>JACCDG010583564.1_pt1 | contig 10021 bp, 17 predicted proteins | sample 7442471 | NCBI WGS metagenome assembly JACCDG01 (sample SAMN15323444, study PRJNA562643) | freshwater metagenome | isolation source: river surface water | place: USA:Blue River Watershed | collected 2017-08-17 | reverse complement strand
GAAAAAAGCTAATTTCCAATTTTATATTCCTGATTTGGGTAATTTTGGCGTAACGTATATATAGTAGATTGAAAGTAAGGATACATTCGTCGAATAACAGGAATCAAGTCAGATTGACCGGTTTTTTCAGCTCGTTCAATACAATCTGCTATAGGCGTATCTACAATAATATACTTTGCAAAACTATCAATTTCTCGTATTGTTTCGATTGATTTCCAACTCGTATTAGTTTCATCAATCAGAACGTTGTATCCTTCAGATAGCAGGGTGCGGACCATCGTTTGTTTTATAGAATGCACCATAGCTTCGCCCGGCCCCCAAAATCTTTGGTTGTATACGGCAAGTCTAATCTTATCCCCGCTAACTACAACCAAGTTTGGAATTTCTTTTTTCAGGGTTTTCACCAATGAAGATTTGCCCGAGCGCGGTAGACCAACCATAAAATAAAGCTGGGGTTTTGGCTCCCATTCAACTGTAAATGTAACATTAAATTTTTGACCATATACTTCTAATTCAGGCATTACTTTATCCTATTAACACGAACAAATTCCGCACATTTTCCCATATCCTTGATAGAGCTAGCGCCAATATAAGTGCAGGCTGACGCCAGTCCACCACGAATTTCTTTAGCGAGGTCTTCGACCTTACCTTTATATGAAATCCAGCGACACTCCCCTTCGGCAGCGCGATAGTCTGAAAGACCACCGTTAAATTGCTCTTGAGCTTCGCGAGAAGACATGCCAAAAGCTTTTAATTGACATTTTTCATCATCTGAAATTAAAGAGTTATATCTATAAGTCCACTCACCATCATTTTCTTCATATCCCATAAATAGCCCGCCAATCATAACCATATCAGCGTTAGCTCCGAAAGCCTTAGCAATATCTCCGACCTGTTTAATTCCACCATCAGCACAAATATATCCATTCATACCATGAGCAGCATCAGCACACTCAATTACGGTCGATAATTGAGGGCGACCGCATCCGGCTACTAACCGTGATGTACACATTGAACCGGGGCCAATACCGACCTTCACTATATTTGCTCCAGCTAAAATAAGCTGTTCGGTCATAGAGCCGGTTACAACGTTACCAGCCATAATAAAAGCTGATGGATATAAATCGCGTACTTTTTTAACAAAGTCTACAAAAGATTCCTGATGACCATTAGCTACATCAATACAAATATTGAAAGCCGCCAAATAATAAGTTAAACTGCGATATTCATCAAGTAAACTTAGGTCTTTATCCTTCATCCCTATTGTAAAAAAAGAATACGGACTAATTTTTTGAAAAGCAGAATACGGATTTTGAGTTTTATCTAAAATAAATTTATGATAGGCTATTCCTAGATTGTGCTTAGCAAGTTCAGCACCCATAGCTAAAGTACCAGTATTATACATATTGGCTGCTAGAACAGGACAAAATTCTATCGCGCCGTAAGGAGCCTTAAAGCTTCTCAATAGATTAACTTCGGACCTACTCGTTAGAGTAGAATGCTTTGGCATCAAGAGAACATCATCATAGTCAAGTTCTATTGACTCACGAATCTTCATAGTAAACCATCCTTTACAAGCTGCGCACGAATAAGTTCGTTCTTTTCGTAAATTGACGTTCCGGCGTTATCAATAATAGCGCGGAATTTTTCAAGTGGAATGGCGTCAACAGAAAGTTCGCTCTCGTGTTGATTGTCAAGTGGATTCGCCGTTAACTTATAAACTGAGCCGCCAGCCACACTAATAGCATCTAATTCATTTTCAAAACGAACATCGGCGATGAGAGCGTATTCGGGTTGTTCAATCGCAATTTGCCGTAAACAAGATGATACCCAAGCATCGGCGTAAATTTTACGAACAATATCCGTACCAAAAACTTGCATTAATTCGCGACCGGTCATCTTGCCTTCTGGAAGTTTCTTTTTAGTTTTAGTAAACGGAGCGAATGCTGACCACTCAATATGAGTTAGCTCGTTTTTTTGTTCGTTTGTGCCGTATAAAGACTCATACTTAATACCAAAGATATCAATCAAAGTAGACTTAAGAGAGTCGGCGATATTGTACAGTTTGACGGTGGGCCATATTCTATGTGAAGCGAAATTAAAAAAGTCTTCCGACTTATTATTTAAATCTAGGATGCCCCAACCGGACTGACCATCCGCATTTAGTGTTGGCACCACAAGATTTCCTGCCTCATCAATATCGAAGCCCGAGATAATATCGGCCCGGCGCATATATGTACCGGCAACAAAATTGCAAGAGCTTGTTTTACCCGATTGGGCGCGCCCACAAAAAGCAATAATCTGAGTCATATTTTTCCTTTAAAGATTTGTTGAATATCTGCTATTGAACTATCGCCGAAATCTTTCGTTTTATTCGGCATTAAAATTTCTGAGTTAAAGTAGCCACTTAATCTTTTTTTGATTCCGGTAGCTACAGAAATACCAGTCTTATCATTATCAGTACATATAAAAACTTTTTTAGGCCCGAGCTGTTCAAGAATAATACTTTGAGCCGGTGTTAAACGCGCCCCAAATAACCCAAGCACATTATAAAAACCGGCCTCTACAACCCTCCAAACATCTGACTGGCCTTCTACTAAAATGACAGAATTACACGCACGAACAGCGTCTTTTGCAAACCATAAGTTATAAAAATAGTTTTCAATCCTAAAATCTCGACTTACTGTCCATTTAGCGGCCCATTTCATTTCTATTGCGTTAGTTGGACACTTTGGCCCGTAATGATATTTATTACATTTTGAGCATTGAGGATTTTTCGTTCTCCCTACACATCCAACCATTTTCTCATAGTCGTCGTCATAAATAGGCACAACGACCCGATATTTCATATCACTCTGATTATTCTTACAATCGCCGACATCATAACGGTCAAGTACCTCTTCTGAAAAACCACGATTAATAAAGAATGGCGCCGGTATAAGTAAACGACGCCGAACCTCGCCCCTGTCTATTTTCCCTTCCGTTAGCTTTCTTTCCGGCTTCCATTCAGGTTCTACGCTAACAATAGTCTTATCGGCTATACCGTCTACGAATTGTATTACATCAGAGTATACTCGCGTATCCAGTAGTTTTTGCACCATAAAAAAGGCGGGCTTGCCAATTTCGTGATGGCAGCCGTTTGTAAAACATTGCCATGTAAAGTTGTTATTATAAATACAGGCCGAGTCGCCGTTGTTTGACCCGTGAACCGGGCAGGCAAAAGAATATCGACGCCCAATCTTATAATATTTAATATCAAAGTGACTTAGGATTGACTCGATATTCTGAACTATGATATAGCTGTAAATTTTTACTTGGTCTTCTTCAACATCAGAACGAAACGTCGGAATCTTCATCGCTGTCATTAGGGCCCTCTTTAGCAATCTCAAATTTTGTTTTAGTTTCAGTAATTTGAGCAAATTCACCCTGCATAATCATATTAATGTAGTTACCATCTTCAATACCGGGACCATGTCGGGCAACCAGCGGAATAAGCTTTCTATTGCCGTATTCAGGACCATCCTCAGCTATTTCCTCGGCGGTTTTAGGCTTGAAAATTGAGAAGTTGGTACAAAGCCAGACCAAGCGGTCAGATTGGCTGATAGCCGAGGTATCCTCGGTATTAATTCCATCACGATTGAGCTGTACGAACGACAGAATTGGACAATCGTATGTTACACAAAAGTTATGTAGCTCGGTGATAAGAAAGCCAAGAGCCTGAAACTCCTGCATATTATCATTGATGCTACTTGAACTCATCAGCTTAAGGTAGTCATAAATAATTAGACAGTCATTAGTACGACCCTCAGAATTAAATCCAACTTCCTTCATAATCCAGCGCCGCATAATAGAGAGGATTTCCTCAAATGGCTTACCACTAATATTTTTGTAGTGATAGGGCATAGCCTTAATTCTATTGGATGCTTTTAGTACCTTATTCTTTTCGTTTGGATTATTAGCAAATTTACCGCGTTCTATAACCTTAAGACTAACTTTAGAGAAGTGGGCTAATAGTTTGTTAAGATGGTCCTCATCATTCATCTCCGTATCAAGCATCAAAACTGGAATCTGGTCGTAAGAAGCTACGTGAATAGCAACATTATCACCCCAGGTCGATTTTCCTTGCTTAGCGCGAGCACCGATTAATGAGACTGTTTTCCTACGAAAACCACCACCGATATAATCATCATAACGTTTAAATCCACTACTAATACCAAGCTTTCTATCCTGATTATCTTCAAGATATTGCACATATTCGTCAACACGAGCGCCGATAGGCTTTGGTGCTTCCTCAGAATTAATTCCAAGTTTATAGCTGTAATCCAAAACTCTCTGCTGGGCCATGCCCAGAATTTTATCCACGGTTTCATTACCGCTCACGGCAGAAAGCTCTTTTTGTGCTAAGTGTAACTCATTTTGTAACTTACGTGCAATATACACCTTGGCTACTTTTTTTGCGTCTGAGCGAAGGTTAGCTAGTTCTGCGCTAGCATCACAGTATTCTCGTAGCGTAAGCTTATTGATTTGCTCGCCGTAACCCAAGTCGTTAGCACAATTTAAAATAGATTTATAGTCAACTTTTGGATATTTGTCACCAGCCTCAATTGCGGATTTATATATAATCTGATTGGCACCAGAAAACATATCTTGAGATAAAATGTCTTGAATTTCAACAACGGCTTCTTTTCCAATTGAGCAAATACATTCTAATACTGATTTTTCAGCTTCTAAATTTTGGGCTAATGCCATATTTTATTTCCCTATCAGGCAATCGTCACAAATCCAGCCCTTTCGAGCAATTTTAGTTGAAATTTGATAAGATTTATTACACTGTTTACACTTTACTGATACAATTTCACTTTTAGCTTCTCTGGCTGATGGTACATAAGAATGTTCTGCATCAAACTTAGCCGCCGCTTTAATTTCTGGCAGATTTGCAAGAGCATCAGGGTCGAATAAATTCGTACCGTTGCCAAATGGGCGATTCACTTGTGGTGTAACCACCTGCGGTGCAGCCGCTTTAGGCTTTTTAACAGCTTTAGCTTTTTTAGCTACCGCCCCCTTTTGGGGTTTAACAAGCTTTTTAGCTAATTCTAAGTCGCCACTTTCTATAGCAGCTTGTAAAGCCGCCAAATCAACTTCACTCATTATCGTTTCCTTTTAGTTTGCTGTAAAGCCAGTAAGCTCTCCGCTTGACCAGCAATACGACCGGTTAAATAACTTAAATCATCAACACGCGCCGAAGCTTTGTTGAGTATACCTACAAGTTTAACAGCCGCATTATTTTCTTTTGCTATTAAGTAGCGCTTCATTTCAATTTTGATAAACTTATCATAATCAGCGTTATGAGCAGCCATAATAGCATAGAGATTTGTATCAGCCCAATTTTTGATTGCAGTTTGTCTATTGATTTGTTTTTGTAAATATGTGGCGTATTGTTGCAATTTAACGGCCGCAATACCACACTCTTCATCAGTCATATTTTTTAATCGTTCCGACTCAATATTCATATATAGTTCAATATCCGGCGACAGCTTTGAAACAACAACACCGGTCCTATTTTCAAATTCATCTAATTGTTTAATGAACTCCTGCAACTTATCTTCAATGTCGCTCATGAATAATATTTCTCCATTCATCCCGTTTGTTAAAAGGTAGTTCTATAAGTTGGATTGAGTTAAGCTCGCACCACTCCTTTTTATTACGGTCTCGCGTTTGAGCTTCTCGAAACGCCGATTGCGTCTTAAAAAAATGACTATTGAACTTATAGTGCTGTTCACCCTGCACTTCGACTAAGAGTCTTGGCCGATGAATATAAAAATCCGCAAACAGTGTTGTACCCGGCAATTGAACCTCTTCCAATATGCTATCGAAAGGAAAAAGTTCAGATAAAATCACGCGGGCTTCTTCATGTAACTTCGAGCCTGCTCGCGGTTTATTAGCATAGGCGGCCAAATTCCAAGAGTGCGGGCGTCCATCCAGACCTTGTACTGTAATCTTCATAGCATTTCCCTAATAGTTTTTTCTAGGGCTTCTAATATAAGGTGGTTATCAGGATTCGATAAGAAATCATAAACATTCTTTTCGCCCTGAAACTTACATGATTTTTCCTTCGATTTTTTATCTTCGGTCACAAACTCTTTTGCGCATTCGAGTTCGGTCGCAAAATCACAGTTAAACCAGCTTCCGGCTTTAGTGATTAGGGCAAATTCTATCGCAAGGTCCATTAATTCCGCGGCTTTATCAATTCCTAGGCCGAATCTAAAGCGATTTTTAACAGACTTACATGGCGGACCAAGAGCGCTAGTTTCAATTTCCCACTCTGGCATAATACCAATCTGCTTTTCGTTTTCAATCCAATCTTCTGTGGATTTATTGCGCAGTTTGACATCACAAGCATATTGAATTTTTTGTCCACCATCCTCAATCCATTTAGCGCCATATCCACTAGTGTTAGCAATTAAGTGAATAATCATTAACACATTAGAGTTCTGTACAGGCACCAAATCCTTATTTTTACGCCAAAAATTACCCATTAACTTAGGCCCGGAATTTCGAGCCATAGCTGTGACATCACCTATCGTTTCGGCAGAAGCACATAGAGCGGAAACAGAGTCAATTACTAAGAATATATCAGATTCGGCATGTAGTATATCAGTACCAATACCCAAAAATTGTTCGGCTGTTAAAATGTTACCTTTTAAAGATTGAATGACTCTAAATTTTTCTGGAGATGTATCTAATCCGACAATACCGGCAAGATTCATTTTTTTCAATCTATGCTCAATATCGAGATAGACAATCTTCTTACCTAATTTTTGAGCATTTGCGCACATTTGTAGCGTTAATGAAGTTTTACCACGCTTAGGCGGACCACTACACAATATCCAAGTTCCTTCTGGAATCCCGCCAGATAATCCGATATCAAGCTTTGGTGAAACGGAAATAATCTTCTTTTCTTGTTCCAGAATTGTATTACCAGAAACTAAAATACCTTTTCCATACTTTTTTTCTAACTCTTTTAGTAGCTCATCACTCATCTAACTTAGACCTTCCAGTTTTTTGACCAAATGGTTTTACTGGTACTAGCACGTCATCATCAAACTTAGGAATCTCATGCTTAATACCCTCTTCTACTTTTGCTTTTTTAGCGTCAATCTTACATTGTTCTTCGTTGCACAGAGCGGCAAACTGCTTCACTCTAAATGACAAAATCCACTTGCCTTCTTTACGCTTTAACGCATTTTCGATAGCTTGTGGAGAATATAACTTTAATAGAGTGTTGACCGCCATAATATGTTGTGTATATTTATTTTTCCAGAACTGGTCTTGCCAGTATTTATAAAAAAGAGAGCGGCCTAATTTCGCCGCCTCTCTTTCGCACATCATATCAACTAAGTATTGGGCTGGTTGGGTAGGTAAGCCCTTATTATACTTGGATTTAAAATCAGACATTGTCTTGCCTCTTTCCAATTACGCACGTCCTCTTGCATATTGATTAGTGCCGGCTTCTCAAATCTTTTAACTTTTAGTTCGTAATTTTTCAAAGTTCCGACCACATAATAGTCTAGCGATTTAGAATCTCCAAAATGGGACAGACTGGCATGAGCAAAATAGTAGCCATCAGCCCCATATCCAATATGCTGCACATTACTACGAAAACGAATTCTAAAGCCGGTAATATCAACTTGTTCACGAGTAATATACTCTTGTAGCCGTATCCAAGTGGAAGGTTCTTCTAAACCCGGTCGATTATCGTCGGAGTAAATTTTTAAACCATTAGACAGGTCTACTTCATAACAAGCTTCACGGTCATACAGGTCTAATAAAAAGTCATCTATTTGGGTCGATAACATGAATACCAGCGCCCTTTACAGTGCTTACTCTTTTAGCGGCTTCATCGCCAATACCAGATGCGACCGGAGTAGAAACCGTGGCGCCTTTTTTATGAGCAAATCCAGTCGGCGCCTTTTCTTTTTTCTCTGGTTCTTTAGCTTTTTCAGTTTTTTTAGCCATTTTTACGAATTCCTAACGTTAGTAATTGTTTACCTTTTGTAATTTGACCCTTAGAGTTAAACTCAGAGCCATCCATGTTGACATCTAAAACAGAATATGTATCTAAGACATCAATAAATACGATACCCATAAATTGTTTGACGAAGGTTTTTGCTTGACAAATCGGGCAATAAAAAGACACACTGGTTGGAACATCACCGGGAAATAAAACTATATTAGCTAGTTTGTTACTACAGCCGTCGCAATGAAATTCACTTTCCAATTTTTCCATGAATTTTATCTCGCAATTCTTCTAAAGTATCAGCCTTTAATACTAAGACCTGTTTATGCTTCACACCGAGCTTTTCCATTTGTTCTTTGGTCAAGGGTGGCCCCTCACAATCATTGCCTACGATTTCCGTAACTTCCGTCATAATATGCATTAGCGCCGCATACATCACATTTTTCCTTCGAGTATATATCTTTTTTGTTGTTCTGGATTCATGGAGGCTAATTTTTTAGTTTTAGCTTTACGGTCGCGAGCCTCTCTATTAGGCTTCTCCGCCTCTTCTATCTCGGACCTTTTATATCTACCCATCGCTTTCCAGTTTTTTTCACCCTGTTGTCCAACAGTTGTGATATTATTCATCATAAAATCTGGAGCGCCATCAAGATACCGTTCGCAACATTGTCCGCAGCAAGTGATATCTTGAATAGGGTCGGTTTTTTTACAAACTTGAACAAACTTACGATTACACTTTTCACATTGATATCTGCGGGCGATTTGCCAGTACATTAGTTCCGAATCATCAAAACTATCAAAATCTTGAACTTCTTGTTTAGAATTCATGTAAATACCCCGTAGCCGAAGATTTACTTACTAAGTAAGGAATATGTTCGTAAACAGCTACACCGGCTTTTTTACATTTACCAATCATATCTTCGGTGCCGCCAGTTTTCATTTTAATAGCAATACAGGCCGGAGTCAATCCATCCCCGGCTTCAAGTAAGTAATCAAGCATTTTTTGATTACGCTGGAAACCGGCTTTCTTATTGTATTTTTTACCAAAGGTGTTAACCGCTATTTCAGCGCCTTCAACTTTGATATTATTCCAATCGGCCGGAAAAGCGATACATTTAATTTTTCTATCATTTGCGTAATCGCCACCAAGCGTATCAGCACCGGTAGCATCACCATGAATAATTTCCGAGATTGGAGTGAACCCCGAAGATTCTACAGCTTTAACAATTTCGTCGTAATCTTTAAAATCTCTAGGTCCACAAATTAATACTCTATACATATCAATCCTTTAAAGCTCGTAAAATAGGTCCAATAATAGGGTTACGTTGAATATCGTCAGAAGTAAGTTCTGCAATACCAACACCCTCAACTTTTGATAGTTTATTCATAAATCCAGCTAAAGCGCCAGACTCCTCATATTTAAGGTCGCATTGTTCAGTATCACCATTAATCACCATCTTAGAGTTTTGACCAATGCGAGTTACAAACATCTTAAGTTGGGCCGGAGTACAGTTTTGGGCCTCATCAAGAATAATAAAAGCGTCGTGGAAGTTAGAGCCGCGCATTAGTTCTAGCGGAGCAATAACAATCACCCCGTCCCGAACTAATTCTCGAACCTTAAATTTGCCAAGATAGCCTTCAAGTTCATCGTAAATAGGCATCAAATACGGGTCAATTTTTTCCTTAACCCCGCCCGGTAAAGCGCCTAAAGGTTTAGTAGAAGCTGCGACAATAGGCCGCGTAATAACAATTTTTTCAACTTTATTGTCTAATAAGTATTGAACAGCTAAACCAACTGCGCAAGCCGTCTTACCGGTTCCCGGCACACCGCAGCAAAAAGTAATTTCACTTTCTACGATTGTGCGGACATACTCTTGTTGATTTCTTGTACGAGGCTTAAAGGTTTTAAAAGTTTGCTCAGCTTTCTTTACTGGCTTTGGCCTTTCCCAACTCTTTTTTGCTCGGGGCATTATTTTCGCTCTCTATAAATGGAAGCCACTCTGG
>JACCDG010339197.1_pt1 | contig 10023 bp, 9 predicted proteins | sample 7442471 | NCBI WGS metagenome assembly JACCDG01 (sample SAMN15323444, study PRJNA562643) | freshwater metagenome | isolation source: river surface water | place: USA:Blue River Watershed | collected 2017-08-17 | reverse complement strand
GCATGGTCTTTTTTAAATGATCGGCCAGCAGGAGAAACTCGCTATAGTTTCCTTTACTGGAATAAATGCTTTGCAGTTTTTTGTATTCAAATTCGCTTAAAGGATTGGTCCTGGTGATTTCTTGCCTAAAGAGAATTTTAAAATGGGAATTTAACCAGATTGCCTCACCAAGGGGTATGCTTAGAAAATCAGAAATTCCTTGAGTAATGGCCAGGCCCGAAGCCTTTTCCTTTCTAAAGGTTCTAAAGCAATTGGCCACAAAGTCGGCGTGCCTTTCAAGTAGATGCCAGCATTCATCCATTAAAAATATTTTCTCTCCTGTCAGTTTTTTAAAATATTGAATAAGAAATAAAATCAGGGGCGGCTGAAATTTTATGGGGTAAAGCGAAACATCCACATAAGTGATGGCGTTATCCGCTAAATTTAGGTCACCAACAAATTCTTTAATTTCTTCAAAGAAGAGTTCGGTATTTGGAATAACCTCATTTAATGAATAAATAAGATCCCAAAACTTAATGTCTGGCCTTTCGTTAAGCGTTTCCTTTATTTTTTTTAAAAGTATGGCATGGTTTAATTCGGCCTGCGGGGCAATTTCTTTTGCCCCCGAGGCCGTATTATTTGATAGGATGAATTCTCGTAAAAAAAGTGGTTCGCCAAATTGCATGGGATTGATAGTCGTGGTGATCTCATTTCCTCCCAGATAGCGAGTTAGTTTCTTAAATGATCCGCCCATATCGAGAATGACCGCCTTTTTGCCCTTTAAAACCTCTTCCATCAGTATTTTGGCCGCCAACATGGATTTACCTTGTCCCGAACTTCCGGTAATCAGCATGTTGTAATTGGGATTTGTCTGATGGAATAAATTTAGGAGAACCTCTTTGTTACTTACGGATTTGAATTTAATCCCTGAATCCATGGCACTATCGCCGCTCATGGGGAGCGCATAGGATAGAACCTTTGCGGAAGTGGTTAATGCCCCCCATTTTACTGGGGTTACGCCTGGAAGAAATTCATTAAAGTAATACGCATGCGATCTCCCTGGAATAATCGCTTTTCCCCCCATCAAGTTGATTAGCTCTACTCCCTTGGTGGTTACATCATTTAAGGACGACATTTCTATGGATCGCAGGAGAAAACGAATCTTGATTTCAAATAGACATTCTTCCCCTGAGATTAATTCTTCCAACAATTTTTCTGATTGATTAAATGCTTTATGCGATAGAACGTTTTTCAAGGCCTCAAAAATTCCTGAAAAGTGAAGCTTTCTTTGAGTGTTCAACTTTAACTTGGCCTTCTCCTTAGGCACTCTTCTAAAAAATATACCCATCTCCTCAAAGGAATCTAACCCGTTGGGGGATAACTGTTCAGGAAGTTCCACAACTTCCAGAAATCTAAAATACTCCCCGTTAAATTTAAAATAGTCCTCGAAAAATTCTACATTTGAATAAAAATTTTCGTAGGGAAATATTTTAAATAAGGGATCAATTAGGGATGATGCCTTTAATTGGCTAAATGGTGAACAATTTTCAGGAGTCACCAAATAAAAATGACCGTGCATACGATAAATTTTATAAAAGAAATTCACTGGTACGTTGATTAGTTCCTTTTTTATTTGACCAAGAAATTGAACCACGGAATCAATGTTCATCTGCTCAAAATCAGGGGGGAAAAGTTCAAAGCAATAAGAGGTCTCTCCTTTAAGAGAGACTAATTTATTTCCAGTTGCACTTAAAACCGGAAACCTCATCGGCGAATCGCCTGGAGAAAATGGACGTAATCAATGGTATCTCGCCTTTGTTTAATTAATTCTGGGCAGAGAAGAAATGGTGTAAATTTTTTCTTTAGAAACTTCAAAAGGAGCATGATAAGTGTTAGGAAAATAATCGCTTCAATGTAGGAAAGACCAAAAAGCAGCGATAAAATAAGCAGGATTGCCAGAGTTAAAAGATCGTAAAGGTCAAATCCTAAAAACTTAGGGGAGGTATTTAGAAATTTTGGTGTTTGTATAATCATTTATATCCTTTTAAATAAGAGTTTTTATCAGTTTAACGATGGCTGGCGCTAAGATGACCACCAAGAGGCCAATGATTGCTTTGGTAATTTTTTCATTACCGTCTTGCTTTCCCAAGGCCAAATATATCCCTCCCAAAGCGAGGGCCGCCACTCCCAGGGAAATACCGATTCGCATAAGCTCTTGCCCCATACGATCGGCTGTCCCGGTTAGGCTTGCGCAATATCCCGCTTCTGGAAATAAGATAAACCATGGATAGATGGGAATAATTTTTTTATTCATAAGATTCCTTTGTTTTAATGTTTAAAATTGATCGGATTGGAATGGCCGTAAAAATGCCCAAGTCCAAAATAGCATAGAGATAATTTTCCTTAGTGGTGAAAAATAGCCCGATGAATTTTAGATTTGAGAGGGTTTCCACTTCGATAATGTTGCCTTTTTTTAATCTTTTTAAGATTTCTTTCATGATGACTTCCTTGTTAATGATTTTTTCCCCATTTGGTAACAGTCGCTTGATACTTAAAATGGATATCGCCTGATATCGTATTAGGGTCAATGGAGTAGTTCTTAAAGGCAAAGCCAGGTTTATTTCTGGCGGTGCAATTGGTATATCCGATAAAACCGTAAATTAGGTTTGCCATTGATTTTTTATCAGGGAACACGACTTTCAGATTTTTAGCAATTTTTTCTTCCGTGGGGATATTAATTTTAAATCTAAGTTTCTTGCCGTCACTGGAAGGGAAGAAGTCCACTTTTACTAATTCATTATCTAAATAGATTTTTGGAAATTGCTCCAAGGTAAAAATAATCTGATCTACTTTAGGCCCAATAACTACGGTCTCGGAAATTTCACAATGTTCACCCCAATAAAAAAACTCCTCACAACTACGAATAATCTTATCAGGAGGATCAGCACTGCAAATTCGTCGATTGGCACCGCATTCGACCCTTAGATTATTGGGTGAGCTGATTTGTGGTGTCAGGGATGTTCCGGAGATAACAACCTGGTAAGATTCACCGGGGGTCAATCCTGATAGGGATAATTCGGAAGCAATTTCTGCATTATCTAAAAGTTTCTTTTCAGTAAAAGTTGATTTGGTTAAATCCTCGCCGGTTAAATAAGTTAAAGCGATCTTTTCACTGGGATTGGCCAAGGTTTTGAGATTATCCCTATCTCCTAGGACAAACCATGAGCACTTTTTAAGATCATTTATGGAGAGGGCATCAATGGTTGGATCTTTTTCTAGAGTATTTCCCAAACCAAGATAGGAATTGATAAAACCGGAATTTGTTAAATCAATAGGACTAAGGGGATAAACATTTTGGGGAACAAAGTAATTATACTTAAAACTAACCGGGGAAAGTTCGATTAGGAGCGCCGTTTGATGGTCCATTTGCGAGAGCAGATCAGAAAAATTAAAGGTTGCGCCATTTCTATTGAATGAATAATCTTCAACTCTCAGCGCTAAAACATATCCATTGGCAAGCTTTTTTAAAACCTCGCTTGATTTATCATTGAGTACAAATTTTAAACCAACCGTCTTTGTATATTTGAAGTCATCGGCTCCAATTGGGATATTAACTTCCAATGGGCGATTGATTCCTTCTAAAAGGAGAAAATCTTCCAGTAAAAACTCTTCAAGAGTTGGGGAGATTAATAATGGGGCAATCCTTATCCTGCCGACGGATAAAACCCCTGATACTTCTTGAAAATTAAGCGTAAATTTTAAATCAAAATCAATATGAAGATATTCCTCATTTATTAATGAAGGATTCATTTCACCTAGTGAATCTTCAAGTTTAAATTGATTTTCGGTGGATAAAGATTTTAGGGGATAAATATTTAATTGCGATCCATCCAACGAAGGATTTTCTTCCCTATGATTTTTCATTTTAGAAAAATATTGGGTAAGAAACCTTATTCTGGAATTGGCGACATCCTCAGCTTTTAGGCCACCAAATGAAAACTCTTTTTTTAAAATTGATCCATTGGCCTGTGATTGGTAAAGAGTAATTATCCCTTCAATAAATGAATGAATGGAGGGCCTAGGAAAATTTGCTATAAAGGGTTGAGGGTCAGATTTGTCTTCAATTCCATCTCCATCCGCATCAAGCGCCTGGTATGGAACAGCAATTTCTTCATGCGATTTGATTGAACTATCTGGGTCACTTTTAAATGCACATGATGCAGAAAATAAAATTAAAAATAAGTATAATAGCCAAGGGTTGGCCATCGGGGTGTCTCCTTTAATTAAGAGACAAAAGATGGTCTTTGACAGAATTGGAGTTACCAATTACAACAAATCAAAGACAATAATTTGTCTATTTTTAGCTCCGTGCCACTTAAGTTTGCCGACAGATATGGCACGGAGCGATTCTTCGCTTCTTCATTTTGTAAGCGTCCTATTTAAATTGTTATTTGATCTTTCCCTAAGATTCAAGTAGCAATAGATGAAAATTAGAAGACTACTATTCATGAATAATAAATCCTGTCTGGATTGATTTAATCCTCACAAATTATTCACCATGAGTAGTAGAACTATTAAAAGGTGCATGCATGGTTGAACCAACTCAGGATTTAAATAATCAAAATCGAGGAAAGATAATCAGAAAAATTTTGATTGAGCGAAAGAAAATGTCTCCAAACCTTAGCACATCCCAAATCGCTAAAGAGTGGGATGTTTCTCAGGCCACACTTTCAAGAATTGAAAATGGACACGATAATATTTCCTTTGAACATTTTTTTAGGGTGCTACAGTCGTCAGGGAACCATAAAGAAATTATCGAACATCTGGAAATTCTAGAGCCGGATTTATTTAAATCTTATAAGGAAAAGATGGGTCACATTTCGGATTCAATAGTTATTTCGGACGATCAATCAAGATTTTTTTCGGATCGGGAGTTTTTCAAAATTGCCCTGATCACATCCAATGAGAATTTTCCCATAACTAGGGAATATATAAAATCTGAGTTTGGAAATAATGGGTTAAAAAAGGTAGATATTTTATTAGGTGCCAATGTTTTGAAGGAAGAACACGGGATGTTTGTTATCCACGAGAAGTTTACAATGAAGCAACTTGATTTAAAAAAATGCCTCCTACTTCTAATAGACGAATGTTATGATGAGAATAAAATCGGCACCGGTGAAAACTGGTTATCTCTGCAAACTGAGGCCGTCGATAAAGAAAAGACAATGCCTTTTATCAGGGCAGAATTACAAAAGACATTCCTTAAAATAAAGGAGAAAATATATTCAAGAGAATTCCGAGGAAAGGATACAATCTTTATAGGGATGGTGACGGATATAGTCAAAGGACACTCCAATAAGGGGGAGGTAATTTAATGAGAATAAATATTTTATTTAATGTATTATTTCAAATATATTTTTGCTTCAGTGTAAACGCTGGAGAAATAAAGCTAAACCAAGTTAAAAATGTCATAACTACTGACGGGGAAAAAATTCCAGTAAGGGGCAATATTTTAAAGGCGGATTTTTTTTCGGAGAACAATAATTCCCTGAAAAATTTAATTTTTCTTGAGTTGAAGGATAATCGAGTAATTTACCCTGAAGAGATCAGGGATATCACCATTGATTTTAATACAAAGAATCTTATGATGAGGGAAGGTGTGAGCGGCGGTGGTTAATAATTTGTAATGCTTATTTTTACTGAAAGGGGAGAAACACCCCCACATGCGCTGGGGTAAACTAAATTCTCTAGCGAAGATTTATTTAAGTTCTTCAAAAAAAACCAACTTTTAAGGGTCTACTTCTTCCAAATTTCCAAAATTTTGAAGAAATAGGTTAATAGCAGTCCAGATGGCATAACCTACTGTTTTTATAGGAATTTCATTCAGCTCAAATTTGAGCTGAATGAAATTATCCTTAAATTAGCAATCATTAGCTTTTAGTTGGGCCAATTTTACGGTTTGATTCATCTAGAAAATATTGATCAAAATATTTTCCACCCCCACTTCCTAAAATAAATAAAAATGGAATCTATTAGATGTTTTTTAAGATTATTTTCGGATAGGGTTTTTCTCTCCGAGTGATGTAAGTAACTAAAATCCGGGTAGTAAAAAATCTTGTACCATTTTTTTCCCACCCTTTTGCAAATATCTGGGTATTCAAAATAGAAGAAAGATTGCCGCAATTGAAAATGGCTACCATGAAATAAAGGGATATGGCGATTTAGTAGATGAAATCTCTTTGAGCAAAGTTGATCTTTTAAAAAACATCTAGTTTCCAAAAGAAAGGATAATGAAATGGATAGGTTATAAAAACTCTCATGCTTGGGTTTTGAAAAACTCAAAAAGATTAAATTCTCAAAAAAAGTACAAGCATCCTTAATGGTGCAGTGATTTGGGTTAAATTGTGAGCAGTAAATAAAGGGTAAATTGAAGTATAATGCGATCTTCTGGTCCTCTTTTTTTCACGTGAAATGAATCTGGTTAACCTTTTTTTTTAATGTAGGTTGTCTTTAGAAAAAGAGGGCCAAATACACCATGATAAAACAAACGCCAGAAGAAATTGTAGATAGGCTTAAAGATTTTGATGTTCTGGATATCCTCCTTGAAATAGCGCGGATGGAGATTATTCTTTTTTTAAGGGCCAGGGAGGAAGGCCAAAATATTAAATTCGAAGACAGTTCCTATTTTTTATTCTTTGAGGATATTTTAATAGAGTTCGGACCGAAAAAATTTATAGCGGTAATCAAGGAGATAAGTCCAGATCAAGGGCGGCATTTGCTTGTTAAATTTTTGGAGTTTAACTTCTTTTTGGCCCAGACCCAAATTGAGAACCCTGATAGGAACATTTATTGTGCAAGCATTAATATCAGTGAGGTTATGAGGGCGGGGATGGGGGTGGTATCTGACTGAATCGGTTACATATACGAGTAAGATCCAAATATAATTCAGTAAAAACGTGAAAGACTCAGTCCCATTCCCTGTGAAATGTTCTTTCAATAACAACCTTTTTCTTTCCATCAGATCCAGAAGCTCCTAGAAAAACCCGTCAACCATTTCTTTCCTTAAAAGCCGATCCCTATTTTTTGCGAAAACTTGCTCCTCCCATACCTTTACTTTTTGGCTGAGGTTAAAAACTTTAAACGAGATTATGTTTAGGAATCAGAAATACCATCGGCTAAAAAAGTCAGAGAGCAAATAATAAAATGATTTGAAGAATATAATGAAAAAGCCCAACATAAAGGCTTAAAAATGATTTCCCCAAAGGGGATAGATCAACATGATTTAGATAGGTTGTCCGGTTTTTGTGTGGCATATCCAAAGGGCATATTTCCTGGACGGATTTGGCAGAATTTAAATTGATCGTTTAATTTTGCGTGGGTATCCCCCCTTTTTTTTGACTCTTACCTAAGAAGAAATATTGCAATAATTGCATTGACCCATCCAATTTTCTTAAATTGCCGTAATAAATTACTTTTTGAAAAATAATAATTCAAGGAAATAGGAATAAAAATACTGGCGCTAGAATATTTGCTATAGCAGAGTGCTATTTATTTAAATGATTCATTGATTGCTACTCGGCGGAAGAGGTTTTAAAAATGGTGCAGGAGTGGTTCAAAGATTAAATAGAAGTGGCACCTCACTCCGGCCCTTGGCATGAGAAGTCCGGTAGAATATAAAGAAGGCTTAACTAAAAAAGGGTAGCCCTTATTTGGGAGTCACATCAAAATGAAAAAAATTCTTTTAATAGATAATAACCTTGGCAGCCTTTTAAATTTCCGCGGAGATTTTATAAGGTTTCTTGGGGAAAAAAAATATTCAGTGGTTTTGTGTGTACCTTTTGAGGAAAAAGAAGAAAAAAAATTAAAAGATTTTGGTTTTCCTTATCGAAGACTAAAAATTAGCCGTTCCAAAATGGGTCTTTCCCTTTTAAGAGAGCTTTATGCGATATATAAGATTATTAAAGAGGAAAGACCCAATATTGTCTTTAGTTACACCATCAAACCCGTTCTCTTTGGCTCCTTGTCAGCTTCTCTTTTAAAGGTTCCAAAGATATTCAGTTTGATTCCAGGACTTGGATACATTTATACTGGGGATAGCCTAAAAAAGAAGATATTAAGGTTTTTAGTTGGAATCCTTTATAGGCAGACCCTAAAACGAAATACCAAAGTCTTCTTTTTGAATCCTGACGACAAAAAGGAATTTATAAATAGAAAATTGGTACCTGAAAATATAGCAGTGCAAATTGATGGGGAAGGAGTCAACCTCGATCATTTTCAATACTCCCCACCCCCCACAGATTCACCTACATTTTTATTTGTGGGAAGATTACTTAAAGAAAAAGGAATTGTTGAGTTTGTTCAAGCTGCTGAGAAAGTTAAAGACGAGTATCCCCAGGCGAAGTTTCTTGTAGCAGGCAGCTTTGACGCAAATCCAAGTTCTCTTTCAAAAGAGGAATTTGCCCGATTAGTAGATAAGGGCATCATCAATTATCTAGGCTATGTTGAGGATATTAGGGAAGTGTTAAAAATATCTTCGGTTTTCGTTCTTCCATCCTATAGAGAGGGGCTTCCAAGATCCACCATGGAGGCTATGGCCACGGGTAGGGCCATAATTACAACGGATGTACCAGGATGTAGAGAAACAGTGAAGGAAGGGATAAATGGGTTTTTGGTTGATCTAAAGCGAAAATCAGAACTAGATGAAAAAATGAAGGAATTTATTAGGAATAATGATCTAATAATTCAGTTTGGAAATAACAGTAGAGAGATTTGTATTAAAAGATTTTCTGCAAAGATCACTTTAGAAACAATTTCAGATCATTTGAACCCGGTATAGATGCTCAACTTTAATTTATTATGAAAAAAAGGTTTTAGTTCTTTCAAAATATGGTGATAAGGGTTCTAGTTCCAGAGTAAGATTTTATCAATTCTTAGACGACCTTAAAAAAGATTTTATAATAGAAGTTTCCCATCTTCTGCCAAAAGAATAAGATTCTTCTTAATTAGGCTGAAGTCCAAATTTCTTTTGATGATACTTAAACATTAAAAAATTTGGGATTAATCCAATTAACAAAGGTTTAAATGCAATAGGGAAATAAAAAAATGGTAGGGATAGTTTTTTTAACGCCTTTAAAGAACAAATAAATTCATTGAAACGATATTTAAATTTTCTTTTTTTATAATCTTCCCTTCCCAATTGGTAAAAATAAAGAGGCTTTTGGATGGAAATAAGCTTTTTCTTTTTTTCTAAATATCTTATCCATAATTCAAAGTCTTCAACTCTTAGGGCCTTTGAATTATAAAGGCCGATTTCAACAATATCCTTTTTTCTCATTATTACTGTTGGGTGAATTATTTGAGGACCTTTAAGCCAGTCTTTTTTTTCTGAATTAAATGGAGGATTCCATTGTCCCCAAATTTTATTATTGTCAATAAGATATGCGGAAGTTCCAATTACCGATGCATCTGGATTTTTATCAATCTCAGAGCGGAGTTCTTCTAATCGATTTTTTGCTGAAAAATCGTCAGCGTCCTGTCTGACTAAATAATCTCCAGTCGAAATATTGATACATTTATTAAGGCAGAAAGCTAATCCAAGATTCCTGGAGTTTTTTAGGATCTTGATTCTGGTTTCCCCGTGAGATAGTTCCTCTAATATTTTTAGAGTATTATCTGTTGATCCATCATCACAAATAATAAATTCCCAATCATCAAAGGACTGATCTATTAAAGATTGAACACACGTTTTTATAGTATATTCAGCATTAAATACACCCATAATTATACTTAATTTTGGCATTTTTCATCCAGGATATTGTTTAAAGGTTGGTTAAAGGAAAAATTTTTAATTAGGGATTTTATACTATCTTCTAAGGAAATTTTCGGATTCCACCCCAGGTTCCTTATTTTTGAAACGTCTAACAGTTTCCTTATTGTCCCATCAGGATATTCTCTGTTAAAAGTCAACTCACCTTTAAATCCTATTATTTTTGCGATCATCTGGGCCAGCTCTTTTATGGTGATGTCTTTACCTGTTCCCACATT
>JACCDG010378766.1_pt1 | contig 10024 bp, 19 predicted proteins | sample 7442471 | NCBI WGS metagenome assembly JACCDG01 (sample SAMN15323444, study PRJNA562643) | freshwater metagenome | isolation source: river surface water | place: USA:Blue River Watershed | collected 2017-08-17 | reverse complement strand
TGCCATAACAAGGTTGTTGAAGAAGCGATATTGACGGGCGGGCAATGGAAAACCTGCGTGCTGACATGCGCGCTCGGCCACAAGCCTAGATTTTTCAAACCGCGATATATCCTCGATTACGAGTGGGGATGGAAACGGAAATGCTCCGACTACAAACAGGAAGGAAACTGAAATGGGCTACATAATGGATGCGGGAAAAAAAGAGATGTCGATCTCTCAAATCGAAAAAGAGCAACTCCAACTTTGGCGTACCGATCGCATGTTGTGGCAATATCGCGAAATCCAAAACCTTAAGGCGGAATTGCGGAGAATCAGACAGGAAGTACGATCTGCAGGTTTTGGTCAATCTCGTCAAATGTCGATGATTGAGTCGATCTCCAACGTTGTTGTAGGATTTGGGGTGAGCTTGTTGGCAAACATCACCGTATTACCGCTGTTTGGTTACTCTCCAGGTCTTGCAGATGCTACCTTCATCGGAATTATCTTTACCGCAATCAGCCTTGTTCGCTCGTATTTGATGCGGAGGTTATTCAACTGGATTGGAGTAAAATATGCACTTGCTTCAAAGGAAAGATTTGGAACAAGCAGCAGCAGATGGTGATGGCATCTGTCTGAATTGCGGATGTCAACAATCATTTTTGGAAAAAGAGGCAATGCGCTTTGGCTTGTGTGAAGAATGTGGCTTACAGCAAGTTTTGCGAGCAGAGGATTTGCTACGGGGACTTGACTTTTTGGAGATTTAAGGATGGAATTGAACATTATGAGAGGATACTACTTACGCATGTTGCGTAAGCAAGAAGGTCTATCACTCCGACAAGCGGCTGAATTAGCCGGAATTTCTAGCACCTATCTGCGTAATCTAGAGCATGGGAAATATCACATATCCTTGGATCACGCTCATGCAATTATGAAACTTTATGGGGGAAGTCTAGATTTTTGGCCAGTTTACCCTATGAAAGGCATTGAAATGCATATTATTGAACTCACAGCACTTTGTTTGCTTGCTAAGAAAAATCCTCCAAAATATCCTTCTGAACTGATACATACAAGCGGGGGAATTCTAAAACATCCATACACGTATGTACTGCTCAATAACATGCATAAAAAAGGACTCGTGGAAAAACATTTTGAAAATTCCGCGGATCAATTTAACAGTGAGCGTCCGTTCTACATCATAACAGTAAAGGGAAAACTAAAACTGGAGGATTTTCTGAAAAGACTCGGATTAGTTTTAGCTTGAGCTTTCACATCCAAGCCCACTAACTTGGGCTTCAGTGTGGGAGTTCGCAGACCGCCCCAATTAAGGGTCTGCATTTTTTGGAGATAGTAACATGACTCAAGAAGTAACACAAGTTAAAGCAACTCGTCCTGCTCCCGAACTGGTTACAATGACTGACGGGCGGCAAGTCGAATTTCCGTCTTCTCGCCGGATGGATAAAACCATCCTGGTGGATCAGGACGCAGGCACGGTCGCAGTCCGCTTCGATTTCCGCAACGGAACGACTGCTACTTACCAGGTTCCGGACCAGCACCTGCTCCACGCTGCCGGCCACGGATGGGCGCAGAAGCTGGGTGATCACGTCGCTGGCATGAAAGACGAGCAGACCAAGGAACCGGCCTCGGAAGAAGACATGGCCCTGGCGATCGAGTCGCTGGTGAACGACCTCAACGCGGGTGAGTGGAACAAGGTTCGCTCGGGTGAGGGTACGGTCTCCGGTGCCGGGATTGTTCTGCGTGCACTGGCTCAGCACTTCGGGAAACCGATCGCGGTGGTCAAGCAGATCATCGAGGACAAGCTCGCCGCAGACAAGGCTCGGGGCGGTACGCTCAGTCGCAAGGCCCTGTATGCTTCCTTCCGGAATCCAGACACCGAACTGGGTCAGCTCATCCTCGCGATGGAAGCTGAGCGGAAGAAACCGAAGCCGGTCGTGGTGGATACCGGCGACATCTTCAGCGCGCTGGAAAGCTGATAGGTCAAGTGGCCAGCCCTCGCAAGGGGGCTGGTTTTTCCACAGATAGGATGAACATGAAATAGTAGCATTACGTGTTCATGGAATAGAAAAGGAGCTGAAAAATGCCACGACCAAAGCAGATCACCCCGAAGGTTCATCTGCATATCACACTCTCCGCAGACCTGGGAGAAAAGCTTGACAAGGCAGTCTGGTCGGAGCTGGAGCAACGCATCCCCGCTGGCGCACTGCAGAAGTTTATCGAGGAACGTCTGCGGGAATACTTCTCCTTCCAGAAACTGGAGGTCGGGAATTACATCATCGGGGGCAGGACAGTTCATGGGGATGCAGCTACCCTGGAATTGCTGCGCAAACTTCTGACCGAATACGCTGAAACGGAGATCTGACATGACACCAGCTGAAATGCACGACAAGATTATGTTCTACAGGCAAAAGCAGAAGACCCCGGAGGGTCTGTCAACTGAAGAACTCATGGAGGTTGTGGATATACTGTCCCAGGGTCGCACGTCGGCGCAGATCGCCTCGACGACGAGCAGGACCAAGACCGCGGCTGCAAAGGCTCCAGTTTCCCAGGCCACACTGGATGACATCTTCGGAGCACTTAAATGACTCGCCCTCCATTCCCTGAAGTCATAGACTCATCAATGCGGGCAGACTTCGTAGCATGTCCTCGCATGTGTGAGCTTAAGAACATTCTCCACTGGAAACCGAAAGAGCCCAATGTGCATCTCATTGCCGGAGGTGCCTACGCTCGCGGACTAGAGGTGGCTCGCATGGCCTTCTACCGGGACAATCGTCCAGCTAAAGAGGCAATCGCCCTTGGCCTGGGCGCACTCATGGAATCCTATGGAGATTTCGAGTGCCCACCAGAGTCCGCCAAGTCACTTGACCGCATGCTCGGAGCCCTGGAGTACTACTTCCACGCCTTTCCACTGGAGGCCGACTACGCCAAGCCGCATGTGTTCGAAGGTACGAGTGATAAAATCCTGGGGGTGGAATTCAACTTCGCCGAGCCGATTGATGTGAAGCATCCAGTCACAGGTCAGCCACTCATCTACACAGGCAGGCTCGACGCAATCATGGAGTTTGCCTCGGGCATCTTCCCGCTTGATGACAAGACCACCTCCGGGATAGGTCCAAAGTGGAGCCAGCAGTGGGACTTGCGCTCACAGTTCACTGCCTATATCTGGGGGATTGTCAAGTCAGGCCTGCGTGCAGATGGCTTCATGGTCAGAGGCCTTGCCATCCTGAAGAACAGGTACGATAAAGGAGAGGCAATCACCTACCGCCCACCCTGGATGGTGGATCGCTGGTACAAGCAGATGTGCCGTGATGTGAGGAGGATGATTGCCTGCTGGGAGGAGGGTTATTGGGACTACAATCTGGATGACAGCTGCAATTCCTACGGCGGATGCGATTACAGGCGCATCTGTCTGGCTGAGAACCCAGAGCCTTGGTTGGAAACCGGGTTCGAGAGAAGGAAGTGGGACCCACTTCTGCGTGTTGAAACGAAACTGAGTGAAGGAGAGATGTGATGGCTGAGTATGAGAAAAGGGATAGTTACAAAGTGACATTGTTCGTGCAGATGCGTCTGGATTCTTTCACTCCAGACCAGCTTCGAGTGGTTGGATTTACTCACCAGCCGTTATTAAGCGACCATTGGCTTCTGCTAGGACAGAAGGAGATCGACTTGGTGGAGCTCGGGTTCGACATTCCAACACCCGAGGCAATCCAGCAACTTGTAGCGGACTGGCGGCGTCATAAGAATGACGAGGAGCGAAAGATCCTCATGGACAAGCTCAAGGATCTAGAAAACCTCCACACCGATGCCTACGAACAGACCGACTCTTTCCACAGGGGCTGACATGAAGCAGCACTTCTTCACATCCACCAGATATCTCGGGGCAAGGGAAGTGGAGCCAACCTATCCACTCGGGCTGATTGAGGCACCCGCTGCTCGTGCTAGGCAGCGTAACTGCGCGTACTTCTGCCCGTATTGTGGAGAGATCTGGGGCAGGGTGAGCTATGATGGAGTGAATGAGTGGAATATCCACGCTCGCCCTTGTCTGGAACACGGGACTCGGCCCTGGGAGGTGGAGTTTGCGGGCAGCTTTAGGACTTCCTACCCAGGCACAGACCCGCTATCCTTTTCAGCTGACTGGCCTCGGGAAGCGCTGGAGTACGAAGCCGACCTCATCCTAAACCACAAATTCCCAAACGGGCTGCTAGACAAGTGGCTCGAATGGGTAAACCGATAGGAGATACAATGCCTGACACTGCTTGGAGAGCGGCTTACGCCCGATTACCTGGAGTTGAACGCGAACTAGAGGCTAGTAAAGTCTTGGTCGAGGAACTTAAATCGGAATTGCGCATAGCTCTCCTCCACACCGATAAACAATACACGCTTGCAGGACACTACATGCGGGTTATGGCCAAGTTTTTCTCTGAGTAAAGGACACGTAGCATGAATGACAAGACAGCAGCTCTAGCCGGTCCGAAGATTCTTCTCGAAGGGCCAGCCGGCACCGGGAAAAGTTTCGCGATGGGAACACTGGTAGATTGGGCTCAGAAAAATGGGCAGGAAGTTTTCATCCTGTTCACCGAGCAAGGTGGCTTGGAGTCCCTGCTGGGTTATTGGCGAGACACAAGCACGTCTCCATTCAATCGCCGGGAGCCAGCACCAATCCCCGATTGTCTGCACTGGCACGTCGTTCGCACCCCAGCGATCGGTCTTGACGGCCTGCTAGCTAACGCCACACGCACAGGGCAGTTGAGTTACCAAGCCCTCACTCAGTGGACTGATCCCGACCGCAGCCGCAACAACCCGTGGGAACGCTTGCTCAAAACCTTGCAGGATTTTCCCTGTGATCGGACAGGCAAAACCTACGGGAATGTGGGTATGTGGAGCAATAATCGCATCCTCATCAACGATTCACTGAGTGAGACAGCCAACGCCTGTTTCCGCATGGTACTCGGGGCAAAGGCCACTGCATCCCAGCCAGAATACGGTGTGGCACAGCAGAACCTGTTGTCTTGGGTACGCTGGATGACGCAGTTTCTCCAATGTACCTTTGTACTCACAGCCCACGTGCAGCGCCAGACTAATGAAGTGACAGGCTCGACCAGCGTCATGACCAAGGCCATTGGCAAGGCGCTCGGGGATGAGATGTCACCGTTGTTTAGTGATGTGATCTTGACAGTGCGAGACGGGCTGAACTTCTATTGGGACACAGCAGCTCCTGGCGTAGATCTCAAGACCAGGTATCTCCCAATCCAGAGTAAGATTCGCCCGGACTTCTCCCTCATCATGGACAAGTGGTTACAAAGGAGCAAACTGTGAAAGCATTCGACAAGTGGTTTGATAGCCAAGCAAGCTTTGATCTGGACTACCGGACTGCCAGGAGATTCTGGCACGAAGCCCGCAAAGGATTGAAGCGCAAGTTGCGGAAGTTGCGGGAACAGCAGAACCACGACAAGCCCAAGTTCGTGCGCCCACCCAGCATATAACCAGCACCATTCTCCAGACATGAGTGACCTGGAGTCTTAGCAGTCCCACTCATAACCCTCAATCTCAGTAAGGAGCTACAAATGTCACACGCTTTTGACGCAGAGCAATTCCTCAACATCACCATTGACTCGCCGTTCACCGATCGCATCCCTCTGCCAGTGGGCGAATACACCGCACTCATCGGTACGATCAAGCCGCGGGCTTGGACCAGCAAGGACGGTACGAAGTCGGGTGTGGCCCTGGACATCCCGCTGGTTGTGGATGTTCCGGCGGAAGCACAGCAGTCGTGCGGCTTCGGTCCGACCACGCAACTCACCGACTCGGCCATGATCGACTTGGTGGAAGGTGGCATGGGGTTTGACTTCGGACCTGGCAAGAACCGTGTTCTGAAGGACTACCGCGAGGCCACCGACCTCAACCGGCCTGGGGAGAAGTTTGGCCTGACCATGCTGCAGGGGAAGGTGATCCGCATCAAGATAACTCACGACGTATATGAAGGCAAACCGCGTGAGAAGATCACTGGTCGTACCCGCGCGTAAGTCTGACTCGAAGCGTGTGCAGAGAGGGTTCATACTCTAGTTATCACGCCGATTGGCCGCCGTAAGCGGCCCTTTACTTTGCAGGCGTTCCAGATCCACTCGGCGGTTACATTAACAGGAAACTCCTAAAGGACTGTCCGACATGGAAAAAGGCGACGACTGACAGTGTAGATCCTTAAAGGAAGGGTATGCCATGAGTGACAATATCTTCACATTCCCGCCAACAGACACAATGACTCCTGAACAAGCACTGCAGTCTGCATTGCAGTTTGCTGAGCAAGAGGGATTGCAGAGTTGTGTCATAGTAGGATATGACAATGATGATTATCTGTTCGTCAGGTCCTCTAGAATGGATAGAAAATTAGCGTTATGGCTAGCTGAACAATTGCGGCTATACGCACTACAATGATAGAGTATAAGGAGATTAATATGCAACATGTCGATATAATGCAAAGTAATGATAAGATCGGGCCTTGGGGGTCTAGTGATCTTATGGTACTGGCTGCTTTTCGCTATTGTGTCGGGAGACGCTCGTACATAGTTCACGACTGTATAAATTGGCTGATTGCCTATTGGCCGGAGTTTGGAGATTTCGTTAAAGATATTATCCGCAACGAGCTGGAGGAATTGTTCGACAAAGACGACAAGTTTCGTTCTAGCAACAGTGGCCAGCCTGTTTTAGGTGATAACTGCGATCGTGTAGCATGGGAGCGATTGAGAGCTTTATGTATCGAGAAGTGTTGATAGTCTTAACCCTTTCAACGCAATTATGTGACATGCAAGTGATACTGCACTATCATAAGTGAGGATGAAATGAAACTGAAAGACGCCTTAAACAATCCGGAGAATTTATCCGACATAGAAGTAGGAAATCTTTTCAGGTTTGGTTTGCTGAATCCTGATAGAACTCTTACTGAACTGTCAATTAGACTCCTAGCTGGAGATAAAGAGGCATTCAAAGAAGTAGTAGACATTCTCTTCCCAAGACCAACTGATAAAGGCCCAGAATGGGTGAATCCACCTATCTGGTCTAGACAGCAAAGAGTTTTTGGGCCAGATCGAAATAGTGGAGAGATGGCTGCATTTTCAATTGGTTTTAACGGATAGGAGTAAAAAATAATGGCAAAACAATTTGCACTTATAACTGAAATCTTAGTGGAGAATAGGCAACGCCAAGCTTTCTCCGAAGAAGCTAGTCAGGATCTGCAGCAATCCATTCGTGATATTGGACTGCTGCACGCAGTGGTTCTGGAAGACACTCCAAACGGTTTCATCCTTCGGGCTGGTGAGAGAAGGCTTCGCGCAGTAGCGGATCTTGCTGCATTTGGAGTGCCCATCAAATATAATGGGAGTGAAGTTGATCTCGGTTACATTCCATATACCAGCTGGGAATCTCTTACCGACTATCAGAGACTTCAAATTGAAGTAGATGAGAACAAACAGAGACTTCAATTTACATGGCAAGAATCGGCTATGGCTATGGCCAAGCTGGCTGAGTTGCGTAGGTTACAGGCAGAAGCGGGGGAGATTAAACCTCCGTCAATTATGACGTTAGCGGCAGAAGCTTATGTTCAAAATGAAAAGAAAAATATGCACCCAACAGCTGCATTAGCTAAGGCCAAGGACGAATTGATTCTGGCGAGGTACATGCATGTACCTGATATAGCCAAGGCTAAAACAGCTAAGGAAGCTATCCTTATTCTCAAAAATAAAGAAAGAGCAGAGCAAAACAAGCTGCTAGCTGAAAAAGCAGCTGGAGTGCCGAAGTCCTCAAAATTTCAGTTGTATCATGCAGACTCTCGGGAATGGGCAGCGCAACAAGATGGTAAACAATTTGATGTGATTCTTACTGATCCTCCATACGGAGTTGGGTCAGATACGTTTGGAGTAGCGGCAGCTGGGACTGCTACAGCTCACGGATACGAGGATTCTGTAGATGTACTATTTGATATCATGCAATGGTTTCCACAAGAGTCTTTTCGATTGACAAAAGAACAGGCACATCTTTATCTGTTCTGCGACATTAAGTGGTTTTTTGATTGGAAAGCTGTATTAACAACTGCTGGATGGGTTGTCTTCAGTTATCCGATTATCTGGGTTAAGCCAACTGGATTCCGTACACCGTGGATCGATAGTGGACCTCAGCGCAAATACGAGACAATCCTATACGCGAAAAAAGGGGATAAGAAAGTCAATATGATTGCACCAGATGTGATAACATTGCAGACAGCTGGAGCAGGCGTTGGCCATCCTGCAGCCAAACCTCCAGCCTTATTTAATGAACTTCTCCGTAGGTCTGTACGGCCTGGGGATAAGGTGCTAGATTTATTCTGCGGTACTGGGCCGATCTTCTCTGCGGCGTATCAACAATCATGCTTTGCAGTGGGAGTTGAGTTGCAGGAACGTTTTTATGGAGAATCCCTGAGAACTATAAATCAGCTGGAGGCGTGATGTGGGGGAGTCAAACGAGTGGAAATACATCATCATCGAGAAACTGGTGGTGTGTGGTATCCTGCGGAAGGAGCATGAAACGAACCCGCGACTGGCTGTAGATGACTTGTTGGCCTGGGAAGTGAGTGTGGCACTTGACCCAGCCGTTAGTGATGATGCTCGGAGATTGCTGTACACCACACCTCCGGCAGACCTTCCTTTTGAGGAGCAGATTGTATGAGTGGAATTTTGGGAACAGGGCCGGCAGACGCACGCATCATGATTGTAGGTAACTGTTACTCTGATGAGGACTCCAGACTGTGTGCTCCGTTTCAAGGAGCTGCAGGTGCGGAACTAGATCGCATGCTGCAAGATGCAGGAATTCGTCGGAGTGAATGTTATCTGACAAATGTCATCAACGCGGTACTAGGTTTACGCTCACTCGACGGATTAATAGCTTCTACAAAGAAGGAAATAACAGCATCGCACACAGAACTCAAAGGTAAATTTGTTCTTCCTCAACTTGTGCAAGGCTACAACAGGCTAATGAAAGAGATTGAGCTTGTGAAGCCGAATGTCATCGTTACTCTCGATACCATCCCAACATGGCTACTTACTGGAGTTTGGTCTGTGGCTAAGTGGAGAGGAAGTCATCTTCGTCTGGCGTATGGACCGCAACCAGCTTCACTGGGTAATGGGATTGATCCTGCGCCGAAAGTCATCCCTACCTATCCTCCAAGCTGGGTGCTGGCGCAATGGCATCTGAGAGTACAGGTAGTGGAGGATTTGAAAAGAGTGCGCAGAGAATCTTCCAGTCGTATGTATCTTAATCTACCAGATTGGAAGTTTCAGTTGCGTCCATCACTGGAGGATGTAAGTCATGTATGCAATATGCTACTACAGCGACTTAATCAGGCGCACGAACCAGTGTGGATTGAACTGGACCTTGAAACTCGAGCAGGGCACATTGCTTGTCTCGGGATGTCTTGGTCAACTACAGAAGCCATCTGCATTCCATTCATGTGTGTGGAGCGTATACGGGGATACTGGACTCCAGAGGAAGAGGCACGTGTAATTTGGCTTCTACATAAAGTGCTCACACATCCGAAGGTGGCGGTACGCTGGCAAAATGGTTTGTATGATGCGCAGTATATCTGGAGACATTGGCATTTCGTCCCAAACGGAAAACAGGACACAATGATCTCTCACCACACTGCATTCGTAGCTCTCCCAAAGTCACTCGCAATGCAATCATCACTTTACAGTCCGCACTACGTTTATTGGAAAGATGACGGTAAGACTTGGGAGCCAAACCAGCCAGAAGAAAAACTGTGGGAGTACAATTGTGTTGACTGTGTACGAACAAGGGAAGTAGGGGAAGCTGAACTAAAAATTTTAGACGACTTGAAACTTAAGCAAGTTGACGAATTTCAATAGAAGCTTTTCTGGTCGGTGTTGCGAGCAATGCAACTTGGTGTTCGCGTAGATGAGAATCAAAGAAAGAAACTCAACGCCGAAATTCAGCATGAAATTTCAGTGCGGGAAGAGTGGCTTCGCACCATCTTGCGGTGTGACCT
>JACCDG011616603.1_pt1 | contig 10025 bp, 10 predicted proteins | sample 7442471 | NCBI WGS metagenome assembly JACCDG01 (sample SAMN15323444, study PRJNA562643) | freshwater metagenome | isolation source: river surface water | place: USA:Blue River Watershed | collected 2017-08-17 | reverse complement strand
TCTTTTTTGTAATGATTTTCTCCCTTTCTTTAATTTACCCCCACATTCCAATCATTACAAAAAAGGCGATCTATTTTCTATCACGATTCCCATTTTTTGTCAGAGGCTGATTAGTTCAATCGCATGTATCAATAGATAGACAATCAATTCAACTATTACGCCGCAAATAATCTGATTTTTTAATTCCATGATCTATGTTTTGCTCAAAAATCACAGATGTTGATTTTATCTGAAAGGACACAGGTGTTAACACCTTTAAAGCGCTATTGATTGACTTTATAGCCCATTTTTTGCAGACATTTTAGTGGATTTTTTAGTCTGCAAAATGGATATTTTGCAGACGCGGGCCTTGTATAGGAGATTATTACCCCCAGTCTGGTATATATGTAGTATTAAGTATCTAGAGATTTAAAGAGGATGGATTTCGGCTATTATGCCAGAAGAGAAGTATTAATATGGTGTTGTCATGTGGTTTGTAGTATATGGATACCATTTTTATAAGTACAGCTTTCCTTATACCCTTAGATGAGAGAGTTTCTGCAAGTGGATATGCTTGTGGTTGTTGTTGAATTATGGAAATAACTTCATCAATCCTCTCTTGAAAGTCGGCATAGTTTCTATCATCCCAATATTCATTTAAATAATCGACTAGTTCGTAAAATGAATCTTCAGCCTCTGTTGTCCAAATAACTGGCTTCATTTCTTCATGTATTTTTCTTGGTATCTCTTCATTACTTCTTCTGTTGTGGAAACCATTCCATTTTCAGCCTGTTCTAGTGATATAGTCAACCTTTTTTTTATATATAGTTTCTCATACTCACTTGGATACAATAGTTGAATAATCTTAGCCAACTCATTAATGTCAAATTTCTTGTCCCTTAGTTTTCTGTAGTATGTAGCTGGTGCTATTCCTAATTCTTTGATTACACGTTCTGTTTTGTAATCACTTTTACTGATACGCCTATCTAGGTCTATTAGTAAATCCTGAACTTCAAGTATAGATTGAACTATCATTTTTATCTCTTTAATTTATCTATATATAACAAATATATGTAAATTGTCGCACCTTTCATAATATTAATTATTGGACAATTTACTATCTAAAATGACTATAACACGTACGAAGTATAAAATATTAGCCCTAATGCTGGTAGTTTATATTCTCATTATTTGTATCAAACAGTTGTCAGCTCAGCCATACATAATCGAGCCATTAGATAGTGTTATATCACGCATCCATGAAAACTCCAAATTCAATCAAGATACACGCATAGCTAACTATAGTGAAACAAAAACTAAAACCTGGTATCATCTATTGCCAAGTATTGGCTACAATGCAATAGCTAATGGTGTGTCGGTCAGTTTTAATCTAAGCAGCATTATCTCTATAGCTGATAAAAAGCGTACCCAGCAATACCAAATCAACGAATGGCAGCGCACCGAAAACCTAGAAACCACCCGTAAAATAATTGAAGCAAAAACAGCATATCGCCAATTGCAGAATACATTAGACCATGCCTTACAGCATCAGCAGGTTTTTGAAATCGATAGCATCAGCTTTTCAATCAAACAAAAAGCCAATCAGGCCCATAAAATCAATACAGAAGACTACCTAGAAGCAAAAAGAAAATACATCGTCCACCAATCTACAACCTACCCTATGCGCCAAAGAATCTATGAATTAGCAAACCAAATCTCCCTATTACAGCAAAAGGAGCTATATCTAGTAGCTCCTTTTATTCTTTCTTCAAAACTTTCAATTCCTAACTGCAATTAAAAATCAAAAGCCATGAACAAATCTAACATTTTAGAACAAGTAAGCCCAGCGGATATTTATCTGCATTTTTTATCGCTCGACACTTTCCCTGAAAAAAACATCAGCAGTCCATTTTCTGAGGATCAAAACCCATCTTTTAAGCTTTATGATAACGGAGATTTCAAATGCTTTAGCACCGGTAAACAAGGTGATGTTTTCCAATTTGTTGCTGAGCTCAAAGGTTTAGATAATAAAACTCAATTCAACGAGGTAAAACAAGTCATAACCTCAGAGCTCGGATTAATACAGAACATCTCCTATCCTACTCTTCCTACTACGAAAAAAACAGATAATATAAGTGTTAAACATCACAATGAATGGTTGCCTATTCATCTCTCATACTGGGAAAAATACGGTGTAAAGGCTAAGCATTTGGATGAATACGGCGTTAAACCTCTTAAGTATTTCGAGTTTTTAGACAGCAAGTCTGAGCTTAAAAAGTTCCCAATATTTGATGGTGTTGCTGCCTTTAGCTATCAATTAAACGGCCGTTTTGAGATCTATATACCACAACAAGAAAAGGTCAAGAAATTCTACCTATCCAAGCATACCAATGCGGACATTTTCGGATTGGCTCAGTTGCAGAAAGGTACTCCAATCATTATTTGCGCTGGTAAAAAAGATTGTCTTACGTTAATAGCTAGCGGGTTTCAAGCAGTCTGTTTTAAATCAGAAGCTACCAACCCATCAGTAGAGCAAATCGATCAGTTGCGCTGCTACGGCCCTTTATTTATTTGTTATGACAATGATTTTCAAAATACCGTCAATAACGGACAATTACGCCAAGCTGAACTAGTAAAAAAATTTGATCTGATACCGTTAACTATTCCGGATGTTGTTAATGATATTGCTGACTTTTACGAGACAACTTCACCTGACAGGTTTAGTGAGTATATACAAGATTATATTAAGCGATCAATAAAAGAAACACCTGCGCAAAAAGAACAAATACTTCAAATCAGACCCATTAAAGAGGTAAAATCATCTAATGAGCAGCAATTAACCACCATATTTCATATCACCGAAAACTATTTATCAAAGCATTACGACATCCGCCGAAACACTGTTAAGCTAGATATTGAAATAAGACCCAAAGGATCAAATAATCTGTGGCGCTCACTTAACGAAAACACCCTATTTGTGGAGCTTCAGAAGAAAGGGATTAATATCAGTATCGAACGCTTGGTATCCCTTTTAAAGTCCGATTACACACCAGAATACAACCCATTTAGTGATTATTTCAATAACCTCCCTATATGGGATGGAAAAGACTACATCCACGAATTATCTAGTTATGTAAAGGCAGATAATCAAAAGGAATTTAATCACCATTTCAAAAAATGGCTAGTTCGTGCTGTCAAGTGCGCACTTATTCCAGAATATTTTAACAAGCAAGCCTTTGTATTGGTTCATAGTAGCCAAAATAGCGGTAAATCAACTTTCTGTCGCTTCTTATGTCCGCCAATATTAGCCCAGTATATCGCCGAGGATATCAGTAATGATAAAGATGCACGCATCCTACTTTGCAAAAATTTCCTAATCAATCTTGATGAATTAGCTGTGCTAAGTAGGCAGGAGATTAACTCGCTTAAATCATACTTCTCTAAAACTCAAATCAACGAGCGCATGCCATATGATAGAAAGAACAGCATTATTCATCGAACATGCAGCTTTATAGGCTCTACCAATATGGACGAGTTCTTAAATGACGAAACTGGCTCTGTTCGTTGGCTGCTATTCAATATTCAATCGATCAACTGGCAATACAAGCAAAAAGTAGATATTAATAAGGTTTGGGCTCAAGCATTCGCCTTGTCAAATGACAATAGCTTTGAAGCAGAACTATCTAGAGAAGAAATAGCCGAGAACGAACGAAGAAATAAAGACTTTCAAGTGATTACGAATGAACGTGCACTTGTTCAATCCTATTTGGCTAAGCCATCAGAAGGGAAACGAGTAGTATTTGCCTCTCCCACCGATATACTTATTTATTTAAAACGCTGGAGTGGATTAGACAAGCTCTCTAATGTCACTATTGGTAAAGCACTGAAACAAGAAGGTTACGAAAGGATCAAAAAATACAATGATGAAAAGGTACAACAATGGGGGTACATGGTTGTATTATTAAAAGAACAAAATAACTTTTGAGCAGAAAAAAAGAAAACATCTTGCCTTGTTATACTATTGCTATTCAATATCCTTGTTTAAACATATCAGAGGCCATTATATGAATAGTATAAGATGAATAAATTCATCTTATACTATTCTTGCCTTGTTATACTATTTAGCCTGTCTAAAAATATAGTATAACAAGGCAAGGTAAGTATACCTGTAGGCAAGATGTTTTTTGACGCAAAAATGGCCTTAACAGTATCAAAAACAAAGAATAGTATAACAAGGCAAGATAAAATTGATTTTTTTGAATTACCACAGAAAAACATGTCCGTACAATCCAAATTACATTACCTAAATGCCTCGGAATGCGACATCCTCCTTGGTTCTATTCGAAATCAGAAGCATAAACTTATTGTATTAATCATGCTAGATTGTGGGCTTCGGGTTTCCGAATGTCGTACACTGAAATATTCCAATTTCGATTTTAAAGAAAAGCTCCTAACTGTTTCTTGTCTCAAAAAAAGAGGTATGAGTATACAGCGAGTCATTCCTATATCAGATAGATTGTATCACCTCTTGGCAGAGCATCTAGCCTCACAAAAGAATATTAACAAGGATAGTTTTTTGTTTCCTGGTATCGGTAAAAATAATGATGGTGCCATATGTCGCGACACGGTTAACAAACTATTGACTAGGTTAAAACCAAGAACTAATATTTACCATCTTCACCCACATGCTCTGCGTCATACTTTTGCTACGCACCTGCTTATTAATGATGTGCCTATCCATAATATCAAATCATTGCTTGGGCATAACAAACTTGATACTACATTGGTTTATACTCACATTCCGGTCGATCAGCTACGTAGTAATATCAGTTCATTGGCCAAGAAAAAGACTTTTTTTCGTCGATGGGTGGACTATTTTTTTCCTATCAAATCAAAGCCAATTAATATTTCATTTAGTCAGCAAAACATTAGTGTAGGTCGTAATGATGAACTGCAATTGTTGCAAGGCTTATCATTAAAACGTGTAAATACATTTATTATTGGTGATATAGGTGTAGGCAAGTCCCACTTATTGGAGCAAATATGTGTTTCTATTGATCATGTTTTAAGGTTTGATGATCTGGATAACATCAAACGTACTCTAGGTAATACCTTACTTTACCTTTATAAGAATGAAAAGCAAACTGTATACAATCTCATTTATGGCGACTTTGATTTGAATAAGGCACAAACGAGAATTACCCGTGAGAGTGTCGCTAATTTGTGCGATGAAATAAAAAAGGTTACTGTAAAGAAAGAGTACACTATTGTTATTGATAGCATTGATGGTATTACTCCTAAAACGGTACGCGTTCTAGAGTTGCTTAAAGATCATTTTACTATCATTGCAGCAGCGCGTAGTATCAAGGTCAATCACACATCCCTATTTTGGGATTTTGAACGCATACAAATAAAGAGTCTTTCTCGCCATCATGCACTTGAGCTTATCCAGCGCCTTACGCATGACTTAGAGGTTGAAGATTACTATGTACTACTTAATCATATCTATGAGCAAACAAACGGTAACCCGCGAGCTATTTATGAGTTAGTTAATCGATATCGTAAAGAACCTATTTTAACTAAAGAAGTAGTCAAGTCTATACGTCATGCAGGTGCTTTACCTGAATATGATATGACTATTTTCATCGCAATTATATTGGGAGCTATCGCATGCCTAAGGTATTTTACAGCCGAAACAGGTAATGTAAGCCTTCGAACCATTGGTGGTTGTGCTCTTATTCTTCTGCTATTAAGCAGATACATTTTCCCAAAGTTTAAACGTAAATACATCTAATCATTTACTTATGTCAGGTACAAATCATATCGCTGGAGGGCTACTATTTACGGGTATATTCGCCTCATTTTGGAATATCAATATCTTTTCTGACGCTGGTTTGCTAGGGCTTACAGTATTAGGCTCCGTATTGCCGGATATTGATCATACCAAAAGTCCAATAGGTAAGCTTTTTTGGCCTTTATCTCGCTATTTAGATACACGATATGGCCACCGTACAATTACCCACAGTCTATTATTTCTCGTTTTTATAAGTTTATTTAGCTATGCTATTCAGCGCCTATTCTGTCCATCCTATCCTATTGGGCTCATTTTCTTTTTTTCTGCCTTTTCTCATTTGGTGTTGGACATGGTTACCATTTCTGGTGTTCCTTTATTTTATCCATTTGTAAAAAATCCTTGTGTCATTCCTGGTAATCCAAACTTTAGGCTTCAATCAGGGAGTTTTAGAACCGAAGCTATTGCTTTATTAATTTTTGGGTCGTTGTTGTTTACGTGTAGTGATTTGTTTGCTCATGGTTTTTGGACTAGTTACAATCGTGTATTCGGTACGTTAAAACATCTATACAATGAATCAAATAGTACGGGTGATTTTTTATTGGTTCATTACGATATCATAGACAATGGTTCTCGTATAATAGACACTGCTTTATTGATGAAGTCATCTGAAAAGAAAGCTACTTTATATAGTGATGGTCATCTTGTTGAATTAGATAACTCAAAGCAAAACCAGCACATTAACGATGTAAAACCTATTCGTACAGGTATTAAATATAAAACCATTACAGTTAATAGAATGTTTACAGGGCTCGAGATAGATTCGCTCAATAGTATACTTAATAATCGTGTCGTTTCTGGTTATATAAAATCAAGTGAATTATTCTGTTTTCATTTAAATGGTGTTGCAGAAAAAAAGAAAACTATCACTATGTCTTCAGTATTGAGCCCCCAAATCAGTCTTATTGTCGATTCTTCACAGACGTTGGCGCGTCATCAAGCGGAGCAAATAGCACTTGAGTTGAAGCAAGATATTTTAAAGTGGCAGAAAGAAGAATTAAAATGGAGGAATGACAACAAAAAGTTACTTGCACTAAAGAAGGATTTAGAACACGCCTCAGATTACTATCAACGAAACGATTTAGAAAATCAGATTATAGAACTTCAGAAGACTGTTCAAAAGGATAAACCTGCTTCTAATTACACTCCAAATCATGTTAAGCTTAATCATTACGAGTATTTAATGAGTAAAGCATATTATCCATCTGTTCATAATTTTCACGTTAATATTAGTTATCCAGAGATACCGCATCAGTTTAAATAAAACGTATAGACGTATAGACGTATAGACGTCTATACGTCTATACGTCTATACTTAAATAAGCCCTTACCGCATCTTCGATGAGCACTTTTACGTTAGTTTTTTTCTTTAGTGCGCGGGTTTTGAGTTCGTTTAATATGTTTTTATCCATCCAAAGCATGTATCTGCTTTCGTTGGCTCTTTTATTTTCTTTTATTGGACTGACTTTTTGGATAGTTGGCTCAATGCTTGAGACATTTTTTAAATCTTCGAATGGGTTTCTTATCATTTAAGTACATTTAATATTTCAGTTGCCAATAATTCAATCTCTTGCTTCGCTTGGCTATCTTCAGAGGTGAATATGCCGCCGCTTAGGAATGTATTATTGAAAGCTACACGATCGCCTATTTGGCCAAGAATAGGGATATTGTAAGCGTATAGTTGTTCTTTAGCAAAGAAGGTTAGGCTTGTTCTTGGTTTGACCATATTTAGTATTATCCCACCAAGTAGCTTGTTGTTGTTTTTTTGTGCTTCTTTAAATAGTTTGATTGTTGCATCAATTGCCATCACGTCTGGCACACCTGCTTTCGTTGGTATTAAAACAAAATCTGCTTCACTGAAAATGGTTGGTATTTTTTCAGATAAATATGGAGGAGTATCTACTAAAATAACATCGTACTTTTTGTTATTCTTTTTTGCTTCATCATGAGTCATTATATTTAGTCCTGAAGCGATGTTCTTTAATCGTATTAGTGTGCCTTGTGGGTCTGTGTCTGTAAGTGCGATCTTCATTTCTTGACTAAATCTATAAGCCAAGTTCAAAGCTAGGGTGCTTTTTCCGACTCCTCCTTTTTGATGGGCAACTACAATGGTTTTACTCATGGGTTTAAATATATATGTTTATACGTATAGACGTATATACAAAGCAGGTTGCTTTTCACTTTTCGCGGATAAAAATCGAAAATAATAGACTCTATCATCCCACAAAAGGCGTCCACACAACCTCATGCACATTGGCCAGTGCTCAGGCGGTTATAAGGCATTCCGGCTGTTTTTTCTCCCTTGCTGGCTCAAAATAGCTTGTTCCGCACAAATCCATCACACCATAAAGCAGCCAAAAGACTACGGCATAAACCCGCAGGCTTTTGCACACAAGTCTATTTATTCCGTTTCCTTTTGGCTGCTTTACCACACAAGCTATTTGTCGCCGCTATTCCAAAAAACAGCCTCCATAAAAGCCACCCGGCGGGTTGTTTTCGGGGGGCCTGATGGCGCCGGGTGGCTTTTTTTTGTTAGGCCTCGCCGCCAGGCCGCTAGCAGCGCCCCCCGAGCCCCCTGCTAGCTGCTAGCGGCGGCTCGGAGACTCGGTACCCTCGTCGTAACCGCCTGAGCACTGGCCAATGTGCATGAGGTCCATCCCTTTTTATACATTCGCAATTATTTTTAACTATTACCATTATTTATTTCTTTAAGTATTCGTAAATGAAAAACAAATCAAGATTTATTGTCGGGTTATTTATTCTTTCTGTACTTGGTGCAGGTTGTAAGAAAAGTGTATTAAATGAAATTCGACCGTCTAAAAACAACATTCAAGCGTTGTCGGCTGTGTCAACAACTAAATTTCAAGTGACGAAAAATGACGCAAAAGTTGGTTATGGCGGTGTACCTCACTTGTTGTTTAAAAACAAACCGGCATCAACAGCGCAATTCGTTATTGTTATGGATGGCATTGATAAATCAAAGCAACGTAAAGCTATTTGGATAGCTACAGGATCAGGCTCTTTAACCCAAACTCATGCTCTGGGATTTGGGTTGCCACAATCTCAAATAGATGCTGGTGATTTAAAAATATTGCAACCGTTCTTTATGCCTGTTGGCATGAAATCCCCTTCTTTAGAGGTTTTTGCAATTGGTAGAGTGTTATCTGAAGAAGAATTGAATGCTATAAAATTCATGACTCGAGATCAATTTAAGATTTATTGTCTAAGTCATACTATCCCTATTCTTGAAGAGGCAGTAGCTAAGGATTTTAAAAAAGCAGTTGATGCTGAAATAAAGTTTATTTCATCCGAAATCAGAAAAAAGGAAGCTGCTATACATAGAGCGGAATTTGACAAGTCAAGGGCTCAAAATGATTTAGCTGCAGAAAAATTAAAGCCCAAGGGTAAGGTGACAACTAAAGAACAAAAATTGAATACTGTTGAGATTAAATTATCCGGCTTGAAATCGGAGCTTGTAGTGCTGAAGAATCAGTTTGAGGACCTAATGAAGCAACAATCTGAAGTATAGCGTTTCGATATATCCATAAAGCCCATGTAGCAAAAAGGGGTACTTTTAAGGGTACCCCTTTTTGCTACATGTATGTTTACCCATCTCACAGCCCAGTTTTTCCATAATCTATTTTTTTAAGAGATAAAAGGGCGCAAATATTTGATTGCTCCCTTCAGGCCAATGCACCCTCTACAGCCAAAAGACTACGGCATAAACCCGCAGGCCATTGCACACAAGTCTATTTATTCCGTTTCCTTTTGGCTGTAGCCCACGCAATCAATATGTAGTGGCTTTCTTTTCCCCCTTAAAAAAATAGATTATGGAAAAACTTAATGTCAAAGAATGGGAGTTTAAACAAGAGCTAAAGAAGCTCCTAGGGCAAGGTGGCTCTTGCATGCCCGATCTTAATCGTGTTATCAATGGTGGCGATAAAAAGGCTATAAGGGCACATATAGTTCGTTGCTGGGAGCATTTAAGGGTCATTTATCGTCTTTGTGGGGAGGAGTAATCCTCCTCTTTTTAATGCTAAAGCCGTCTCCGCGCTTCGCTTGGTTTCGTCTTTTTTGTAATGATTTTCTCCCTTTCTTTAATTTACCCCCACATTCCAATCATTACAAAAAAGGCGATCTATTTTCTATCACGATTCCCATTTTTTGTCAGAGGCTGATTAGTTCAATCGCATGT
>JACCDG010797933.1_pt1 | contig 10025 bp, 8 predicted proteins | sample 7442471 | NCBI WGS metagenome assembly JACCDG01 (sample SAMN15323444, study PRJNA562643) | freshwater metagenome | isolation source: river surface water | place: USA:Blue River Watershed | collected 2017-08-17 | reverse complement strand
TTGTGCCAGAAATCAAGATCGTCGACATTCCCTTCCTGTTCCGCGACTATGACCATGCCCGCCGCTACCTCGATGGCCCGGGTCAGGAGTTGCTCACGAAGTTTCCCTCCAAAGGCCTGGTGGCACTGGGCTGGACGGAAAACGGCTTCCGCCACATGACCAACAGCAAGCGCCCCATCGTCAAGCCCCAGGATGCATCTGGCTTGAAAATGCGCACCATGGAGAACAAGGTGCACATGGATGGTTACCGCGCCTTTGGCATTCAACCCACGCCCATGGCATTTCCTGAAGTCTTTGGCGCCTTGCAAACCGGCACCGTGGACGGGCAGGAGAACCCCATTCCGGTGATCTTGGCGGCCAAATTCAGCCAAGTGCAAAAGCACTTGTCCCTGACCAACCATGTTTACTCACCTTCCCTGCTGATCACTTCGCCCCGCTTCATGAACAAGCTCAGCGAGGCTGACAAAAAGGTTTTCTATGAAGCGGCCAAAAAATGTGCTGTTGCACAACGCGCGCGCGTCAATGAAGACGAGAACAACGGCATTGCCCAGCTTGAAAAAGAAGGCGTGAGCGTGGTGCGCAAGGTCGACGGGCAAGCGTTTCGTGACGCCATGCGCGAGGTTTATGTCAGCTACTCCAAAGAGTTTGGCGCGGACAACATTCGACGCATTCAAGAGTTCAAGTGAACTTGGGTGAAGGTCTGCAGGGCCTGTCTATAACTTAAGTTTCATTGAAAATGGCCGGGCTGGTAGTAGCATGCTCCGCAAATGAAACCTACCCTTGGCCACGCCCTGCTCATCGTCGATGATCACCCCGTTTACCGCGAAGCTTTAGGCGAGATATTGGCGCGCGAGTTCAGCGCCATTGGCATTGAGGTCAAAACCGCCAGCAATTCCAGCGAGGGCATTGACCTGGTGGACCAAGGCGATAAAACATGGGTTGTCTTGCTGGATGTGCTCATGCCCGGCCTCAGTGGGCTGGCGGGCATCAAGGTTTTCAAGAGCAAACCCAATGTGCAAGACGTGATCTCCATCTCCGGCTTGGATGCCCAAACCTGGGAACCACGTGCCGTGGGCGCTGGGGCCACCTTGTTTTTGTCCAAAAACAGCACATCGTCTGAAATTTTCAAAAAGATCCAGCCTCTTTTCAAATGGGGCCAGCCTAGCGAAGCGAACATCGCCAGCGTCGAAGACAATGGCTTCCGTCTGACTCAAAGGCAGCTGGAGGTTTTGCATTTGATTTCACAGGGCCACCCCAACAAGATCATTGCAAGCTACCTGGACATCAAAGAGCAAACCGTCAAAATTCACATCAATCAAATTTTCAAAGAGCTGCGGGTTTTCAACCGCACGCAAGCTGTCCTGAAGGCGCAAAAGCATCAACTGCTGTTTGTCCCCGAGGCCTTCAACAAGTGAATGTCGGATGATCGAAAGCGCGCGGGAAGATAGTTCCTACCAGTTCAAAGCGCTTGCAGCCAGAGAAAAGCTGCAGTACATGCTCGCCTATGCCAAGACGAGCACCATCGCCACCATCCTGGCACCCTTGCTGTGCGTTCCCTTGTACATCGACAGCACGGACGACTTACTTTTCAATGCTTGGTTTGCCCTGATGGCCGCGGTGGTCATTGTGCGGCTTTTTCTCATTCGCGCCGTGGCTCAAACTGACGATGTCCAGCGCAACATGGTGCTGCTCAATATCGCGGTTGGCATCGTGACGTTTGTGTGGGGCTTGGGCTGGTTCGTGTTTGTCACCGCTTCCGAGCCAATGGAATACCTGACCTATCAGATCATCTCATTGACGGTGCTGTTCGTCGGCATGGTGGGCTATTGCGTCAACTGGAAAACCTTCTTCGCATTTGTTTTCCCTTTGAAGATGCCAGAACTGATTTACGTTGTGACTCATTACGACGTCATCAGCTTGCCGATTCCCTTGGGTTCTTTGGTTGCTTTTTACCTTGCCTTGAAAATGGGCATTCTTTTTTCCAAGTCATGGGAAAAATCATTTTCGCTGCGGCTCAGAAACGACGCCCTGGTGGACCAGCTCATTGCCGAAAACAACGCATCGATCAAGGCCAATATTGCAAAGTCAGAATTCATTGCAACGGCCAGCCATGACTTGCGACAGCCCATGCAGGCGATCAATATTTTCATTGAAATGATCGAGCAGCGGAATCTCCAAGACCATGAGCGGTCCATTTTTCAAAGGATGCACCGCAGCGTGGTGGTTCTCAACAACATGTTCAACTCGCTGTTGGACGTCAGCAAACTGGACTCGAATTTTTCGACGACTGAATCGCATTTTTCGCTTTCACAAGTCGTCAGCAATTTGCGCCACACGTTCGAAGACCTTTGCCAGCAGAAAAAGCTAGGCTTGATTTTCAAGGGCGAGGAGCGCAGTGTCAGAGGCGACCCGCATTTGACAGAGCAAATATTGAGGAATCTGCTCGCCAACGCCGTTCAATACACAGACAGTGGCGAAATTGTCATCACCTTCGGCAGCGAAGCGGGTTGCCTGGTGTTTTCTGTGGCGGACTCGGGGTGCGGCATCCCGGCTGAAGATTTATCGCTGGTTTTCAATGAATTTTACCGCTCTGAGCACTCACGATCACGCTATGACGGCCTTGGCTTGGGCCTGTCCATTGTGAACAGAATTGTGAAAAAAATTGACGGCCAATGCACGGTGCAATCCGTAGTCGGAAAAGGCTCGACATTCACCATTCATACGCCTTACAGGGTCTTGAGTGACAAGGCACAGCAGCCCTTGAACTCTGGTGTCACCTCAAACGCTGCGGCCAGCGCATCGGTCGCGAACGAACTGGCGCCGTGCATTGGCATCATCGAGAACGACCCCTCCCTCAGGGAAGCCTATTGCCAGTACTTCCTCCAAAAGGGCTACCAGGTCTACTTGATTCCACATCAAGAGGATGCTTTTTTCAAATTTCTTCTCGATCTTCCCAAGCTGCAATTCATTCTCAGTGACTTCAGGCTGGGTGAAAGAGACGGCATTTATTTCATCCAGAAGCTGCGAGAAGAGTTCAACGACGACATTCCTGCGTGCATCCTCACAGCAGACACCTCACCCAAGCACCTGGAATTGTTCAATGCACACAACATCGATGTGCTTTACAAGCCGATTGACATCAAAGAGATTGCGGCATTCGTGGTTGATGCCCTGCAACAAGCGGATGCATCAACTCAGGGATGAGGGCTGCCGGGGACAGCGCCTCAGCGTCACTCAAAGCTGATCGCTTGCAATTTCGGACAGCGCGCGGCAAACCCGCACCGCCATGGTCTTGGGCGGGGCGTTTGTTTTGAATGTGCCCCTGCCCGCAGGACCCTCATAATCATAGAAGGACTGCACCACACCCTCAATCTTGGCTTCATAAAAGAACAAGCGATAGGGTGCGCCATTGGGGCATTGACCTGCAAACCGATAGGTTTCACTGGCTTGCTCTGCCGCACGGATGGGCAAAGTTTCGTCAGCCATGGCCTGACCACCCCAACATAAGAACAAGCCGAGCACACTGCCGTACGTGAATGACTGAAAAAGCGGCATGCGCTGAACCGTTGCTGTGAGTTTCATCATGCCCGGGATGCTACGTACAGGCTCGGGCGTGCTCAATAACAAATACGCTCTAGAACCTCTGGTGTAGCCGCACTTGCGAACCGGTCATTCGTGCATTCAGATGGGCATTCTCAGCGACCCATCAAGCTGTAGCCGGCACGCACGGCCATGTAAGTCCCAATGAGAAACAAAGCGCCAAAAAAGCATTTCCGAAATGTCATGGGAACAATCTTGTCCCTGGTTTTTTGCCCAAACCACATGCCCAGCATGGCGGGCAAAACCGCCAGGACCGACAGCAGCAGATCCTCTTTGGAATAGGTGGCATGAAAGCCCAGGCTCAGCGCCAATGCCAGGGTGGACACCGTGAAAGACAACCCCAGTGCTTGAATCAACTCATCTTTCGACAAATTCATCGCGCTCAGAAATGGCACAGCCGGAATGACAAACACACCGGTCGCGCCGGTGAGGATGCCCGTCAGCAAACCGACAATCGGCGCCAGCCACTTTTCATGGTGAAGGGACATGGACAGCTTGGGAAGAAACAAAGCCACCAAGGCATACAGGGCGAGAACACTCCCCAGCCAAAGACTGGGCCATGCGCTCGTCGAGGCGGTCAACAAGCCAATGCCCCACCAGGTTCCTAGACATACGAACAAGAGCATGGGCCAGAGCCGCCGAAAGGTCGCCCATTTGGCTTGGCCTGCGGCGAACTGCCACACATTCGTGACCATGGATGGAATGACCAGCAAGGCTGCCGCTTGAACAGGGGCCAGCAGCAAGCCGAGCGTCGCCATGGCGATGGTGGGCAGCCCCATGCCAATGACGCCTTTGACATAGCCGGCCAACAGGAAAACCAAGGTGATGACGATGAGTTCTTGCATGCAATGCCCGCTTTGATCCAAGGATTCAGACGTTGGCGCTCATGCGGCCACCGCCGCATTCAGCAAGTCGCTGAAAGGCTGCAGTTGTTTCGCCAGGTCGGCCATGCCCCACTCACGCCGGGCATCCAGCCTTTGGGCTTCGGCCATCTCAATCAAGCTGAATGAAAACATGTCGCCAGGCGCCATTTGTGCCAAAGCGGGATGGTCCACGCTTGCCACATAGCCAATCTTGGGATACCCGCCCGTGGTCTGGCGGTCCGCCATCAAAATGATGGCCTGCCCACCCACTGGGACCTGAATGGTGCCAAACACCACTGACTCGGAAATCATTTGTCGCGGCTGGCTGAGTTTGAGCATTGGGCCCTCGAGCCGAAACCCCATGCGGTCCGAGATGGGCGTCACCTTGAAAGGCTGGGTGATCAGGTTGGCGCGGCTCTCTGGCGTGAAGTCATCCCATTGCGCGCTTTTGATGATTCTCAGCTTCGCTACATTTTTTCGGATGACCGAAGATTTCAGGGAGAACTTGATGTCCCACAGCTCTTGCGCGAGCTCGTCCAGATCCACACCCAGCAAAGGCTTATGGATGTCAAAAACATCGCCCTTGCGCAAGGCTTTGCCATTCAAGCCGCCAATGGCGCTGCGCAAATAGGTGCTGGCACTGTCCAGCACGGCATTCAACTGGAAACCACCGTGCACCGCCATGTAGGTTCTGGCGCCATCGAGCCGAGGACCGAAAGAGATCATGTCGTCGGCGCGCAAGACCACCGGGCGGTTCATGGGGACCTTCAACTCATTGACCAAGGGGCTCACATTGGCACCCGCAAAGGCAATGCAACAAGGCTGCCTGACTTTGAAGCTTGGCGGGTACAAATTCATTTCCAGCGTGGCCATCTCCGCGGGATTTCCCACCAACAAATTGGCCATTCTGTGCGCATTGACATCCAGGGCACCCGCCACAGGAATGCCCCAACGCTGGTGTTGCAGTCGCCCTAAATCCTGAAAGGTGGACAACAGGCCTGGCTTGAGAACCTCGAAGCTCACGCCAAGGCCTCTGCACGCTGCGCTTCTTGCAAATTTTGCAAATGCGCATACTCCTCAGGGCTGATGGGCACAAATTTCAATTGGTCGCCAGGGGTGAGCAGCACAGGGGGATCACGCTCAAGATCAAACATCCGAAGCGGCGTGGACCCCAACACATGCCAACCGCATGGCAGAGTGCTTGGGTAAATCATGTTCTGACGGTTGGCCACCACCACGGCGCCGCGCGGAACAGCTGTCACGGGCGTGTCCCGCCTGGGAATGGCAAACACGGGGTCCAGCAAGGCAATGTAGGGGCAGCCTGGTGCAAAGCCCAGCATGTAGACCATGGCTGGGGATTGGCTGTGCCGGGCAATGACCTCTTCTGGCGACAGGTTGATGCGCTTTGCAATGTCCAGCAAATCTGGCCCGTGCTCACCCCCGTAACAAATGGGAATTTCTACGGTTTTGGAGGCTTGATCAAATTTCGGAATGCCCTCTTTGAGCAAGGCGTGGATGCGCTCGCAAAGTGTTTCAAAAGCGAAGCCATCGGCCATGTTTTCCAGGGTGGGCACATAGTGCAAGGCCACAGAAATGTAGGTCGGCACAATTTCATAGACACCCGGCAAATTGGCGGCTCGCAACAAGGCGCTGGCACTCAAACACAGGCGCCCAGTTTCGGGACGGATGGCGTCTCCAAAATCCACATTGATGCAACGATCGCCTTGTGCGCGCAGGGTGTAGGGGGCTTGGATCAAACTGGCATGAGAAGACATGGGACGGGAACTCGATTCACTGGCCCGAACGTTACTGAATAAGGCCACAGGCGTCACTACAGCTTTAGCTCTAGAGCTAAAGCGTGAGCTCGCTTTGGCGCACCTGGGCGTTGCCCATGCGTGGGAACCCTGCTGCGCACTGGGGGACAGCAGTTTCTCGCTAAAATAAAACCCGATGTGGGGGGGTAGCTCAGCTGGGAGAGCGTCGCGTTCGCAATGCGAAGGTCGGGAGTTCGATCCTCCTCCTCTCCACCACTTCTTTCTGTGTCGTCAGTTTTTCGCTGGCGGCGCCTTGCGGTAGGTCGCCGGGGTCCGCCCCAACTTGATCGGCGAACCAATGCCCCGGTAATCCCCAATTTCCACCAGCATGCCGCGATGGGCGGTGTGCGGGTGTTGCAAGGTCTGGTCGACCGACAAAATCGGGGCGCAGGGCACACCGATTTGCATCAGATCTTCGGCCAGCTTGGCGCCATCGTGGCTGGCCAAGGCCGCCTCCATCAGCGCGCGCAAATCGGCACGGTTCGTGGAACGCCCACCGGCCGAGGTGAAGCGCTCATCTTCGTGCCAAGTGGTGCCCAGGTGTTTGGACATCAGCGCGAACTGCCGGTCGTTGCCCACGGCCATGAAGATGGGCACCGTCGCACTGGGGAAGGCATCGTAAGGGTAGATGTTGGGGTGTGCATTGCCGGTCAGCACGGGCCGCTTGCTGTTCAAGAACCAGTTGGCCGCATGCGGATGCAGCAAAGACACGGCGCTGTCGTACAGGGTGGACTCGACGAACTGGCCATGGCCACTGGACTCGCGCTCATGCAAGGCCATCATGATGCCCAGGGCGGCATTCAGGCCGGTGACCATGTCGACCACCGGCAGGCCCACACGCAAGGGCGAGCCGCCGGCCTCGCCGTTCACGCTCATGATGCCGCCCAGCGCTTGCGCAGCAGCGTCATAGCCTGCCAAGCCCCCCAGGGGACCATCGGCCCCAAAGCCGCTCACGCGGCAATACACCAGGCGCGGAAACCGTTGGGACAGCGCTTCGTAACTCATGCCCCACTTCTCCATGGTACCAGTCTTGAAGTTTTCGATCAGCACATCGGCGCCTTCGAGCAAGCCCATCAGCACGTCGCGGCCGGCCTGGGTGGAGAAGTCCAGGCGCATGCCGGTTTTGTTGCGGTTCAAGCCCAGGTAGTAGCCTGCCACGCCCTCTTTGAAGGGAGGCCCCCATTGGCGGGTGTCGTCCCCTTGCGGCGGCTCGACCTTGATGACATCGGCCCCATGGTCGCCCAAAATCTGGCCGCAGTAGGGGCCACCCAGAATGCGCGAGATGTCGACCACGCGCAAGCCCGCGAGGGCGCCGGTTTTCGCAGAGGTGTCGGAGGTAGTGTTCATGGGTCGCAATCAATAGGCCAAGTCGTCTTCGCTCACAAGCTCGACATCGGCAGACAAAGGGTCGCGCGGCAACACGCGGTGTTGCAGCACTTGGCGCGCCAGGCGCAAGCGACGGGGCAGCGCAGCTTGCGCGGCTTCCCAGGCCATGGCCGTGGCACTGGTCACATGGTACAGCGCCGAGGCGGCTTGCCGGGCCAAGACTTCCGTGCCTTGCTGCGCCGCGCGCTCGGCCAATTGGGCAGCACGAGCCGCCGCGCCTGAAAACAGCGCAGCGTCTTGCGCTGACAGCCCTGCGCCTTGTCGCAAGACCGCCCAGTGGGCTTGCAGTGCCTCCAAGGCGTTATCGCGCCGAATGGCGCGAAGCACATCCAGGGCCACGATGTTGCTGGTGCCTTCCCAGATGGAGCCCAGGTGCGCATCGCGCACCAGTCGCGGGTCGGACCACTCTTCGATGTAGCCACAGCCACCGCGCACTTCCATGGCGTCACCGGTGACTTTGCGCGCATCGCGGCAGGCGCGGAACTTGATGAGCGGCGTGAGGATGCGCAGCAAGCTGTAAGCGCCCTCCTCGCCCGCATCCGAGCGGCGCAAGGCCTCGGCCGTTTGAAACACCATGGTGCGGGCCTGCTCGGAGAACTGAATGAGCTTGGCCAATTGGCGGCGCATCAGGGGCATGTCGATCAAGCGCTGGCCAAAGGCCTGGCGGTGCTGCGCGATGTAGAGCGCCTCAGCCACAGCGCGCCGCATCAAGCCGGCCGCGCGCACGCCATTGGACAAGCGCGAATTGTTCACCATGTCGGCCATGTGCACAAAGCCGCGGCCCGCTTCGCCCACCAGGTAGGCCTCAGCGCCTTCCAGGCGAATTTCACCACTGGCCATGGAGCGCGTGCCCATTTTGTCTTTCAGGCGAATGATGCGGTATGGGTTTGCGCGACCCTCCGACAAAACACGCGGCAACAAAAACAGCGAGACGCCCTTCATGCCCTCTGGCGCGCCTTCGATGCGCGCCAGCAACATGGCCAAGCCTGCATCGGGGTTGGAGCAAAACCATTTGTCGCCGTGAATGCGGTAAACACCGGGCTGAGACGGGTCGGGCACGGCCCGGGTTTCGGTGGCCGAAATGTCCGAGCCGGCACCTTGCTCGGTCATGAACATGGCGCCCTGGGTCAGGGTGTCCAAGTCCAGGCTGCACAGGTCCTTCAGGTAACGCTCGACCAAGGCGGGCTCGCCAAATTTTTTCAGCGTGCGCGTGAGCGAGTCGGTCATGGAGACCGGGCAGCACAAACCAAATTCGGCTTGCACGAAAAGATAGGTCAAGGCGTATTTGGCAATGGGGGGCAAACGCCCGTTCCAGCCCAGCACGCCGTCTTGATGAGAAATCGCCGCCAGGGCGAACTCTTCAAACGCCAGCCGCTCCATTTGCACATAGGCGGGGTGCTTCTCGATGCGCTGTTGGTCAAGCCCGCTGCGTGTGCGGTGCGTCAGGGTGGGAGGATGGCGGTCCGCCACGCCAGCCAGCGTGTCCAACTCGCCGCCCGCCAATGCCCCCAGGCGCTGCAAAAAAGGCTGCAAATGCGAGGCCACCGCGGCCGGTGCATAAACACGCAGCAACGCCGCCAAGTGGGGGTCGGTCTCGAACAAATTGCCCCCATGGCGGTCGGGCACGGCCAAGGGACTGCTGCTCAATGTGGCCCCCATCAGAAGTTGACGTTGTTTCGGCCTTTGAGGTGCAGGATCTGGCGGGCCTCGGCGGGCGTGGCCACTTCGAGCGACAGGCTTTCAATGATGGTGCGAATGCGGGTCACCTGATCGGCATTGGACTTGGCCAGGTTGCCCGGGCCATCCCACAGCGAGTCCTCCAGGCCGACACGCACATGACCGCCCATGGCGGCAGACTGCGAGGCAATGGGCATCTGGTTGCGACCCGCGCCCAGCACCGACCACTGGTAGCTGTCGCCAAACAGTCGGTCGGCGGTGCGCTTCATGTGCAGCACATCTTCGGGGTGCGGGCCAATGCCGCCCAGGATGCCAAACACCGATTGAATCAGGAACGGCGCCTTGATGATGCCGCGGTCGATGAAGTGCGCCGCGGTGTACAGGTGTCCGATGTCATAGCACTCGATTTCGAAACGGGTCTGGTTGTCGCTGCACGACTCCAGGATGTAGGCAATGTCTTTGAAGGTGTTCTTGAACACCCGGTCATCGCTGCCGGCCAGGTAACGGGGCTCCCACTCGTGCTTGAAATTCTTGAAGCGCTTGAGCATGTCGTACAGGCCGAAGTTCATCGAGCCCATGTTCAGCGACGCCACTTCCGGCTTGAAGTAGTGCGCCGGGCGCAGGCGGTCTTCGATGGTCATGGTGGGCGCGCCACCGGTGGTCAGGTTGATGACCACATCGCTCT
>JACCDG010153097.1_pt1 | contig 10028 bp, 4 predicted proteins | sample 7442471 | NCBI WGS metagenome assembly JACCDG01 (sample SAMN15323444, study PRJNA562643) | freshwater metagenome | isolation source: river surface water | place: USA:Blue River Watershed | collected 2017-08-17 | reverse complement strand
ACCTGTTTGCCTTGATACAAAGAAAAATGTAAATGTTGTACTTGTTATTCCTGCAGAAAGACTCATATTTTGCGATGTATTAAATTGCATAACCTTCAAACCGTTCAAGATTCCCGTTTTCAAAGTAGCCGTTCCAGTCATATTATAAGAATAGGAGGGAGTAGCAGAAGTCCACGTTGTGATACTTGTTCCATCAGAACCACTTATAACACTTGCATCTAGCCACAAGAAACCTCCAGTGATTGAAGTAGGAGAAAATGCAGCAGCCCTATTTACCACATTGGCATTGTAATTCTGTAAAACCATCCAATTCAGTGCACCATCGGAGGCTAGAAGGACACTTTGAAAATTTGTACTCATTAAAGCATAAAGTGTAGAAGGCCGAAAGGAATTATCAAAGGTATCAAGTCCTGTCGTAGAGAGAATAATAGACGAACGCCCAGCATTTCCACAAATATCTTTAATATAATAAAGTTTTCCTGGCCCAATCGTAGAGATAGCTGGTAAATACACTATTTTAGAAGTACAGAGTGTATTTATCAGTAAATTTGTAGCAGTTGTTGGGGGATAGACTGCCGACATGTATTACTAAAAATAAGTAGAAATACAAAAGTATTAGGTGAGCGTATTATAAAAAAGTGTACCACCTTCTCCTGTTTGACTTCTATTGCTTGTCGTGCCTCCAGGAGGCACATAATCTACAAACAAGAATTTATAGGTTCCTGGTGTAGGGTCTCCAAACGTGCTATTGTTTGCTCCAATTGATGTAGCTCCTGAGTTAAAGGAATTTTGAACAATAGTTGTTACATTTGCTCCTGAAACATTATACGTAGGACCATACCACGCAAATGTAATTCGTAAGACATTTGGAATTCTGGAAACTTGAAATAAATTGTTCCTATACGCATCCATCAAAAACCAATTTGTAAACCCATCATTCAGAAAGGTCCATGCTCCAAACGCATTGGAAAGGGCTATAGAACTCACATTGCTTCGTTCAATTCTATCCAACCCTATAGTGCTCAAACGAATCGTAGAATTCGCAGCGTTGCCAAACATATCTTTGAAAATAATCATTCGCCCAGCATTTGTCGATACAACCGGAAGCGTAAAGGTCTTCCAGGAGCTTGATAGATTGACAGGTATAATATAGGCATTCGTTGGAATTGTGATGGGTTGTGCCATCTCTATTCTTAAGCTACAGGAGTCCAACCGAACCTTGACGCAAAGAAATTAAAATTATCCTTTACTTGTTGTAAGGTGAGTGCTTGCGTAAACACCATAATTTCAGCAATATCACACCCCATACCTTCATTCTGTGAGAAACGATTTGCGAATGTAATACCACTTGTATATGCTGAAGCAGTTATCAAAGTATTATGGTGCCACTGACTATCATTCGCTCCACCAGGAAGTTGTAATGATAATGATACACAATCCCTGTAATATGTTGAACTATTCCAATCAGAACCGAAAACATTATCATATATCCATCCATTTCCCATTCCTGGGCGACCATCCAAGAAATAGGATGGACCAGTAGTATCACGAATCCTTGTAATCATAATAATCGTGCGTAAGTTAGTAACACTAGCTCCTAAAACATACTGACCAGCACGCACATTTGTAATAAATCCAGGAGAGGTAGATGTATAAGAATTTCTAATCACTGTTCCTGAACCTATCGCTGAATTGGAACCTATATTGGTGACATTTCCACTTCCAGAATAATTGGCAGATAAGAAAGAATATCGTAAAGCTGGATTCAGAGTTAAACCTATAACTGCTGCTGCGGGTGTTAAAGAACCATCATATAAATTGGTCGTTCTCCATGAAATACCTCCATCTGATATAAATGCCATAGAACCAAAAGAGTTTGAAAAGGTATATCTGAAATTATAATCATCAATTAAATCTCTTCCAATCGTACTGAACGTAATTGTACTATTAGAAGAGGTTCCATAATAATCTTTAAAAAACAAAAGCCTTCCCTGATTTGTGCTCACAACCGGTAGATACAAAACTTCTTGGACGTTTCTTGTATCTACTAGAACTATACTGACATTATCAGGAATTGTAATCGTACTAAATCGTGATGTCATCCCCTATTTTATGCAAAAAATAAACTACAATAAATAGCACCCGCATAGACATTCAAAGAACTGACTGTCGTAAATCTCCCTGTTCCACCTACATCCAACGTAGTTGCAGGGGATCCTGTATTGATTCCCACATTTCCAGAGGAATTCAATATCATGGTCGGTGTAGCTGTCTGAGCTGAACCCGCAAAGGCTCTACTTGAGACACCTGTTTCAAATCGCACTCCTCCAGTGGTCTGAAGACGAATCTGGTCATTGACAGAAGACCCTTTGAACAAAAGTAGTTCTTGAGAAGTTGTTCCTGTGCTTTGTTCTGCGAAGACTGTCGTATTGTAATTTCCCACACGACCCCAGAACTGGAGTGTATTTTGATTACTTGAGGAGCCCAAGAATAAAGTGCTGAGTGTAGAACCTCCAACCCCAGACCCAGATCCTCCAGCTCCAATGAGAGTTCCATCCGCATAGAGAGCTCCTGTAGACAACGTAAGGAGTCGGTAGGTATTGGTAGAAAAATCTAGCAGACGAAGAGTGCTTGCTTGAATATTGGAATTCGCAATTATATTACAATAGGAAGTGATGTTGGAAGCACTGAGGATACCTCCATTGACAAACAGCCCTTGATTTATCATCGTAGACCCACCCACACCAAGATTACCAAGTGTCGAAAGATTTGAACCAACAATCGCATTATTGTTTGTACTCAAATATCCTAGACTTGTATTTCCTATGACGCTCAAATCTCCAAGGTCGGTAATTCCATTTGAAGTATTAATGGTCTGAAAATCACCAAGGCCTGTTACTTGAAATCCATTGTAGAACTGCGCAGCACTAATAAATCGGTTGGTTCCTGTCCAGACATTAAACGTGGATAGGAGGTCAACACTTGTTCCCTGAATCGTTTCAAAGGATATTCTGTAAAAAAAGGCATCTGATTCAGTAAACGTGTAGTTCGATAAGCCTCTCATTAAAAAGGCAATAACAGTGGTTGAATTCAAATGTTCAATAAATGATACACTCCCTCCAGCACCTTCATTATTATTTACTGAAGGATATTCAAAAATTCCTTGAGGACTTGAAACTGACATAGTAAGAGTAGGTTTTGAGGTGGCTGCAGTATTTTCATTCCCACCACACATGTAGGTTATGCGAAAGGGTGTATCAGTAGGACTTGATACATAAAAACTAAATCCATCAGGATTTAAAAATACCGGTGCCGATTGACTCTTTAATGTAGATAAGTATACAAAATCAGTTCCCCAAGGAGAATAGATATAACTCGTTCCTGATGAAACTGTAAATTCTGAAAAAGAGGGAGTATTGTAAGGAAGATTCGGTAGATACAGATTAGAAAGACGTGAACCATCCCCAATGAACTCGCGTGATGTAATAGTGCTCGCATTGATGATATTCGCCAATTGAAAGTTTGTAGAAAAAGAAGAAACTCGTAGAGACAATCCTGTTCCAACACCAAATTGCTGATTGATAGTGGAAAGGTTGCTTCCTGTCGCGGAATTCATAAATGTAAACGTAGACGTGAGAAGGTCTTTGAAATAGACTTTTCCACTGCTGATAGTAAGAGTTTGAAGGGAATTATCGGCCTGGTCAAGAAAGCTCAGAGAGGAAACAACAATTGTTCCAGCACTCAAGTTAATGGTAGACCCCAAGAAAGGTTGCGATGGAGATGTAAGCGTCATCCATCGTGTTCCACCATCACTCACGAATTGAACTGCCGCATTGGAATTGCTGAGTCCATAGGATATATTCGAACCATCAATTGTGTCTGAACCAAGTGTAAGAATAGTAATTAAATTGCTTCCAGCCGCACCATATTTATCTTTAAAGGTGATGCTTCTGCCAGCATTTAGATAAGCGTAAGGTAAATAGACATTTCTTGCTGACGTTCTCGCATCAACGAGGACGAGTGCCGTATTATTTGCTATATTTGTACCCATTGCTGACGCAATCCCTAATCAGAATCGCGATTTCAAATGGGTCAAAACTACGAGAATTAAATTTCTTGAAGAGTAAAATAGACCGCATCATTCCATTTTCCTGTAAAGGTAGAGGCATTCATGTTTGAACTTGTCATGTTGGTTGCTCCAAAAGAATTTCCAGTTAGGGAAGATGTAAATGTTTGAACAGAAGAGAGTGTGAGAAAACTTGTGATAGAGGAGGCAGTAATTGACGATGCTATCATAGAACTCGCATATAAATTGGAGGTTATATGAACCTGATAACTAGGATTTGTAAGACCAAATCCAGTATTTCCTGCTGTATTAATATAAACACGTGTAGTATTGTTTGTAGCCAAGCGGATTTCACCAGGGCCACCTGTTAAAAAAGGGGTGTTGACTCCACCCTGTAAGAATGTTGAACCATTAACATAGGATGTATTGAGCACATAATTAGCAAAAGATACAGATGAAATAGAAGAAAGATTGGACGTTTGTATATTTGTCGTTTGTAGATTGGATGTCTGAACTAGGAATGTGCTGAACGATGTTGTAGCTCTCGCAGTACCCGTGACATCCAAGGGGAAAGCGGGAGCAAAGGTTTGAATACCCACATTGCTAGCTGTGGTAATCACCATCGCAGGAGTCGCATTGCTTCCCACAGCAGGAAAGGTTCGTGATGCTACACCAGGTTCAAAGACAATATAGCCGGTTGTCTGAAGACGAATGCGGTCTGTCGCCGATGCTCCGCGGAAAAATGCTAATTCTTGATTTGCTCCTCCAATATTGGATTCAAAAATAACAGAATTTGTATATGCTCCTGCTCCAAAGAATCCAGCATACGATTGATTGGAATTAAAACCAATAAATAAGTTACTTGTAGTAGTCGTGCTCGTAAGAACTGTGTTGGGTTGAATATCAGGCATAATCAAATATCCAAATCCAGACCCAAAATTAATTTGTGTCGTTGTAAGCGTAGAGGTATTCGTAAAGAAAGAAGAAAGTGTTGACACATTAAGTGAAGAAACATTTTGAGAAAAAGCAGTCAAGGAAGAAACTATCAACGAAGAAACTCCTCCAGTTAATGCTGTAAAGGAAGACAGATACGCAGTGCTTGTGATGAGAGACGATGTGAAAAGGGAACTTGTCAGCAAAGTCTGTGTTTGGAGAGTAGAACCAAAGAGAAGATTGGTTTGAATGGTGGAAGCACGGAGAGAGCTTGTAAATATAGCAAAGGTGGACAGAGAAGAGGGAATCGATGTAAGTGCTGTTCCTCCAGAACCACTTGCGCCTGCGAGATTTCCATCCACATAAATGGAACCAGCAGAAATTGTAATCGCCCTAAACGTGAATGTGGAAGGGTCATACAGCGATAGCGAGGAGACACGAATTGTAGAAAAAGTGTCTACTGCGAGAGGTTGAATAGATTCAATATTAATCTGATATAGAGATTCATCTACAGAAGAAAATGTATAATTAGAAAGGCCACGAAGGTAGAAATATAGGGTATTTGACTGACCGAGTGTCTTAATGAGAGATACAGAAGCTCCTGCGACTTCATTCGTATTCAGTGTCTGATATTCTGTAATTCCAGAAATAGGATCTGAAATCAGAAGTGTAAGTGTTGGCCTTGCTACATGAGATTCATTCTCATTGCCTCCACATGTGTAGGTGATACGGAAATCTTGGAAATTTGAACCAGTATAAGAGAGATATGTGTCACCTGTGCTAAAACTAAGTTGACTATAGGAATTGTTTACAAGATAGAGAGGAGCAAGTTCAGACCCCCAAGGAGACGATGAATATTGGTATCCTGTTGACACTATATAAGAAGCATAACTAGGTAATACTATCGCATTATCAGAATTTACAAAAAACGTGGAGCGGACATTCAAAGAGGAAACATATCCAAACGTGCCAAGTCCAATTAATGACGATGTTACTGCGTCCTGCGACACACCCGTCGCACTATTCAGAATATTTGTAACAGTGGACTGGAGAGAAAGTGAGGATATGTATCCAAACGTTCCAAGTCCTATGATGGTTGATGTAACAACTGCCTGTGAGGCTCCCCCTGTGTTTGAAAGTAGAAAGGATACAGAGGAAACAAGTTGGGAGGAAGAAATATATCCTGCGAGTCCAAGATTGGTGATAGTGCTTTGGAATGAACTGCGAAGAATCGTGCTCGCATCATATAAGAGAAGACTTGAGTAATAATTGGAAGTATTACTGGTAAACGAATAAATAGTAATTTGTTGTGTGGACCAATCTTGAAGAAGATTCCTAGACCAATTGGATGTATTGCTTGTGAATAAAGCAATTGTTGAATCAGCAGTGGACCAATTCTGAAGAAGATTACTAGCCCAATTGGATGTATTGGAGGTAAACAACGCTGTTGTTGACAGCGAAGTAGACCAATTCTGGAGGAGGTTTGAATAAAAGTTGGATGTGTTGGATGTAAACAGGGCTGTTGTAGAAACTGAGGTAGACCAGTTCTGAAGAAGATTACTGGTCCAGTTGGATGTATTGGATGTAAAGAACGTCGCAGAACTCACAGCTGTGGAATAGTTTTGGAGCAGATTGAACGACCAATTTGATGTATTACTCGTGAACAAGGTTGCTGTGGAAAGTGGAGAAGACCAGTTTTGGAGTGTATTTTGGAAATAATTTGAAGTGTTAGAAGTGAATAAGCCTAGAGTTGAAAATCCTGTGGAAATTATCCCAAGTAACGAAGAGGTTCCTGCTCCACCCGCATTGTTCGCAAAGAAATTGGATGTATTCGAGGTGAACAAGGCTGTAGTAGAAAGAGCAGTAGACCAGTTTTGGAGTGTATTCTGGAAATAATTGGAGGTATTGGATGTGAAGAGAGAGATAGTTGAATCAGGTGTTGACCAGTTTTGGAGTAGATTCATTGACCAGTTGGATGTATTGGAGGTAAACAGCGCTGTTGTGCTAAGAGGTGTTGACCAGTTTTGGAGCACATTAAAGTAGTAATTCGATGTATTGGAGGTGAACAAGCCAAGTGTTGAAAAGCCAGTTGATATAATACCTAGGAGAGAGGATGTTCCTGCTCCACCCGCATTGTTCGCAAAGAAATTAGATGTGTTAGAAGTGAAGAGAGATGTGGTACTCAGCGCAGTAGACCAATCCTGGAGGAACCCCCTTGAATAATTGGAGCTATTGGATGTAAAAAGTGCTATTGTGCTAAGAGGTGTTGACCAGTTTTGGAGAGTATTCTGGAAATAATTTGATGTATTGGATGTAAATAAAGATATAGTTGAATCAGAAGATGACCAGTTTTGGAGAGTATTCTGAAAATAATTAGAGGTATTGGAAGTAAATAGCGCTGTTGTACTTAAAGATGTTGACCAGTTTTGAAGAGTATTCTGGAAATAATTAGATGTATTGGATGTAAAGAGAGTCGCTGTTGAGACTGCTGTAGAAAACATCGTGGAATAATTCTGAAGCAAATTCCCATAGTAATTTGAAGTGTTGCTTGTAAACAGAGCAGCAGTAGAAACTGATGTAGACCAATTCTGGAGAAGATTTCCATAATAATTTGATGTATTGGATGTGAAGAGAGTAGCTGTCGACACTGCCGTCGAAAACATAGTGGAATAATTTTGGAGCAGATTCGTATAGTAATTGGATGTATTGGAAGTAAAAAGTGCTACAGAGGAAGCAGGAGTTCCCAAGGTAAATCCATTAATAGAACTGGTTTGGAGTGCGAGTGTTGAAAGAATCTGTGCGCGCGCCGTTCCAGCAACATCCAAGGTTGTCTGGGGTGTCGCCGTCTGAATACCCACATTGGAAGAAGTGTTGATAAGAAAAGCAGGAGTCGCATTTGAGAGAGTCGCAGTTGTATTACTATTCCAGACCCTTGATGTGACACCTGTCTCCACAACGAAATTGCCTGTTGTCTGAACACGAACGCGGTCTGATGTAGAAGACCCTCTAAAAATAAGAAATTCCTGAATCCCTGTCGCAGTAGAAATTTCAGCTAAAATAGTGTTGTTGTAATTTCCCGCAGTTCCCCAGTATTGGAGTGCTGTCGCATTTGAGTTATTCCCTAGGAGAAGATTGTTGACATACCCTGTATTTGTATTGATTTGGATGCTGCTGACGATGGAAGCTTGAAGGGGGCCAAATTGGACCCAGCCTGCTCCAGACCCAAAATTAATCTGGTCCACATTCAATGAAGAAATCGTTTGTTGAATTGTTTGCGTCGCATTCAGAATCATCCATTTGGATGAAATCGCATAGAGCGATGCGTAAGTATACGCATTGCTGAAAACTTTGCTAGTCGTTCCATCATCAAAGGTCTCATTTCTTTGTGTTGAAAGTGTGAGTGTGCTGTTTGAAAAGGTGCCGTATTGGTCTTTAAAGTTGAGAATACGATATGGAATTGAATTCGTTAAAGGTAATGTGATGATTCCAGACCTTGTGCGGCTGTCTATGACAACAACCTCCGCTGGACTACTTATAAAAAAAGAAGCCATAGCCTCGCTCTACTAAGGAGAGGGAGGCCATTTTGCGAAAGGGTGCGTGGCGGGCAAACTGCTCTGAAGACCCCATTTCCAGGCGAGATAGCCTTCTATATTTTGTCGTTGGGCAGTTGTCAGTGTTGTATTAAAGAGTACTATTTCACCCAAATACATATTCGTTGCAGCCCAAGAACTCGTTGGACCAGATATGTCGCCATCTTCTCCTATGAGAAATGTAGTGGTTGAACCTGAAAAGGCAGGCTGAGTTCCAGATGTAGGTGTGGCACCATTCAGCCCAACACTCGTTGTTGTATTGCTCCAGCCATAAAATCCAAGATAATTTGTTCCTGCTGTAGTTAGATTTGTTGGAGTTCCATTTGGGCTCGCAAAAGACGTATAGGGTCCTATAGTTAAGTTCGCCGTTCCTCCTAGATAACCAAAGGCAGGGTAACTTCCATACGTGGAAACATTTTTACTATACCAAGTAAAGAAAGGAGACCATTGTGGCATAACTTTTTGATTCAGTGCTTGCCAAACAATAAACGATGAACCTATGGAAAGATTTGTAAGAGAAGCTTGAAGCCATACATTATAAGAGGCTAAATTATCAAAAAATAAGGCTTGTTGATTTCCAATGGATGCTTTTACAAGTGTAAGAGAAGATGTAGACGAACCTGTTGGGGTAAGACTTGAATTATCAATCTTATTCTTTAGAAGTGTCACTACTGAGCCAGATAGGGTTAAACTATTTGTATCGGTAGCATCCAGCCAAAGTTGGCATCCAGAAATCTGTGTGGGAAGCCATTGAGCTCGCAAGCCAACTGAAAGAGAATTCACATACAATCCAGATTTCGTAGGGACAAGATTTTTGTTAGGATGCGAAGCTGGAAGAAATCGTTGAAGACCCCATTTCAATGCGAGATAGGCATCTATCTGCTGACGTTCGGAAGTTGTTAGCACCTTTGTAAAGAGTATAACTTCTCCAATATATCCATTAAATTGCTCACTTAGAGTATTTATACCGCCATTTGTTCCTGAGCCTAAGAGAATTCCAATAGAGTTTCCTGTCAACCCTAAACTTCTTGAAATCACTGAGGTAGAATCTCCATTCTTATACACATTTGCTGAATTAGTATTCGTAACGATAGAATACATAGTTGTATTCAAATTGGAACTCTCTGAATACGAACTTCCACTTCCATTTGCTGCTAGTTCAATTGAACTACTAAATGAAAATCCTGTTTGTGTATTCCAATCTGTCGCATAAGCTACAGGAATAGCTACAAACATACGCTCATTGTCAACAGGTGCTGCTTTCCGTTTTATTATCATATATAAAGTAAAATTTGTGTAAATTTGTGAATAGGAGGCATTAATTAAATAGGTTTTATTGGCTCTCACAAAATCAATCATAAAATTTGAACCAACTCTTGTATAATTTGGAGCGTTCGCCAATGTAGATTGTGTAAGATGTCTAGCATTCCCTGATTTGT
>JACCDG011568953.1_pt1 | contig 10029 bp, 10 predicted proteins | sample 7442471 | NCBI WGS metagenome assembly JACCDG01 (sample SAMN15323444, study PRJNA562643) | freshwater metagenome | isolation source: river surface water | place: USA:Blue River Watershed | collected 2017-08-17 | reverse complement strand
GAGGAGGATAGAGAGGACGAGGAGGAAGAAGAGGAAGAGGATGAAGAAAAGAAAAATGAAGCAATAGCGATTGACCCTGTGCTTGAGGGCTTGGATAAGAAAACTATTGTATTGATTCGTCTTCAGAAATTCTTTGACAAACTTGCGAAGCAAGAAAAAGATGCGTTTGAAAATTTAGAAAAAGAAGAGGATGGAATTGAGACATTTTCGTTGAAGATTCCTCTTGAAGAGGAAGATTTGCGTCTCTTGGATGGAGAATTTACATCCTTGCGCTTCCATCCTACACATTTTGAAATTTCGTATGACCCTGGTCAGAAAGGAGATGAATTTGAGCATCTCACTGAATTATTTGATACAGCAACAGCTGATGCGAAGAAATATTTAGAAGACAAAGAAGCTGCGAAGAAAGAAGCACTTCCTAAAAAATTCAAGCCGAGAGTGAAAGGTGTGAAATTTGCGGAGGGAACGAAAGATGGAGGTGGAAAAGGGGACCAAGAGGCTGCTCCTACAGGTCAAAAGAAATCTCTTGCGCAACTTGTCGCCGAACGACAGGCAAAGAAGGCAGAAGAATTAGCCTCTCTTCAATGTAAGGGAGAGATACCAGGAGAAGACTATGCGGAAGCGCAGATGCGTGCGAAAACATGTTTGCGTGAGAAATTCCCTGACACTCTTGCGATGACAGATGATGGACTTGGAAAATATAGTTCAAAGTATTTGGCTATGCTCAAGAATATTCAGGAAGCTCCTGGAAGCAGTCTTGTCTATTCCGCTTTCTTAAATATGGAGGGTCTTGGTATTTTCCAGGTTGCGATGGATTTGGCTGGATATGTTCCTATCGTGATTGAAGCCGATGGTGGTTCATTCCGTTTTAGTCCGAAAACAATTAAATCTCTTCGCAAAGGTCCTGGGGCAGAACCACGCTACATGACATTCTCAGGAGGAGAATTAGATGATGTGCGAAAACTTTCTTTGAATATTTTCAATGCGAACTTTGGTGTTCTTCCTGAAGCAATGAAACGCGAACTCACTGCGTATACAGATAATAAGACAGGTCAACTTTGCCGTGTCTTCTGTATTACAAGCGCAGGTGCGGAAGGTCTTTCCTTGAAGAATGTGAGAGCAGTTCACATTATGGAGCCGCACTGGAATGATGTGCGTCTGGCACAAGTCAAGGGTCGTGCGATTCGTTTGGGCTCTCACTTAGACCTTCCTGAAGACCAGCGTGATGTAAGCATTTTTACCTATATTAGTGTCTTTGGAGATGAAGCTCAAAAAGCACAATCAGGTCCTTCGGCAATTGATGTGAGCATTCGGTTGAAGGATGGGGAGGAAGACATTGCTGGATTGCGAGCTATGGGTATCGAAGTGCCTGCTGGAATCAAAAACTATGTCTTAACAAGTGATGAGCACCTTTATAGTATCAGCAAACGAAAGAAATATATTATTGATGAACTTCAAAATGTAATGAAAGGTGTTGCGATTGATTGTCAACTCAATATGGCCCAAAACAAGGATGGAACATATCAGTGCTTCTCCTTGAAGGGGAATGTGGGTGATTTCCTCTATCACCCAGACATTTCAGTTGATAAACTGAGAACAGAAACAGAATACAAGTTTAAGAAAGTGGACGCTCGCACTGGATTTAGTATTAAACTCAGTGGCAGGCCCTACAAAGCAACGGAAGCCAAAGATAAAATGGGCAAGGTTACAGGATTTGACCTCTATGACCCTTCTGATTTGGAATATAAGACTCTTCTTGGAAGAATGGGCGTCAATAGTGCTGGAAAGCCTGCGAAACCGGTTGAACTTTTCTAAGCAGGAAGACTAGAGACAAGACGTCCATAACAAGTCCCTTGTTCAGCGAGGGGAGGGTCAGCCCATAGGGCAATTCCTTTGTGAACCATATTTTGAAAATTCATTTCCCAATCAATAATTTCTCGGAAAGGTACAAAGGTAGTTGTAACTTTGCGCAGAAAATCGGTTCGGAACAACATAGAATCTGTACACCGAAATACCAATTGGTGAGGAGGTTGATAGGCTTTCGTTGGCGCATACATGGACGGATGCGCTCCAGGAGGTCGTGTTCCTACACCTTCTCCCAAACTCACATAATCCCATTGTTTCTTTTCTAAATCTTTCATTAAATCATTCAGACGAGGAAGAAAATCTTCGCGAAGATAAACATCAGATTCCAATGTCAATACAAATTTATTTGTTTTCTCAACAGCGGATCTCATGGCCATATAGAAATTCAATCCTAACGAAATTTCAGGACGAGTAAGATTTCTTCCCTTAAAGGTAAAGCAAGGGCAAGCTCTCGGTAAATAGGGGTCATAGACATTAAAAATGGTTTCGCTTGTTAAATCAGTTCCCCAACACGGCGCAACCACTTCAATTCGTTCACGAGGAATTCCTCGTTCTATCACATGTGCTATCAATCTATCAAAGCGTTCTTTCTCTTTGATAGGGTGAGCAATCAAATAAACTTTTTCAATCTCAGAAGGCCAACTTACCATATCTCTTTTTTACATATTGTCAGGTCTTAAGCGACTTGCGGCATCCATATCACGCGTGATTACACGAAGGACAAATTGAGTCTGATGATTCAGATTGATAAGTCTTCCAGTCGCAAGTCTGGAACCAGCGAGTGAATTGTTGAGTGCCGTATTCGCAGCAGAAGAACCACCATAGAGTTGAAGACTTGTGCTACCTGTTGTAGGGTCTGCGAAATTATTGCGGATGATGATGTAATTACAATATCCCTGTATATTTGCGCCAGTCGCATAATAATTGGTTGAACCTTCTTTGTAGAATCGTCCTACATCGACCACAACATGTCCTGCTGACCGCTGGATAAAGGCGAGGAAATCACTTGTTCCTGCGTTAGGAGTGTAAGAACTTCCAAAGGCTATATTCTTAAAGACGATGCGATCCGCCTGGCTGACGGAGAATTTACTGAAAAAGGTTGTTGTCTGGACCCAGATATAAGAACCACTGCTATCCACATATTTTGTTCCTGTCACCACAGAGGGATTTGGATTTGTCTTGAGCTGAGAAGAGAGTAAGAATCCACTCACATCCAGGGTATCCAATGTATCAGAAACAAGATTTCCATCAGGACGCTGGAGTTGAATGGAAAGTTTCTGGAGTGTTGCGAGCGGAGTTGGGTAATAGACGCGCTGGCATTTCATAAATTTTGGAATCATAGCCAAATATCCGCGATTCAGCGCATTGTTATCTGAAATCCAGTTTGCGTCATATTGGATAACACCAAAGGAATTGTCAAGATTATTATTGGTTCCAAAGTTATTCGTGTCTAATTCTTGGATGCGAACCATTAAATAAGGGAACGAGAGAACATTCACGTTCAAATCAGTATTGTAACTTATATCAGATTGACGTGCTAAGATATCAATTCCTTCTGTGGGAACGATAGCTTTGATAAATTCAATGCGAGTAATATTTTTGAATTTAATATTAGCTGCGGTGGAAAACCCAAATCCAGGACGATTGTTCGCAGGGTCAAAGTTAATCGTAAAATTGTAGCGATTTTCAGTTGTATTGGAAACCCAATCGCGGTCACCGCTATACACAAACAGATTGTATTCATTTTCACGATAGGTAACAATATCATCTTGTTTCTTCAAATTATCCTGAGGGAGGGGAACTCGTGTGCGAATCGCATCAGGATAGGCCAATGTCGGATTGACTTGGGCAAGTCCTGGTAAACCAGGGCGAACACCGGAAGCACTTGAATCTTCACCACCACCCATAAAGAACCGACGAGGGTCAGGAGGAACTATCATCATAGGTTGAGATTCATCTCTTGCGATAAGACGAGCCTCTGTTCTTTGAGCAAGCGCAAACTCATCACGACGAAGAGCATCACTGGCCTGCTGTTTAAACGAATCACTGCTGCTCATGAATTCATTTTCCATTTGCGCAGCACGATTCGCTTCTGCTTCTCTCTGTTTTTTGAGCTGTTCAAATGTGGAAAGGGCTGTGGAAGGTTCGTCATCAAGAGGGATACGAAAATCTGGGGGGGCAGGAGGTGCGGCTTTCGCATCCTGTCTTTCATTTTGGAGTTGACTGAACCGCGCACCTACATCCATACGAACCCTTGATTCTTCAGAACTTTCAGAAGGAACTGCGCCTCCTTGACGTCTGAGATAGGATAAATAGTCAGGCACAACAGCAGTTAGCACTTCTTTATTGAGATACTGAATTGGTTTGGTTCCATTTTTTTCATACACTTCTCCCATATAATGCCGAACTGTTCGGACAAGTCGTTCTTTCTGTTTATCAGATAAGTCCCCTCCAACTCGACGCTGAAAATCTGTGTAAAGTAATCTATCAAGCATGGCTTCATTTCGTTGCGAAAAAAAGACATCCTTTCCACTTTGAGATACAAGTTCAGACATTCTCTAATGTTCGTCAATAGTTCTTTTTAGACGGAAACTTACGCTTTTATGTTGAGAAGAACCAATTGCGTAAAGAAAGCATAGCTTTGTCAGGAGGACTCTGACGTGTAAATTCACGGAAGTTATCTCCCATGAGCATACGAATGATAAAATAAATAGAATACACTCCACATTCTGAATTTAAATGTTGAAAACGTCTTCCGTTATACATTAATTTCATTTTGGGGTCCTGTGTTGTAAGCCATTTCATAAAGGTCGCAATTTGTTTGGGAGGATACATTCCATAAGAATCAAAATAATAGCACCGATGCTTGGGGATGTCAATAAAATTCGCAACCCAATGGCTTCCATTTTTGAAATGAGGGTCAAGATTATAGACAATTCCAATATATTTAGTTCCGTTCTCTATACTTTCTTTTACTCGTAAGGAGCAAATTTCATCAATCAGACATGTATTGTCTTTCTTGTAAGGGTCTGGAGCTGCGAAATCAATTGGGTAAGGACCCATGAACTCAAAATCCGGGTGGGATTCTTCATATTGAGAAAGCACGTTTTGAATGTCTAAGGAGTCAAGCCACATATCAGGGTCATTGTTCCATTTGGTAGGTTTCTGCGGACGAAGATATTGCTGTGCGTAGGATTCTTTTTCATCGGATGAAAAGGGGAGTCCTTGGAGAAAGGACCACTCATTTTTTGGAGAGACCTGTAAAGCATTTTCAAGAACATTTCGTAGATTTTTTCCTTCTGTATTAAGATTGAGTTGATTGGCTGCTTTTTGAAGAACTGAATCAGGTAAGCAACCATTCCGAGGACGTTTCGTTCCAACCCGCGGATGACATTGATAAGGGCCAGGGTGTATGGCCTTGTGAAGTATTTTAATTTTCTTTTTCCGAGTTTGGTTTCCCATCTACTAAGATTTGGTATTAAAAACCCAAATCTTACTAGACAATGGAGGCTCCTAGGAAAAAGACATTGAACCGATTCTATGCGAACATATTTATCCCCACACTTCTTTTTATCATCGCACTCGCAGTTATGTTACCTTTTGCGCTTCCTCAAGAACAACGTATCACATCGAGTCAAGTTTATCGCGCAATTCAAAGAATACGTTTGGGTCCTTAAGAAACCTTCTCTCTATGTAGAATGTTAGTCTATTATGGTTTACTCCTCGCATTTATCATTTTAATGGTATCTGTCATGGTATTTCTTGGAGTTTCATCCGCAAATTCTGAAAAGAAGGATGAATTCCGCTCTCAATTACGGACAATTGGATTAATTACAGGTTTCCTTATCCTCGCATTGGGCGGCCTCACCGCAATTTACATTGAAAGTTATCCTGATTATTTCCGCTCCTATATGCTTTTGATGATACACGTCAATCTTTTCTTCAGTTTGTTAGCTGTATCCATTGCGACTCTTCAACAGGCCTAAGAGCAATTAAAAATTCCTAAAATTTTGTGCTGAAAGCGGAACTTACCTGTCCATTGTCCATTGGTAGGATTGTTATGAAACGAAATTCCTTGAAGACGAAATGCGACACGAATTGTATGTCCCGGTTGAATGTGTCCAGGTCTAACACCTTTTACAAGATTCTTTGATGTATACACAAGGATAGATTCAGCTCCTGTTCTCTTTTCTTGTATGGTCACGGGACAATACAAGTGAAGAATATCTTGTTCAATCATCGGTTGAAAAAGTGATTCAAGGTCTTGTTGAGGTTTTGACTGACGTCCAAACCAGTTTGTATGTTGATTGACAACTAATTGAAAAAGTGTTTTCTGGAGAGCAAGAAGTTTTTGCTGCGCAGAAGGACACTCCTTTAAAGATACATCTAACTTTCCAGTTTGGGGGTCATATTGTTTGACAACAAGAGGAGGAAGTAAAATATTGAGAGCAGGAAATTGAATTTGACCATCTACATAGGCAAGTGGAACAAGAGGTTTTGTTCCTTGAAGAAACGCACCGACATTAATCTTTGCGACCTCAAGTTTTTGTAAAGGGATTGACCATTCCATATCTACATGTGAATGTTCATTTGGTTTATGTGGGTCTAAATGGCGATGAATCTTTGATACAAGATGGATACGCTCTGTATCTGCTGGAGAGGCAATCCTGGTGTTGGAAAGAGAACAAAACTCTTAGAAGCTTGTAAACAAGTCGCAGAAAGTCGTGGATTTCAATTTCAACTCCATACAAAGTATCTTACAATTGGCTCTTCTTCTGCGCAGGGGTCTGGTGAAGTGGCTGAACATGAAGAAACTACAGGAGAGCGTGATAGTGAGACAAATCAGATTGCGTATGAATCAAGTGTTGTTCATATTGGCTTTGATATCAGTCGCATGAGTATGCAGGATAAGAATATTCTTCGTCCTGTTCTTCTTAAACTAGGACAAGGAAGTCAAGTGCTTTCTGGACCGAATGGACGAGGAAATCGTATTCTAGTCTTGTATCATGCGCATCTTCTTTCTTCTGAATCTGTTCTTTTGTTACAATCTGCGCTTGAGCAAAACAATGGAGACCTTTCTGTTTGGATAACCTCTGAAATCCCTTCCCCTTTGCGCATTCGTGATTGGTTTGTAGAAGTGGGTGTCAGTGGAACGGATAAACAAATGATAATGTATAAAGATTCTTTGCCTACACAAACCTCACAAATTGTGAGTTGGAATGAAATTTTTAAGAAAATCTTTCAAAAATGGCAAACGTCTCAAAAACCAATTCTTTCGGATGTTCCAAAAATAAAAGCCTTTGTGTATGAACTTTTAATGCGAAATCTTCGTTGGGTGGAGTGTGTTCATTTTATTCTTGATGTTATTCTTGAAATGGATGGAATTACAGAGCAGCAAAGGGGGAAATGTCTTGCTATTTTGGCCTCTATGGAAGGAACAGGAGGCGGTCAAACACTTCCGAGTTATCGAATTCCAATTCTTTGGGAAAGCCTGTTTGTACAACTTCGGAATGTTCTTTCTCCTCAACAGATAGATGGAAGTAAAGATTCCACTTCTTCTTCAAGAGTTGGTAAAAAACATAAAAAAAATCCAGCAAACTCCAAGCATTCGCTGGAGGCTTGAACAACCCACAGAAGAAGATATTTCAATTCTTGAACAGGAATCTCAAAATGGAAACAATTTTGATAAGTTAAATATTCGCACAGAACTTCGGAATGAGTATTATCAAGGTCGTGCGAAGCTTACATGTATGGTATGTGACTATGGAAAAGTTCTTCTTTTACAACGAAATGCTCAGAATGTTCGGATTCCATTAAATACATGGGGACGTATTCTTCAAGCGTTTGGAGGAAACTTCCGTGTTGTATGGTTTGCTGCGGATGTTCCACGCACACTTCCTGAAGCAGGAAATGGTGTGGGTCCCGAACATATTAATGGAGGATACACATTCCCCTGTTCTTCAAGAGCAATCATAATATACAGAGAGGAGGAGGCAACACGTGTTCTTATTCATGAACTTCTTCATGGAAGTTGCGCTGACCCTCAAACGACAAATCTTGTAAAACGAGAAGCCAATACAGAAACTTGGGCTGAACTCATTTTTGTTGCGATTCTTTCCAAAGGTGATATGAAAACGGCAGGAAAGCTCTGGAAACTTCAAAGTCAGTGGATAGCAGACCAAAATAATACACTTAGAAATCATTATTATGTAAAAACATCAGAAGACTATGCTTATAGATATACTCTTGCTCGTGAAGTTGAACTCAAAGCGCTAGGAATTCCACTTCCTCCGGTGTCTAAGAAACCCTTTTCTACTTCTTCCGCACGATTTACAACTGACGCGTTTGATGAATTCTTAGAATAAAATTTGAAAAAGGTCGCCTAAACATTTTATATATGTGTTATGTAGAATCATGCAAATCTTCATCAAGACCCTCACTGGTAAAACGATTACCCTTGATGCTGAGCCGAGTGATAACATCGCTGCTATCAAGCAGAAGATTCAGGACAAGGAAGGAATTCCTCCTGACCAACAGCGTTTGATTTTTGCGGGAAAACAGCTTGAAGATGAGCGCACTCTCTCTGACTACAACATTCAGAAGGAGTCCACTCTCCACCTTGTTCTTCGTCTTCGTGGTGGAGTTTAAAAATTGACCTACCTCCTTTGAAAGAAATAGGTAGTTAAGAAACCGACATGGGAGTGAAAGGCCTTTACTCTTATTTGCGTCCATATAGAAAGTCACCTCACCTTGAAGAAACTTTCTGTATTGGTATTGATGTGTTGTCGCTGCTGTATAAGTTTCGTGGAAATCTAGAGAAGATTGAAGCTCTTCTCAATCAGTATATGGAGAAAGGATTTACATTTGTCGCAGTCTTTGATGGAAAATCTCCAGAAGCCAAACAGGAGGAAGTAAATGAGAGGCGGAGGAAACGAGAAGATGCGCAAAAACAGATGACAGAATTAAAAAAATATTTAGTCTCCAATGATTCCGCTCATTTGGATGAAAAAGCAAGGGGGCTCTTAGAAAAAAAGGTTCAAGAGTTGGAAATGGGAGAAGCTTGGTATGTCACCAAAACTCTTTTACAGGCGTTCAAGGAACTTTTGCGAAGAAAAACAATAGATATTTACAAAGCAAGAGAAGAAGCAGATGATGTTCTGATGACACTCTTTAGAACTAAAAAGATTCGTTGTGTCTTATCAACGGATATGGATTTCTTAGTGATGGGGGTAGAACGTCTTTGGATTCCCGCCGATACCATGGAGGAAATTCAACTGGAAGAAGTTCTTCAGTCTGAAGATGTCACAATAAAGCAACTTCAAGATATTGCGATACTTTGTCGTGATAATATTCCTACAGGAAAAGCATTCTCATGGATGCGATACTACAGGTCTATTGAACCTCTTCAACAACGCAATTCAAGTCTTCTGATTCAATATACAAAGGAGCAATTGGAGATTCTTCGTGCCTCCTTTACAAACTCCAAATCTTTAGAAGACCTTTTGGATCCGATTCCTCATGAAAAGCTATAAGCCTTTTATCAAGAAGCGGTCAATGTCGGGGTCGAACCGACGACTTCGCGGTTAACAGCCACGCGCTCTGAACCTACTGAGCTAATCGACCAATGGTTGTGTTAAAAAACACGGGTATTCATACATATACCATTTTACGTTTTACAATAGTTTTTCTCTCCTATCAAGGTATCCCTTTCAAATCATCGAGACAGCGAGTCAGCAAGCGAACCTACAACTTACATTAGAGCAAAAAATACAGAACTAAGAAGACATACATACATGCATATTTTCTTTTCTTTTTCAACTTTCAAATGTTTTTTCTTTTGTTTTTGGGTTTTGAGTTAGGGAGATATTGTCTCACCTAACTATTCTTCTCTAGAAGAATCTCCTTAAGCCGACGGCGCATCTACTGATTAAGCAGTCGCAGCGGGCTTAACGTAGTGGCGGTTGAGGTAGCGCTGGAGGTTGAAGTAGTCAATCTTCTGACCTTCAGGGGCCTGGAGGAGCTTCTTGAGGGAGGCATCAGGGTTGATGTCGTGCTTGTTCTTGAGGTTCTTTTCCTTGATGTAGGCGTTGACGGCCTTGGTAACCTCAGAGCGGCTCATCTGAGTGCCAGTGGCCTTGCCGAGGAAGCGGCAGAGCTCATCAG
>JACCDG011521507.1_pt1 | contig 10029 bp, 7 predicted proteins | sample 7442471 | NCBI WGS metagenome assembly JACCDG01 (sample SAMN15323444, study PRJNA562643) | freshwater metagenome | isolation source: river surface water | place: USA:Blue River Watershed | collected 2017-08-17 | reverse complement strand
TATTATCGAAGATTAATGAAATTATACCCAGACCAACAAAAATCTCCGTGCAGCGAATTTATTTTGTAAGAAACAAATCATGCACCGTGATTTGCGATGAAGTTTTCGCTGTTCGATTTCCTGATCCCAAAGAAATGACATAGTTTTTCCGTTGGTAGTAGGGTGGTAGGGGGTACTCTTTTTCACTTAATTCTTGTTGGATTTTTTCTTCTTGTTTCTGTGTTAAGGATTGCCATTTGATTTCGATGGCTCTTGAGATTCTATCTTGATGACTATTAATGATGAGGTCGATTTGTTGTTCTTTGTCCCAATAAGTTTCAATTTCAAAATCAGGTGTGCGCAAATCAAGTTTGTCAAAAAGAGGTAGATGAAAGTTTTTTTCTTGAAGAACTTGTTCGATCAGTCGTTCAAATCTTGGTCCTGTGAATTCGGGTATATAATATTCTTGCGACGAAAACTGAAATATAAGTTCTTTAGAATTTTGTTGAATGCGACCTTTGATTGGGTCCATCAATTGGAAATAAGTATTTAAATAGGAATCATTGATGATGTATTTAGTTCCAGAATCATTGGATTTTTGATTTTTTCCGAAAGCCTTTTTGGGGGAAATAAGTTGGTAAGTGACAAGTTTTTCTAAAACAAGATGCAGTGTTGATTTAGAAATCTTTGTTTTTTTTCCAATCAAAGCTTCTGTGCTTCCATAGGTTCCTAAGGCTGCTAGAATTTTTTTTACAGTTTGTTGGCCTTGTTTATTAAATTCCAAACTTAAAATTTCATCAACCTCGCTGAGGAAGATGGACGTCTTTGTAAAAAAAGCATCGTTGATCGCGTGAAGAAATGGTTTTGTGTGATCCATTTGATTCAGATAGTAAGGCACTCCTCCTGTCAGCATCCATAGGATACTGATTTCATGTTTGGACCATTTTTTAAATCTTTCTTTTGCTCCATTGGAAAGAGTGATGGGGCCAACGACGATATCGCTTTGTGTTTTCATTCCACGAAGAATTTTTTCTTCACCACCTGTTTTTTCTGCAAAAAACTTATTGGAAGAACCGCAGACAATAACTTTGATCAGACGAAGTTGCTCCCAATCGATCCATGCCTCTTTTAATTTTCCAACAAAACCAGAACCTTCTTTTGCGATCCATTGGATTTCATCAAAAATAAGAGTGACGGGTTTTTTATTTTTTTTCACATGGGCGGTGATGTGATCAAAGATAGATTTCCATGAGATAAATTGGCTTTTTAAACTCAATAAGCTGGTGTCTTGAGTGAACGAAGACCACTCTTCTATGAATTGCTTTCGACTGAAGTCTTGAGTTTGATCAGGTCCGCCCATATAGTAAAAACATTGTCCCGGGTGATCTTTCGTCAGTGTTTTTAAAATCCATGACTTTCCTATACGCCGACGACCACGGACATAGACGAACTCAGGCTTCTTGGATTGAAGGATTTTTAAAAGAGAAGTTTTTAAATCTTGGCGTTCAAAATTTGTGACTTGCATTTCAAGTAGTATGAGGGAACTTTGGTTCGATGTCTATTCAAAACATGAACTTTTTCGAAAAAGTTCATGTTTTGTTGATTGGTAGAAAACATGAACTTTTTGGGGAAAGTTCATGTTTTGGTGGGGATGGAAGCTGGACCTTGCTCCAGTTCAGTTTGTCTTAAAAAGATCCGATAAATTCGATGTATGAGTTTGCGAAAAAAATGGTTTCATTTTTATTCATATTTTCTGAAAGTTGCTCCTTCATCAGGGATGGGGTTGAGGTTTGTTTTTTCAGGGATCCGATTTTCTGGTGTGTTGCGAATGGGGATGGCTTTCATTTTCAGCATGAGCTCGATGGCTCAGGCGACTCCGAAACAACGGGAAGCTGTTGTGAAAGTGGTGATGGCGGAAATTCCTTGGAATCAACGACCGATGAAGTTGACCGAGTTGATGGATTACGGGAAAAACTTTTTGCCACCGATTTTATTGCAGCAGTTGCAAGCCAATTACATGCTGTATGGGGATATTGAAATTCCGAAGATGGAAGTGTCGCGCGTGAAGGTGGGATCTCAGGAACATGTGCGCCTGACGATGACGGAAAAGGGAATGACGAATACGATCACTTTGATCGATGACGGTAAGGTTTTTGCTCGGTTGAATGATAAAGTTGATATTTTGAAAGAGGATATGCGTAGTCTTACCACGGTGGTGGCGAAAGTGTATCAGGCCATTCCGGTGCAAGCTCCGAAGGGTCCATTTTTGGATGATTGGGATTATGGTCGCCTGACTCCGAAGGGTCGGTTAGAGTACATCAAAAAGTTGCGCGAAATAATGGTCCTGATGGAAAAAATCCAAAACAATTCAGGCCAAGGATCCACGCCCGACATCAGTTGGAATTTGCCCATTGATGATTCCATTTCCAAAGCGGAAGTGAACTTCGAACAAAACCCAATGACAACCACCGCAGGATTTTTCCCTCACTCAGGACTTTCCTTTTCCACCGCCACCGCTGTTTTTAAGTCGTGGTGGAGATATATGTTGAGCGGGGCGCAGGCTGCTGCGGGTGGGAAGTATCCTTTGATTTTGGCTGGTGAAATTATTAGTGATTCAGGGGAGATGAAGGAATATAAGGATCATCAAAACAAATGTGACAAAGGGAAAATATATTGCGATGGTGATTTGTTTCCTGTTGAAGGCGAGAATAACTGTATAGCGAGACCTAGGGGGAGTCAGTGGACCAATGCTTGTTTAAAAGCTTCGGAATCTAAAATAACTTTTCGTGCAAAAGAGCCAAAGAATTCATTCAATCAAGGTGATTTAAAGGGAAAGTTAGATGGGTTATCGGCAGAAATTTTCAATGCTTGTCATAACACGAAAGGTAAGGCAGTTAAAGACGGTGCTGCCTGTAGTGATTTGGAAAAAAGAATAGGTGAATTGAAAACAATCTACAGTCATCAAACAGCAGCAAATCAACCAATTGTTGCGAATCCACCTGCATCACCAGCGCAAGACCTAGAAAAGAAAAAACACGATCGAATCAATCAACAATGTGGAGCTATTTCGGAAGGTGGATATAGTACTCAGCTTCTTTCTGGCTCCAATGCAACCTCAGGTCCATTGAAAGGGCAGGCTCAAGCATTGTTGGCTTCCGGTGGTTCAGAAGAGCGCATCACAAAGCCAGATTCTTTTACAGCCATTTGTAGTTGCGCAGAACCGGCAGTCTCTGTTTATGCACTTCCTCAGAAGACAATAGTTGATACGAGTAAGGCTACGGAACTAACCTTAGACTCCTGCAAACCACCTACTCCCGAAAAACCTGCGGGTGGTGGTGGTGGCGGAGGAAGTTCGCGAAGGAGTCAGTGGTGGAATCCGAATTCGTGGTGTGAATCCAGCACTTGTCGTATGGGACTTGCGATTGGGGCAATTGCGATACCGATTGGATTGGGAATTATGGGGTATCGTCAATCGATGAAAATGCAAGATAAGCAACAAAAGGCTCAGCAAGAATGGTACGCCAGCATGCTGGGGGGCGGAGCGGCCACAATGCCACCGACGATGTCTTTGTACACGCCATCAGCATTGCGACCTACGGATATGTTCAACTTCAATTCCAATACAAGCACTCAAGATACTCTTCGCTAATCTCAAACTCGACACCGTCTAAAACAGTTTTCCCTTGGCTAAAAAAGATGAGAATTGATGGGCGGGGATGACGGTGATTCCATCGACATTTAAAAGGTCCTGACCCATATAGACGACATAGCCTTTTTTAATTTTACCTGCATTTAAAAGAACGCGAAGCCCTTTTTCGAAATCTGATTTCCAACGAGTTGAAGCTTTGACCTCAACCCCTACATGACTTTTTCCTGAAGATACAATGAAGTCCACTTCATTTTCTGAAGGAGTTCCCCAATAGAAAAACTCCCATCTTTTTTGTTCTGCATCGGAATAACTGATCAGCTCATGAAGAACCCAAGTCTCTAAAAGTACACCGCGATCCTCCCCCAATGGTTCGTCCAGATTTCTGGCAAGGGCACGTACAACTCCGGTGTCAAATAAGTAAAATTTGGGAGTGGAAACTTCTTTGACTTTGGCCTTCATGTGAATGGGTTGCAAGGTGCGACCTAAAAGTGTGTCTTCTAAAATTTGCAAATAACTCTGCAATGTGGTGCGCGCAACACCCACTTCTTGAGCTAAGTTTTGCATATTCAGAACATGTCCATTGCGAAGGGCAATGTGCTCTAGAAAGCTTGCGTAAGCAGGAATATTGCGCACAACGGCCTCTTGTTGGATTTCTTCTCGAAGATAGGTTGTGACATAAGCAGAAAGATAATCCTTTTTTTCCGACTCAGTTTCTAATCGCCATACTTTGGGAAGCAAACCAAAAGATAAAACTTTTTCCATTTGAAAGTGCGATTTTAATTCTACACCGACAAGAGGATGAAAATTTCGTACAAGGGCTCTTCCTGCAAGTAAATTACTTTCAGATCGTTTCAATTTTCTGGCGCTGGATCCTGTCAATATAAACTGCACTTGTTCATCCAAATCAAAAATCAGGGAATGCACTTCATCCAAAAGTTGGGGAACCTTTTGAATTTCATCAATCACAAGACACCTCCACTCAGGATGGGCTTTCACTATTTGACTCAATAATTCTGGCTGCCGAGAATATTTGAGGAAGTCCTGGGACTTTAAAAGATTGATCACATGATCAGCTTTCACCTGATGCTTGAGCCAGGTGGATTTTCCTGTGGCGCGTGGACCAAAAAGAAAGAAAGATGATTTTTCAGGTAAAGACATACGGCGTGGAATCAGCATGAAGGCCTCCGATGCAGTACCTATTGTATTCATAAAAACTTCAGTTGAAAAGCAAAATCACGGTCAATTCGACGGTGGTTTCGGCAGATTGACGGTAAATTTGCCGAAATCGCCGGCGAATTGACCGTCATTCTTGGACGATGGCCTCGGCGACGCGGATACCGTCGCAGGCGGCGCTGGTGATGCCGCCGGCGTAACCTGCGCCCTCGCCGCAGGGGTAAAGTCCTGCATATATAAGATAACATCCAATAAATTGATATAAATGGTACACTTTATATCAATTTATTGGATGTTATAAATTGGTGTTTGCAGTCTTATTGGAGATAAGATACAATTAACTTGTTCAAAGTAGTCCTTTTTTATTAAATAATTGGAGGTTATATGAAAAAAAAGGTTTACCCATCGCCTCGAGTCCGAAGAGTCCTTATGGAAATTGGTGAAAATATTAAACTCGCTCGACTACGCCGCCAATTATCTCTTCAAGTGGTGGCTGAGCGGTCTGGTGTTTCTGTGAATACCATCGCTTCCTTAGAAAAAGGTCAGCCAGGGGTCAGTCTTGGGGTGACAGCCAACGTACTTCATACGTTGGGTTTGGCTGAAGATATAGGGCTACTTGCAAAAGATGATAACTTAGGAAGAAAGCTTCAAGACTTGCAATTAGTACCAAAAAACAGAGCACCCAAAAAAAGAGCACCAATAATAAATAACTCCAGCAAAGCGAAAGAAGAGTCATGAGCCTTGCTTCACAAAACTTAATTGAAGTTTGGGCAGATTGGCATACTTTAAAAAAGCCTACGCTTGTTGGAAAATTAAGTGCTCAATTATCCAGAGGCAAAGAAGTTTTCTCTTTTGAATATCATGCCGACTGGCTGAAGAGCCCTTATGCTTTTTCTCTTGATCCGTCCTTAAAGCTTTACACTGGGAAGCAATATCTTACAGATGAAAAAACTAATTTCGGGGTATTTCTAGATTCATCTCCTGATCGTTGGGGGAGAACATTGATCCAGCGAAGAGAATCACTCTTGGCTCAAAAAGAAAAGCGCTCTTCGAAAAAGCTTTTAGAGTCTGATTTCCTTCTTGGAGTTTTTGATCAGCATCGAATGGGTGGACTTCGTTTTAAATTCAAAGATGGATTATTTTTAGATGATAATAAAGATTATGCGACACCCCCTTGGTCCTCCCTTCGAGAACTTGAAGTTATCAGCTTAAAACTTGAAGATGAAGATGCTGAAAATAAAAAAGATTATTCCCAATGGCTAAGAACTCTGGTTGTGCCTGGATCTTCTCTTGGGGGTGCCAGGCCAAAAGCAACAATTTGTGATACAAAAGGTCATTTATGGATCGCAAAATTTCCCAGTCGTAATGATCATCATGATGTTGGTGGTTGGGAGTATATCATTCATCAATTAGCACAAAAATGCGATCTTCAAGTTCCTGAAGCACAAGTTATGAAAGTGGGTTCGCAACGACATACCTATTTATCCAAACGATTTGATCGAGTCGTCAATAATTCAAGAATTCATTTTTCATCAGCCATGACTCTTCTTGAGCGAAATGATGGAGACAGTGCTCGTCATGGAGCAAGTTATCTTGAACTTGTAGACTTTCTGATTGAGTCAGGGGCGAATACCAAAGGCGATCTAGAAGAATTATGGAAAAGAATTGTATTTTCTATCTGCATTTCTAATACCGATGATCATTTAAGAAATCATGGTTTTTTGCTGACAAGGGAAGGATGGTGCTTGTCACCAGCCTATGATATGAACCCGAACCCTTACAGGGGAGGACTGAGCCTTAATATTTCAGAAAACAGCAATCAGCAAAGCTTGGATCTAGCTCTTGATGTCTGTTCTGACTTTCGTGTTGATTTTAAAAAAGCTCAAAAGATCATCTCAAAAATAAAGACGGAAGTTTCCAAATGGCCATCTTTGGCAAAGCAGCTAAAAATTTCCAAATCAGAGCAAGATCATATGGCGGATGCCTTTTTACCGTAATTCTTGGACGATGGCCTCGGCGACGCGGATGCCGTCGCAGGCGGCGCTGGTGATGCCGCCGGCGTAACCTGCGCCCTCGCCGCAGGGGTAAAGTCCTGCATGAGAAATACTTTGTAAGCTGTCGTTGTGTCTTGGAACTCGCAAAGGGCAAGACGTGCGAGTTTCCACGCCGAACAGCTGCGCGCTTTCATGAACGTAGTCGCGCATATTATTTTGAAATCCCTTCAGGCCTTGACGAAGAGCTTCTGTCATCCACGATGGCAATAGCTGATCCAGTCTGATAGGAACGGCTCCGGATGGAGTTGAATAAGCACCTAAATGCGTTGTTGCTCGTCCCTGCATAAAGTCCAACATTTTCTGCGCAGGAAGTTGCTTCGTGCCACCAGCAAGGCGCACAGATTCAAAGGCTTTGCGTTCTAAGTCAGAGCGCAAACGAAAGCCTCCCCACATATCTTTTCCAAAAATTTTATCGTGATCCACAGTGACCACAACTGCGGCATTGGCAAAGGGGGAATTTCTTCGATAATTGCTCATGCCATTGCATACAAGGGCGTTGGGCTCGGTGCCGCTGGAAAGAATGTAACCACCTGGGCACATACAAAAGCTATACACGCCGGTATTGGTGGGATGATCATGGTGGGTCAATTTGTAATTGGCTGCTCCCAGCTTAGGATGGTCCGCAAACTCGCGATACTGAATGCGGTTGATCAGGGATTGTGGATGCTCCACACGCAGGCCCATGGCGAAGGATTTTCCCTGCAGAGCCACGCCCTGATCACGCAACTGCTCGAAAATATCTTTGGCCGAATGCCCTGTGGCCAGGATCACTTGCTGACCAAGAAATTCATCTCCATGTTCTGTGCGCAAACCGCGGATCTGTTTTCCTTCAAAAAGCAATTCACTGACCCGAGTGTCAAAGTGAATGATGGCTCCACGGCGCAAAAGTTCCTGACGTAAAAATGGAATCACACGACGAAGCCGGTCACTTCCCACATGAGGATTCGCCAAATATTGAATTTCCGCAGGAGCTCCAAATTTGACCAGGCGATTGAGGACGTAGGGGATGTAGGGGCTTTTGATCCGAGTGATTAATTTTCCATCACTATAAAGCCCTGCGCCGCCTTCACCAAAGCACACATTGTTGCGTGTATCCAATTCTCCATAACGCCAAAAGCGATTGATGCCCATCATTCTTTTTTCAGCCACAGACCCACGCTCGAATAAAATGCAAGGAATGCCTCGCTCGATCAATCGAAGGGCTGCAAACAAACCCGCAGGTCCTGTGCCGATAATCAGAACAGGCTGGCGGTTCTTCTTGGGAAGTTCCTGGATCGTTTCTTCATAAACGGGCAGAGTTTCCCCCGCCTCGGCCACTTCGACGGAAAAAACTTGGTGAACCTGATGCTTGCGACGCGCATCCACGCTTTGGCGCAAAATGCGGAAGTCCGCATAATTGGGAACCATCCACGCAAGATGATCCTTTAACTCTTCATTGAGGGGCACTTCAATATCATGTAGGATTTTCGACATGGGCTCTGTCTACCTTTCCAAGTTCAACTTGTCGAGCCCGAAGGAGTTTCATCATGTGGATTCTGAAATTTTTGCCAAAAAATGTGCCTTATTTGACTTCAATAAGATCCTCTAAAGAGATGACTTTATCGAAATAATGCATGCGTTCTAAGCTGGGTTCAAGTTCCGAGGCCGTGATCAACACTTTTTGTATCGTTTTTTTTGTTTTCAGTGTTTGCAGTTTTCTTTCAAAAGCAGGAATTATTTTTTTGCTTATGGGGCCTTCCTGATATTTGATTTCACACACCGTGATCACTCGATCTTGTCGGTCGAATAATAAATCAATTTGTGCCGAGATATCCGAATCACTTCGCGTGAAATAACATCCGGATGTATATTGCACGCCTGCTATTTGTAAAATTTCAGCAATTTTGGTGTGATTGCTTCGGCACCATCGTTCAAATGCTAAACCAAGCCAGGATCGATAAGAACTTGTCGAAAGAGCGGATGTTGGATCTTTGGAAAAATCACCTTTTTCAATTTTTGAAAAAATAGGTTTTATGAACTGAAAGTAAAAATGTAGATAATTATCTTGAATCATATATCTGTTAAGAGTTGAATTGTCTGATAGTTGATAGGGGGTTTGTTTTTCTATAAAATGACAAGCTTGTAAATCTGTTAATAAATCAGTCAGAGTTCCTCCGGACTGCATTTTTAATTTTTCAGCAATTTTAGTTCTATCTATGGATCGATTCTTTGCTATGACTTCAATCAGCTTTTTGTAATGAGAATTTGTAGCAAGTGAACTTGTAAAGATTTTTTCAAATTCTAAACAGAAAAAAGATCCTGGCAAAAAAGAATGTTCGCAAATATTTTGAAAAACTGAATTGCTTGATTTTAAGTATTTTAAATATTGAGGAATGCCTCCAGATAGAAGTTGGGCATCCATTAACTCCATCTTGGAATACTTAGATCCCATATATTCTTTTGTTTCATCCAGACGAAAGGGTCCCATTGGGAAAATGTATTCAGATCGATTATGCAGGGCTTTGGATTGAATAACTTTATTGATCATAAATGAAGGCGAGGATCCACACAAAACAAGAATAAAATTTGAATTTTTCTCAAAATAATTATCCCATGCGAATTTTAAGTAACTGATAAGTTTGGAGTCATAACTTGCAAGCCACTGAAGTTCTTCAAGATATAAAGTAAACTTTTGTTTTTTTGTTTTTTCATGAATAATTTCAAAAAAATCATTCCAATTTTCTATTTTGACTTTTTTTAAAGTTGCATCATTCCAATAGGATTGAAGTTGTTTCGTGGCTTGCTGAAGTTGTTCTTTTTCACTCAGGCCTTGTATTCCCTCGATTTTAATTAAATTTCTATTTGCAAGATGTTGTTCGATAAAAAATGTTTTTCCAATCCTTCGTCGTCCATAAACAATGACGATCGACGGTTCTTTTTTCTGAAGGATGGAGTTCAATTTTGATATTTCATTCTTACGACCAATAAATGCATTTTTTTTTGTAAAATTCTTTGGAATAAAGTTCATCGATGGAACCCTTTCTCTTCTTTAAGGAACGATGATTTTTTCATATTCAGCCAAATAGATGTAAAAAACAAGCTATTTGGCTGAATACAAAGAAGTCAAATTTAGCCAAATAGACATAAAAAGTTCAATATTTGGCTGAAAAATTCAGTTTCTTCATTGAGGGGCAC
>JACCDG010332722.1_pt1 | contig 10030 bp, 9 predicted proteins | sample 7442471 | NCBI WGS metagenome assembly JACCDG01 (sample SAMN15323444, study PRJNA562643) | freshwater metagenome | isolation source: river surface water | place: USA:Blue River Watershed | collected 2017-08-17 | reverse complement strand
TTCATCCAGCACAACATCCACGAGAACATGCTGACTGGCCAGAAGCTTGGCTACGCCGGTCGCGCTGCATCTGCTTCCCCGGCTGTAGGCTACTCGCACCTGCACCAGGACCAGCAAAAAGCGCTGCTTGAAGCTGCCTTCGGCAAGCTCAAGGGCTTTGTCCTGACCAAGTGATCTGAACAACACGCATAACTTTTTCAAGAGAAAGAGACGAACAAAATGGCAATCGTTGAAGTCAAAGTTCCCCAGCTGTCCGAATCCGTGGCCGAAGCCACGCTGCTGACCTGGAAAAAGAAGGCCGGTGAGGCCGTGGCCCAGGACGAAATCCTGATCGAGATCGAGACCGACAAGGTCGTGATGGAAGTGCCTGCTCCCTCCGCGGGTGTGCTGGCTGAAATCGTGGTGGGCGATGGCGGTACCGTCGTGGCCCAGCAGCTGATCGCCAAGATCGACTCCGAAGGCAAGGCTGGCGCCGCCGCGCCCGCAGCAGCCGCTGCTCCGGCTGCTGCGCCTGCAGCTGCACCCGTGGCCGCAGCAGCCCCCGCCAGCAACGCCATGGCCGGTGTGGCCATGCCTGCTGCCGCCAAGCTGATGGCCGACAACAACCTGGCTGCCGGCTCCGTGGCCGGTTCCGGCAAGGACGGCCGCGTGACCAAGGGCGATGTGCTGGCCGCTGTGGCCTCGGGCTCCAGCATCCCCACCGGTGCTCCGACCGCTGCTCTGGCGCAAGTGGCTGCCCCGGCGGCGCCCGTGGCTCTGGGTGAGCGTCCCGAGCAGCGCGTGCCCATGACCCGCCTGCGTGCCCGCATCGCCGAGCGTCTGCTGCAGTCGCAAGCCACCAACGCCATCCTGACCACGTTCAACGAGATCAACATGGCTCCGGTGATGGCTCTGCGCAAGACGCACCAGGAAAAGTTCGAGAAGACCCACGGCGTCAAGCTGGGTTTCATGAGCTTCTTCGTCAAGGCGGCCGTGCATGCCCTCAAGAAGTTCCCGGTCCTGAACGCCTCGGTGGACGGTAACGACATCGTCTACCACGGTTACTTCGACATCGGTATCGCGGTCGGTTCGCCCCGTGGTCTGGTGGTGCCGATCCTGCGCAACGCCGACCAGATGAGCTTTGCCGACATCGAGAAGAAGATCGCCGAGTTCGGCAAAAAGGCTGCAGACGGCAAGCTGGGCATCGAAGAGATGACCGGCGGTACCTTCTCCATCTCCAACGGTGGCACCTTCGGCTCCATGATGTCCACCCCCATCATCAACCCGCCGCAGTCGGCCATCCTGGGCGTGCACGCCACCAAGGACCGCGCCATGGTGGAAAACGGCCAGGTGGTGATTCGTCCGATGAACTACTTCGCCATGTCGTACGACCACCGCATCATCGACGGCCGCGAAGCCGTGCTGGGTCTGGTTGCCATGAAAGAAGCGCTGGAAGATCCGACGCGCCTGCTGTTTGACCTGTAATTGACTGCAACCGCAATGCCTCCACCTGGGGGCATTGCTTTATCCGAGATTTCCAAATGAGCAAACAATTTGACGTCGTCGTCATCGGCGGTGGCCCCGGTGGCTACATCGCAGCAATTCGCGCTGCCCAACTCGGTTTCCAGGTCGCCTGTATCGACGAATGGAAAAACGCCGCTGGCGGTCCTGCACCCGGCGGCACCTGCACCAACGTGGGCTGCATTCCCTCCAAGGCGCTGCTTCAATCCAGTGAGCATTTCGAGCACGCCAACAAGCATTTCGAAGAGCATGGCATCACGGCCAAGGATGTCAAGATCGATGTGGCCAAAATGATTGGCCGCAAGGACAACGTCGTCAAACAGAACAACGACGGCATCCTGTACCTCTTCAAGAAAAACAAGGTCACCTTCTTCCACGGCCGCGGCAGCTTTGCCGGCAAGGCCGAGGGTGGTTACGAGATCAAGGTGGCCGGCAAGATCGAGGAATCCATCGTCGGTAAGCAGGTCATCGTGGCCACCGGCTCGAACGCCCGTGCACTGCCCGGCGTGCCATTTGACGAAGAGACTGTGCTGTCGAATGACGGCGCGCTGCGTCTGAGTGCCGTGCCCAAGAAGCTGGTGTTGATCGGCTCCGGCGTGATCGGTCTCGAAATGGGTTCGGTCTGGCGCCGTCTGGGTGCAGACGTCACCATCCTCGAAGGTCTGCCGACTTTCCTGGGCGCGGTTGACGAGCAGATTGCCAAGGAAGCCAAAAAGGCCTTCGACAAGCAGGGCCTGAAGATCGAGCTGGGCGTGAAAGTCGGCGAGATCAAGTCCGGCAAGAAGGGCGTCACCGTCAACTACACCAGCGCCAAGGGCGAAGCCGTGGCGCTGGACGCCGACAAGCTCATCGTATCCATCGGTCGCGTGCCCAACACCAACGGCCTGAACGCTGAAGCTGTGGGTCTGCAGCTGGGTGAACGCGGTGAAATCGTGGTCGACGGCGACTGCCGCACCAGCGTCCCCGGCATCTGGGCCGTGGGTGACGTGGTGCGTGGCCCCATGCTCGCGCACAAGGCCGAGGAAGAGGGCGTGGCCGTGGCCGAGCGCATCGCTGGCCAGCACGGTCATGTGAACTTCAACACCATCCCCTGGGTCATCTACACCAGCCCCGAGATCGCCTGGGTCGGCCGCACCGAGCAGCAGCTCAAGGCCGATGGCGTCGCCTACAAGGCCGGCACCTTCCCGTTCCTGGCCAACGGCCGCGCCCGCGCCCTGGGCGACACCACGGGCATGGTGAAGTTCCTGGCGGACGCCAAGACCGACGAAATCCTGGGCGTGCACATCGTGGGCCCGATGGCCTCCGAGCTGATCTCCGAGGCCGTGGTGGCCATGGAGTTCCGCGCCAGCGCCGAGGACATCGCGCGCATCTGCCATGCCCACCCCTCGCTGTCGGAAGCGACCAAGGAAGCGGCCCTGGCCGTGGACAAGCGCACGCTGAACTTCTGAGGACACTGCGCCCGAGGCGCCTGCAGGAGCAGGGGCTTTCGGGTACAGTTTCGCCAGCCGCAAACCCGGGCCCGCCCCGGGTTTTTTGATGCCAGAGACCCGCCCCATGTCTGTTCGTGCCGTTTACGAAGAAGAGCTGCGCCAGCGCGGCTACCAGAGCGATCCTGCGCAGCTGCGCGCCATCGATGCGCTGGAGCGCTGCGCCCAGGAGTGGTCGGCCTTCAAGGCCAAGCGCTCCAACCCGATCAAGAAACTGCTGAGCAAGCCCGCGATCCCCAAGGGCGTCTACATGTTCGGCGGGGTGGGGCGCGGCAAGAGCTTTTTGATGGACTGCTTTTTCGAGGCGGTACCGATCCAGCGCAAGACGCGGCTGCACTTTCACGAATTCATGCGCGAGGTGCACCGCGAGCTCACCGCCATGCAGGGCACGGTCAACCCGCTCGATGCTTTGGGCAAGCGCATGGCCCAGCGCTACCGCCTGATCTGCTTCGACGAATTCCACGTCGCCGACATCACCGACGCCATGATCCTGCACCGCCTGCTGCAGGCGCTGTTCGACAATGGCGTGGGCTTCGTGACGACCTCCAATTTCAAGCCCGACGGCCTCTATCCCGACGGCCTGCACCGCGACCGCATCCTGCCTGCGATCGACCTGCTGAACGCGCGCATGGAGGTGATCAACGTCGACAATGGCACCGATTACCGCCGCCGCACGCTTGAGATGCTCGACCTCTACAAAACGCCGTTGAGTGCGCAGACCGAGGTCGCGATGGACCAGGCCTTCAGCCAGCTCGCCAGCGGCCACGACGAAGACCCGGTGCTGCACATCGAGGCGCGCGAGATCCGCGCCAAGCGCCGCGCCGGCGGTGTGGTCTGGTTCGACTTCCGCACCCTGTGCGGCGGGCCGCGCTCGCAAAACGATTACCTCGAAATCGCCACGCAGTTCCACACCTTGCTGCTGTCGGATGTGCCGCTCATGCCGGTCAAGCTCGCTTCGGAGGCGCGGCGCTTCACCTGGCTGGTCGACGTGCTCTACGACCGCCGTGTCAAGCTCATCGTCTCGGCCGAGGTGCCGCCCGAGCAGCTCTACACCGAGGGGCCGCTCTCGCACGAATTCCCGCGCACCGTCTCGCGCCTCAACGAGATGCAGTCGGCCGAATTCCTCGCGCTCGAGCACCGCACCGTGGACACGCAACTCACATGAAGGCGCTGCACGCCCTGATCCTGCTGGGCTGGGCCTGGGCGGCGCAGGCCCAGCCGCAGCCGTCTGCAGACCCCGGCGTGCGCATCGCCGCCGAGCGTGTGCAGCTGGAGGCCGAGCGCGAGCAGACCGAGCAGGCGCACGATGTGCGCGCGCGCGAATGCTGGCAGCGCTTTGCCGTCAACGATTGCCTGCGCGAGGTGCGCCGCAGCCGGCGCGCCGCGCTCGATCCGATCCGCGCGCGCGAGCTCGAGCTCAACGCCGAAGAGCGCGCCTGGCGCACCCGCCAGCGCGAGGAGCGCCTGCAGGACAAGGCCAGCCAAGGGGGCAAGCGCCCATGATCGACGCCGCCACCCAGGACCAGCGCTCGCCCCAGCGCCGCCTGATCGAGCTGCAAATGGAGCACGCCGACCTCGACGCCCTCATCGACCAGTCGGGTGAGCAGCCGGCCGCCACCGACGAGTTGCGGCTGCGCCGTCTCAAGAAACGGCGCCTGGCCTTGCGCGACGAGATTGCGCGCCTGCAGTGGCTGATCGACCCCAAGGAACCGGCTTGAGCCGTCTGGCCGAGGAGGTCGCGCTGGCCCTGTCCGCGCAGGGGCCGCTTGCGCGCGCCTGGCCCGGTTTCGCCAGCCGCCCCGGCCAGAGCGCGATGGCGCAGGCCGTGAGCGAGACGGTCGAGGCCGGTGGCGCCTTGGTGGTCGAGGCGGGCACGGGCGTGGGCAAGACCTTCGCCTACCTGGTGCCGGTGCTGCTGAGCGGCCAGCGTGCGCTGGTGTCGACGGCGACCAAGGCCTTGCAGGACCAGCTGTTTTCGCGCGACCTGCCACGCCTGGGTCAGGCCCTGAACCTGCCGCTGCGCGTGGCCCTGCTCAAGGGCCGCTCGAGCTACCTCTGCCTGCACCGCCTCGAGCAGGCGCGCCACCACCCGCAGGCCGCGCCCGCCGCGGCGCAGCGCGCGATTGCGCGCGTCGAGCAATGGGCGCAGACCACGCGCAGCGGCGACCTCGCCGAATTGACGGGGCTCGACGACAGCGCCGCGCTTTGGCCGCTGGTCACGTCGACGCGCGACAACTGCCTGGGCAGCCACTGCCCGCGCTACAAGGCCTGCCATGTGAACCTTGCGCGCAAGGAAGCCATGGCCGCCGATGTGGTGGTCATCAACCACCACCTCTTTTTTGCCGACCTTGCGGTGCGCGAGTCGGGCGTGGCCGAGCTCTTGCCCACGGTGCGCGTCACGGTGTTCGACGAGGCGCACCAGCTCAACGAAATCGGTGTCAATTTCCTCGGCCAGGACCTCTCGACGGTGCAGCTGCTCGAACTGGCGCGCGATGCGCTGGCCACGGGCCTGCAGCTCGCACGCGGCCTGGTCGACTGGCAGGGCCTGGTGCAGCGGCTCGAAACCGCGAGCCGCGACTGGCGCCTGGCCGCAGGCCAGCACCGCGGTGCGGTGCGCCTGCGCTGGATGCCCGACGGCCCGCAGGGCGTTGCGCCGCAGCCCTGGGCCGAGCGCCTGCAAGCCGTGGCCGAGGCGCTCCAGGCCCTCGGCGCCGGGCTCGATCAAGTGACCGAGCTCGCCCCCGATTTCCAGCGTCTGCTCGAGCGCAGCACCGCCTTGCGTGAGCGTTGCCGCTTGTTCCTGGAGCCTCCCGAAGAGGGCGCGGTGCGCTGGGCCGAGGTGTCGTCGGCGCTGCGCGTGGTGCAGGCCCCACTCGACATCGCCGAGAGTTTTGCGCGCCTGACCGCAGCGCCCCAGCCGACTGCGCCAGCGGCCGAAGACGGGACCGGGGCGCCGGCGCAGCCCGCGGCGCACGCGGTCGCGGCCCTCGGCGCACGCGCCTGGATTTTCACCTCGGCCACGCTGGGCCATGAGCCCAGCCTGCGCTGGTTCACCCAGCCCTGCGGTCTTGGCGCAGCGCGCACCCTGCAGGTCGACAGCCCCTTCGATTACGAACGCCAGGCCGCGCTCTATGTGCCCGAGCTGGCCAGCGCGCCTGGCGAGCGCCAGCATGCGCTCGAAGTGGCGCAGCTCGCGCTGCAGGGCGCCCGCAGGCTCGGTGGGCGCACCCTGGTGTTGACGACCACGCTGCAGGCCATGCGCAGCATCGGCGAGCACCTGCAATCGCAATGCGACAGCGGGCTCACGCTCGAGGTGCTGGTGCAGGGCCAAAGCCCCAAGCGACGGCTCATGGAGCGTTTTCGTGAAGGCGCGCAGGGGGGCCAGCCCGGCTGTGTGCTGGTGGCCTCGGCCTCGTTCTGGGAAGGCTTCGATGTGCCGGGCGAGGCGCTGCAGCTGGTCGTGATCGACAAGCTGCCGTTCGCCCCGCCCGACGACCCGGTGCAGGAGGCACGCGCGCAAAGGCTGCAACAGCAGGGGCGCAGCGCCTTTGCCGAGCAGGCGCTGCCCGAGGCCGCGGTGGCCTTGAAACAGGGGGCAGGGCGCTTGATCCGCAGCGAAAGCGATCGGGGGATTCTGGTGGTGTGCGACCCGCGCCTGACGCGCAAGTCCTACGGCCAGCGTCTGCTCAAGGCGCTGCCGCCGATGCGCCGCCTCACCGATGCGGCCGAATTCGACGCGGCTTTGCAGGCCCTGGTGCTGGCATCACCAGAAGAGCTGCCACCAGGGCTTTGACTTGCGGCCCGCCAGCGGGTTCTTGAGGAAGGGCGAATTCGGGTAATTGGTTTCCAGCACGCGCTGGGCATCGTCGCGCAGCGAGCTCAGGCCCAGCTGCTGGTAGCAGTAGACGAGGATCGCGAGCGCTTCTTCGGACGCGGGCACGCCCTGGTAGTCGCTGAGCGCCTGCTGCGCCCGGTTGACCGCGGCCACATAGGCGCCCTTGCGCGCGTAGTAACGCGCCACATGCACCTCGTAGCCGGCCAGCGAGTTGACGATGTAGGTCATGCGCTGGCGCGCATCTGGCGTGTACTTGGAGTCGGGGAAGCGGTTGCTCAGTTCGAGGAAGGATTCGTAGGACTCCTTGGCCGCCTTCTGGTCGCGCTCCGACAGGTCCTGGTTGATCAGCGAGGAAAACAGGCCCAGGTTTTCGTTGAAGTTGACCAGACCCTTGAGGTAGAGCGCGTAGTCGAGCGCGGGGCTGGCCGGGTGCAGGCGGATGAAGCGGTCCAGCGTCGCCAGCGCCTGCACCTTTTCGTTGTAGCGGTACTGGGCGTAGGCCTTGTCGATTTGCGCTTGCTGCGCCAGCAGGGTGCCGGCGGCGCGGCCCTCGAGCTTTTCGTACAGACCGATCGCCTTGTCCCAGGCGCCGGCGGCGACCTCGTCGCGCGCTTCCTGCTGGATGCGCTCGGGCGACCAGCCTTGCGTGATGTCCTTGGGGGTGCTGGAGCAGCCCGAGAGCAAGACGGCGCCACCCAGAAGCACTGCCGCTGTGAGCGTCGATAATCGCAAGGCCTGCATCCGTAAAACCTCTGAACTGTTCATTCCAATTGATTATATCGAGCGCCCCCGACGACGAATGGCCTGGCCGCCCGGACGGCGCGGACGCCGATGCTCTGGAAGCGGGTCTGGAGGCCGAGCAGGCGGAATGGCGCACGCTGGAGGTGGGCCCGGCCCAGCACGGCCAGCGTCTTGACCGGGTGTTGACCGAACAGCTGGCCGAGTTCTCGCGCAGCTACCTGCAGCAGCGCATTGAGGCCGGCGATGTGGAGCTGGAGGGCAGGGCGCTCGTCAAGCCCGCGGCCAAGGTGCGTCTGGGCCAGCGTCTGCAGGTCTGCCTGCGGCCCACGCCACAATCGACCGCCTTTGTGCCCGAGGCGATGCCGATCGACACGGTGTACTGCGACGAGCACCTGCGCGTGGTCCACAAGCCCGCAGGCCTGGTGGTGCACCCGGCGCCGGGCCACTGGCGCGGCACCTTGCTCAACGGTTTGCTGGCGCTCGATGCGCAGGCCCTGACGCTGCCGCGCGCGGGCATCGTGCACCGCCTGGACAAGGACACCAGCGGCCTGATGGTCGTGGCGCGCACGCGCGCCGCCATGGACGCGCTGGTGCAGATGATCGCGGCACGCGAGGTCAGCCGCCAATACCTGGCCATAGGCCTGCGCGACTGGCTGCGCCCACCGGAGCGCGTGGTGGACGCGGCCCTCGGCCGCGACCCGGGCAACCGCTTGCGCATGGCGGTGGTCGATCTGGCCCGCCAGCCTGGCAAAACCGCGCGCACCACACTCGAATGCCTGGACCACAACGAACAGGCCTGCCTGGTGCGCTGCACCCTGCACACCGGGCGCACGCACCAGATCCGGGTGCACATGGCGCATGTGGGCCACCCCCTGCTGGGCGATCCCCTGTACGGCGGGCGTCCGCTGGCCGGCCTGGCACGCCAGGCCCTGCACGCCTGGCGGCTGGCCTTCACCCACCCGTTCACCGGCGAAGCCCTGCAGTGGCAGCGGCCCTTGCCCGAGGACATGCAGGCGGCCCTCGCCAGCTTGGGCCTCCGGTACAATCCCGACACCTGACGCGGGTGGCACGGCTGCCCCGGCCCGGACCGTCCAAGGCCCACGCTGGCCCGGCCTGTGGCCTCCGCCCCCTCCCGACATCCTTTTCGAGACGCGCCCCGCGTCTGAACCCCTGAGAAATCCGAGCCATGAACACGGCACAAGCCAAGCGTGTCCTTGAAACGGCCCTGTTGTGCACGGCCCAGCCCCTGCCCCTGCGCGAGCTGCGGGTGCTGTTCGACGATGCCCTGGGCGCCGACACGCTGCGCCAGCTGCTCGCCGAGCTGCAGCAGGAGTGGACGCCGCGCGGGCTCGAACTCGTTTGCGTGGCCACCGGCTGGCGTTTCCAGAGCAAGCCCGAGATGCGCGAGTACCTGGACCGCCTGCACCCTGAAAAGCCGCCCAAATACACGCGCGCTGCCATGGAAACGCTGGCCATCATCGCCTACCGCCAGCCCGTGACGCGCGGCGACATGGAAGACATCCGCGGCGTGACCATCAATTCGCAGATCCTCAAGCAGCTCGAAGACCGCGGCTGGGTCGAAGTGATCGGCCACCGCGAGACCGTGGGCCGCCCCGCGCTCTATGCGACCACGCGCCAGTTCCTCGACGACATGGGCCTGGCCTCGCTGGACCAGCTGCCGCTGCTGACCTCGGTCGACGCGCAGGCCTCGGCGCTCGGCGGCCTCGCGGCCGACAGCGGCATGGACGCACCGACGCTGTCGCTCGAAGAGGCGCTGCTGCCGATCGAGGCCCTGGCCGCAGCCGCCGAAGCCCAGGAAAAGGCCGACGCCAACCCGCAGGCCGAACCGGCCGAACCCGACACCGCTGGCGAGGCGCCGCGCGCCGAGCAGCCTTGAACACCACCATGCCCTCCCCATCCGAACACCCCGAAAATCCGGCCGCGGCCGACACCTCCGCCGACGCCAACAAGCCGCTCGTCGCCGCTGCCGGCTACAAGGCGGTGGCGCTGGCCGACGTGGTCTCGGGCCAGTTCGACGCCGAAGAGGCGCAGGGCGAGGCCGCCGACTTCCCGGGCAAGCGCGTGCTGCCGCCGCAGGCCGATTCGCCCAAGCTGCACAAGGTGCTGGCCCAGGCCGGCATGGGCTCGCGTCTGGAGATGGAGCAGCTCATTCTGGAAGGCCGCATTTCGGTCAACAACGAGCCGGCCCACATCGGCCAGCGCATCCAGTACGGCGACCAGATCAAGGTCAATGGCAAGCCGATCCGTGTGCGCATCGAGCCGCCGCCGCCGCGTGTGATCGCCTACCACAAGCCCGCGGGCGAGATCGTGAGCCACGACGACCCGCAAAACCGCCCCAGCGTGTTCCGCAAGCTGCCGCGCCTGATGCACGGCAAGTGGCAGTCGGTGGGCCGCCTGGACCTCAACACCGAAGGCCTGCTGCTGTTCACCAGCTCGGGCGAGCTGG
>JACCDG011303590.1_pt1 | contig 10032 bp, 10 predicted proteins | sample 7442471 | NCBI WGS metagenome assembly JACCDG01 (sample SAMN15323444, study PRJNA562643) | freshwater metagenome | isolation source: river surface water | place: USA:Blue River Watershed | collected 2017-08-17 | reverse complement strand
GGTTATTACTTATAGTTTTTATACTTAATGAATTCATACTAATTTATTAATTAGTTAAATTTGGTGCTTGAGAATGCGTTTTTTAAAAATTTTTCTTCTAGGAATTATTGTGTCTGTTGCAGCATGTGGAGACAAGGATTTTTCTCAAAAAAATGGGGGTGCGGCAAGTAAGTCTTTGGATATTCAGAAAGGGTCTCTGCCTTTCAAAATAATTAGTCTTAACCAAAGCAGCCAAATGTATTGTTCGGTATTTTTCGAGACGACAAACAACTCCCAAAATACTCTTTCAATGACACTTAATGGGATCTTTAAAACGCCCCAAAATCAAGTTATTGAATCAACTTTAAGAGTTATTAAAGTTAGAGGTGGTCAAACAGTTACTGATAATATTTTGGTTGAAGAGCAATGCGGTGTAATTGGAAGCTTTACCCTTACCAACACAACCACCTGTGAGGTTGATGGTCAGTTTGTTAATGATGACATTTGTTGGAATCAATTTAACCCGCAACCCGGATTAATCCCGGTTTATAAATGACTTTAAGATATTTATGGAGTTCATATGCGTTCAAATAAGATTGCTGTCGTTTTTTTTCTTGGCCTTTTCCTCGCCGCTTGTGGAAAATCTGGATTAGCAGATGCTATTGACCCTGAAACTGGTAGTTTTCAAAAATATAAAACATGGAAAGCTGAAAATGGGAAGCTTGAGGTTTATGGTGTTAATCTTCGATTAATTAACGTTTACAAAAGCAAGACTAGCGACAAGTTAGATACGGTAGCAATGGATACTGAGTCATCAGCAAAATTATCTGAAATTCGAAATGCCACAGCAAAACTTTGCCATACAAGTTCAAGTAACCTTGAAAATATTGAAAATAATGTGGTTTATTTCGGGGAAGTCAAAAACCAAATAGGCGGGGACATCATCAGGTGCTCTTACATGAAGCGTCATTCTGATGGAATCGGATCTATTGTAGTTGCTAGAAATCCATCGAGCTAATTTCAAAAAATATTGCATCATTACATCCCATTTAGTCTGATTTCTGGCTGGGTCTTAGTGGCAGAGTCTAGAAACTAGACGCTTGTTCCATTCAGAACAAAACGTTTCGCCAACACAAAGCTGTCGGTACCAATTTGGGAATATTTGAAACCGCTGTGAACCAAGAAATTCGGTGTCGATCATGCACCAAGCTGCAACCAGCTTAGGCCTAATGTGCAGAACTGTTTTAGTCCTCTGTCCTACGTTTTCAATCCTCTGCTCTACCGACTGAGCTACCAGGCCAAGAGTTGGGATTATATAGGATCAGCTACTCTTGCTTTTTGGTGACATCAATACCGAGTGCTTTTAGCTTGCGATAGAGATGGGTTCGCTCCAGTCCAGTGAACTCTGAGATACGGGTCATGCTACCGCCCGTGACCACCATTTGGTATTCAAAATAGGCTTTTTCGAAGAGATCACGTGACTCACGCAGTGGCAGAGTGTAGTAGCTTTTTGCAATTCCACCAATATATTCGTCCTGATTTGCAGTTTTCGGCAAATCAATTGACTTCGATTGGGCTTGAGGCTCTAGTTCATCTGGCTTTTTTAGGGGTGCGCGCTCAAGGGCTTTGCTGACTGTCTTTAAGAGCTTCTGGAGTGCAATGGGCTTTTCCAGAAAATTAAGAGCACCAATGCGAGTTGCTTCAACTGCGGTATCAATGGTTGCATGGCCAGACATCATGACCACTGGCATCGTTAGCAAATTATCTCGAGCCCACTCTTTTAATAAAGTGATACCGTCAGTATCTGGCATCCAAATATCGAGAAGCACCAAATCGGGCTCCATTTGCTCTCGCACCGCTCTCGCCTGATTGGCGCTCTCTGCTGGATAAACCGTGTGACCTTCTTCCGTCAAGATCTCGTGTAAGAGCTCACGGATTCCCATCTCGTCATCAACCACCAATATGCTTGCCATAACTAGGTCACCTCTCTAGCAAGCTTTACAAACAAAATGGATACTTGGGCGCCCAATACGTCATCTCCTTGTTTGCGATTACGGATTTCGATTTTTGCACCATGATCATCAATAATTTTTTTCACGACCGCCAATCCCAATCCGGTTCCCTTTGACTTGGTTGTTATGTAAGGCTCAAATGCTCGTGCCAATATCTTAGCCTGAAAACCGGGTCCACTATCGGTAATTGTCATACGCACCGCGGATCTATTTTGATCGGCATCTTGAATTTGTACAAGCTCTGTTGTGATCTCGATGAGCTGCGCAGGACGATTGGTTTCTAAAGTAGCATCTTGAGCATTTTGCAAAAGATTATGAATCACTTGCCGCAATTGGGTTGGGTCGCCCATGACCCGCGGGCACCTAGAATCCAAGCGAACCCCAATATTGCTGCCCTCATACAAACCCATCACCTCTTGAATCAAACCATTTAAATCAAGACTTCCCAAGGTTGGGCTAGGGGTCTTAGCAAAATCTCGGAACTCATTGACCATTTGCTTCATAGCTTGCACCTGACCAATAATGGTATTGGTGCTGCGCTCGATCATCTCATCCTGATCGGGGCTTAATTTACCAACGAGTTTTTGCTGCAGGCGTTCTGCTGATAGCTGAATTGGTGTTAGTGGATTCTTTATCTCATGCGCCAATCTCCTGGCCACCTCACTCCATGCGATCGAACGCTGCGCCGCAATGACGTCACTAATGTCATCAAACACAATCATCTTTAGGCTAGGGGAAAGTTGGGTTCCCCGAACAAATAGGGTTGAGCCAAGATCATTTTCGTATTCGTTAACAGGATTGACTTGGATTTGCTTTTGCCACACTAGCTCAGCTTTATTGGCCCCCTCCGTTTTAGCCGAAGTAATTAAATTTTGAGTGGCAAAGCCTTCACGAACAGCACTATCGAATTCCGCAAGTTCAGCAACCGTACTAAGGGTCTTACCTGTGATTGGTAAGAGGTCTCGTCCTAATATTTTTGCCGCTCCAGGGTTGCTTGATGCCAAATTAAAATTGTTATCAAAAATGCAAACGCCAGCCGTTAAATTACCCAGCACGGTCTCCAAAAAGGACTTCGATTCCTGAAGCGAATCGCGCGCATCGGAGAGCTGCTTGGTCATCACATTAAATTGACGGGTCAGCATGCCCAACTCATCGCCTGTATCAAGTTCGGGCTTGGGGCTTAAATCGCCCTGTGCCACGGCCTGGGTGCCGCGCAAGAGCATCAATAATGGTTGCGCCAATTGGCGCCCCAGGAGAAGGGCCAGGGTCACCGCAACAAATAGAGCAAAAAAGAGTGTTAGGGTGAGCGTGCCAATATACATCTTGCGCAGCCCAATGCGCCCAAGGGCCTTCTCTTGGTATTCGCTATACGCAGACTCGACTGCATAAATATTTTTAGCCAATGGCTCAGGAATGAATCGAACCAGCTGTAAGAAGTACTTATCATCAACATATCTAGAGGAACCGGTCTTGCTTGCAATGGCTTTTTGGCGAACAATGGGGACAATTGCACGTACACGGTATCCGGGCTGGCCCTTCGTAAGCTCAATCTCATCAAGAAAGGTGATGCCGTTTTTCTGAAAGGCCTCGGCTACGACCTCAGCACTGGGTGCTGGGAAAAATTGTTGTGGCCTGGATTCAGTACTGAGAATCAAGGTGCGCTGCATATTAAATAAGCTCACCTCTTGTATCCCAAACTGATTGCGTATCTTGGCAACCATGCCCCCAACCTGTTCTGAGCTCGTACCCGGCGGGACCTGGACCACTTGTTCTGCAATAAACTTCCCTTCTGCCAGGATTTCTTCTTGGGCAATACGCAAGGTCACGCGGCCTAATTCCAAGCCGGAGTTCAGGGCAGACTCCACCTTGACGTCAAACCAGGTCTCAATACTTTTTGAGACAAACTGCCACGATACGCTATACAAAATAAGCCCTGGCACCACCCCAACCAAGGCAAAAATCATAGCGAGCTTTGCAATTAAGCGCGTGCCAAATCGACCCTTGCGCCAACGAATACTAATAACCACCGCCAAAATAATGATGGTGAGCAAGAGCAAGATACCCACCACAATATTGGCGGCATACAACCAAATGAAGTATTGATCAAAGAACTCGGTATTGGATGTGGCAGTAGATAAAAGAAGCAGCAAAATCAACGCAATCAGGCCGCTTAATAATGTGACTAACGGTAGGGCTCTGCGCTTAATAAAGTCTTTATTGCTCAGGGTAAATATAGAGCTCATTATTTGCGCCCCGTCACAGAGCTCATCGATGCGTTAAACGGAAAGCGCAACCACTCACCGCTTAAGGACCAGTCTCGGCTATTAAGCGCATCCACCTGAAAAGGTTTTGGTAACTTTCCAAGGTCCAAGGTCATTCGTAACGCAGCCTCATATTGTTTATCCGCATCGATCGCAGTGGCCTCAATGACGCTCCATCCACCAATCGTGCCAGCGATCCGCAATGCCTCCACCAATGAGTTCGCATTTAATGCGAGTCCTCCCGCGTTGATACGGTATTGATTAATGAGTGGTTGATGCGATAGGCGCACCTGACGCTGAACATTAACCGCTTTTTCATCAAACCAATACCAACGGCTGCGGGTCAGTTCGAATTGAACCAGAAAATGAAGGGTTACACCTTTTTTTAGGGCGTTTTCTAAGCCGGGTGGTAATTCAATTCCAAAATTGGCATTTAATAGCCAGACGCTTTCAACCTTTTCTAACTCTGCCTGCTTTACCTTGATGACTTGTGCTTGGGCGGGACTCGTCATGCATACCGCGATAAGGCAAGCCAGTCCCCACAGAGAATGTCGTAAAAAGGTGGTCATGGTTGATGCTTTTTTAATAAGCCATAAAAAAATCCATCGTGATCCTTGCTTGGCAGCAACTGGCCCGGCGCTTCTAATCGTAAAGCATTTGAATGGTCTTTCACAAACCGAGTGATTTGCTCTTCACCCTCCTCTGGAAAAATAGAGCAGGTTAAATAGAGTAATGTGCCGCCGTTTTTTAGCATCATCCAGACATTCTCGAGAATAGCCCGTTGGGTCTCCACCAAACGCGCGACATCCTCCGATCTTCGTAAAAAGACAATGTCAGGATGACGCCGCACAATTCCAGATGCAGAACAAGGAACGTCCAAAAGGATCCTGTCAAATAAACGGCCATCCCACCAATCCTGTCGACTAGCGTCACCTGTAATTACGTGGACTTGATCATTGAGAAGCCGAAGTCGACTAAGCGTATTCACTATTTTCTTTACGCGCTCTGGATCGATCTCAAGTGCAATGAATTCTGTAGGCTGGTCAAGGAGCGTTTCCAAAAGATGCGCAGTCTTTCCCCCGGGAGCAGCACACGCATCTAACAGCCGCTCGCCTTTCTGTGGGTTTAATAGGACCGGGGCAAGCTGGGCTCCGGCATCCTGAACCGATACAGCCCCTTTCATAAACTCGGGTAACTGGGTAACGGGTAGCGGTGTATCCATGATCAAAGCATCCCCCAGCGGGACACCAGCGAGCTCAGAAATGGTTCGGCAGGCAATGCCCGAACCTTCTAACTTCGCGACATAATCAGCACGCGTATTGATCATTTGATTGACCCGCAAGGTGAGCGGGGGTGGCGTTTGTTGATGGCTACAAATGCTCTCCCACTGATCTGGGTATGCTTCCCGAATTCGCCTTAGCCACCAATCTGGATACGGGAGTCCAAACTGACTATTCGGGACACTAGCGTTTTGCGCCGCAGTGGCGACTTTGCGTAATACCGCGTTAATCAGCCCTTGGGCATGCTTTGTCTTAGGCGACATCCCCGCTGCCTTCACTGCCTCGTTCACAATAGTTGGAACAGTGTATTGGTTTTGAGCGCCCCCCTGATTCTTGATCAGCATTACCGTAACCGTCAGGAGCGCATCAAGTTCCTTGCTGGGCTTTTTGCTCACATAGTTAGAAATAAGCGCTTGGGCATGATTCCAATCACGCAAGGTTGCATAGGTCAGGCTTTGGATTGCGGGCCGCTCTGCTTCATTCAATACGTCGAACAATGTTGTTAAAGAGCGCCCCTCGTGCACCACCTGCATCAAGACTTTTTTAGTCGCAAATATTAGTTGGGCCAGGGGGGCGCTGCGCTTAGCAACCCCATCATCATTGGGAATCTTAGGCAGGATAGCGTCCCGTTCGTGCCATTTCCATCAAGCGATGGACGCGCTCTTCTGTTGCCGGATGGGTTGAGAATAATTGCGAGATTCCAGAAGCGGTCAGCGGATTCATGATCATCATTTGTGCCGTCTCCGGATGATGCTCTACCGCATTAAATGGAATACCCTTCGCATAGCGATGGATCTTTTCTAAAGCGGATGCAAGTGCCTCTGGATCCTGGGCAATCTCCGCACCGCCCCGATCGGCCTCGTACTCGCGGGCGCGTGAGATGCTCATCTGAATTAATCCAGCAGCCATTGGAGCCAATAGAGCAACCAGTAGGCCAGCAATCGGATTGCCAGAACGGCCATCCGATTGGCGATTTCCAAACAAGAGCGCCATGTTCGCAATCGCTGAAATAGCGCCCGCCATCGTCGCTGCAATAGTTGATATCAAGATATCGCGGTGCTTTACATGCGCCAACTCATGGGCCATCACCCCACGCAACTCGCGGTTCGACAAAATACGCATAATGCCGGTTGTGGCAGCAACCGCAGCATGTTCAGGATTACGGCCCGTTGCAAATGCATTGGGCGAGTCTTCGTGAATTAAATACACTTTTGGCATTGGCAGTTGGGCTTGTGCTGCCAACTCTTGAACCATGGCATAAAACTGGGGCGCCGAATGTTCATCAACCTCTTGCGCATTAGTCATGCGCAACACCAATTGATCGGAATACCAGTAACTAAAGAAGTTCATGGCCAAGGCGAAGAGTAGGGCCATCACTACGCCCTCTTGCCCACCGAGTATGCCGCCAATCACAATAAACAGAGCAGTGATTGCGGCCATCAAGATCGCTGTTTTGACTAAATTAAACATCGCCCTATCTCCATTATTTTCAAACGATCGGGTTTGAAGTCCCCTCAAATCTTCTTATGAAAAACATTGTGTCTTATCGTTGAGTCTTCCTAAAAACCACTGCCGCCCTGTAATCTTTTTACCTCCTGCATTCTGTACCTCAAGCAGCTCAATCGCACGATCCCCGCACTGAACCAAAACGCCTTCCTCACTTGTGCCTAAAATCGTACCGGGTCTTGCATTACTTGCATCGCTCACCACCTTTGGAACGCGGCTTAGCCACACTTTCACACGTTCGCCATCGAGCTCTGTGCTTGCGCCGGGTGCTGGGTTGAGTGCGCGCACCTTGCGGTCTATCAACTCGGCAGCGTTGGTCCAATCCAGTTTTGCCTCGCTTTTCAGAATCTTATGGGCATATGTCACTTGGCTTAGATCCTGTGGATGCAATATTAAGTTGGGGTTGTCGGCAATGTGTTTCAAGGCCTTAACGATTAACTCACCGCCCAAACGCGCTAAGCGGTCATGGAGTGTTTGGGTGGTATCGTTATTTGAGATCAACAATGCTTCATCGATTAAAACGGGGCCAGTATCTAAACCGGGCTCCATTTCCATAATGGCCACTCCAGTCTTAAAATCGCCCGCCTCAATCGCTCGCTGAATTGGAGCAGCCCCGCGCCAACGAGGCAATAGCGAGGCGTGGATATTAAAACAGCCCCTGCGACCGGAGCGCTTGGCCATTTCCAAAAATGCCGCTGGCAGAATAAGGCCGTAGGCAACCACGACGACCACCTCAAAATCCATCTGGTCTAATGCAGCCAGAGTCTGCTGAGCCTCCTCTAGCCGCTTCTCATCCTTGTTCTGCAAATGCAGGCTTTGTGGCTGGAATACTGGAATATGGTTAGTCTTCGCAAGACGCTTGACTGGACTTTCTTGTAATTGCAAACCGCGACCCGCTGGGCGATCGGGCTGGGTTAGAACAGCCACCACTTCGTGACCCGCTGAAAGTATCGCGGCCAATGCAGTGGCGGCAAACTCTGGGGTGCCAGCAAAAATAATTTTCATGATGTCTCGCTTAGCGAAGACCAACCATTTCTTTTGCCCGCTTTTTCAGTTTTGCTGAGATTCGACTCTGCTTTAAGGGTGACAAATACTCAACAAATACTTTGCCCTGCAAGTGGTCCATTTCATGTTGCAAACAAACTGCCAGTAAACCATCGGCCTCGAGCTCAAATGCCTTGCCATCTTGATTTAAAGCCTTCACCCGAATTCGCTCGGGACGCTCAACCTCATCAAAAAATTCAGGGACGGACAAGCACCCCTCGCGCCATGATTTCTTTTCAGGGCTAGCCCACACCACTTCTGGATTAATAAACACCATTAATTGGTCACGCTCCTCGGAGGTATCGATCACAATAATGCACTCATGAATATCGACCTGAGTGGCCGCAAGCCCAATCCCTGGGGCTTCATACATGGTTTGTGCCATGTTCGCGACAATGGTTTGGATTCGCTCGTCAACGACAGTGACCGGCTTGGCAACTTTATGCAAGCGCGGGTCGGGATAATGAAGGATAGGTAAGACAGCCATATCCTAATTATCTTACAAACAAATCCGCCCAGCCCTCTAGTGCAGCCTTTTTACTCTCGTAACAATGAGGGATGCACCAGCAACTCCAATCAAAGTCTAATTTTCGAATTCAATCGATCACACAAAAGTGTTCGCATTACCCAAAACGCTTATTGGATCTAAGTGACCCGCCAAAAAGACTTTTTTATATCGGGGATATTCAGTTATTGGCACAGCCCATGCTAGCAATAGTAGGGGCGCGCAAGGCCTCGCCCTCTGGGCTCTTATTGGCACAGCACTTTTCCAGCGCCCTGGGACTTGCTGGCTATCACATTATTTCCGGGATGGCCTACGGGATTGATGGCGCCGCCCACCGGGGCATCTTGGATCTTAGGGCGGCCTGCAAAACCATTGCGGTTTGCGGCAATGGACTTGATCGGACTTATCCGCCCGAACATCGCGAATTGGCAAACCGCATTGCATTACAAGGCCTTTTACTCTCCGAATACCCCCCAGGAACCAGCCCAAAAGGCTTTCATTTTCCAAGGCGCAATCGAATCATCGCCGCCCTCTCTTTAGGGGTTGTGGTGATTGAGGCTGCCCAAAAATCAGGGTCCCTAATTACGGCCTATTTGGCCAGCTCGCTCGGAAGAGAGGTTTTCGTTTTACCCGGGTCGATTACATCACCCCTTTTTGAGGGGTCACACCAACTGATTCAGGAAGGGGCGAAATTAGTTAGGGGCGTTCAGGATGTGCTTGAAGAATTACCCAGCATCCGCTTTCATTGAGCTTAAATCCATGTAAGTCATTGAATTTAATAAACTTTATTATGTCTCGAGGTTACTAGCCTGGGAGCTTGTTTGACTTTTTACAAAGACCTGGGCTAATAATAAAAAAGGGGGTAGAGAGGGTTTCTTTCAAAAAACGTTTAAATTAGTCTTCCTTTTAGTCCATATCCGGGCGCAGAAAACTTATCTTAATTAGGCAAAGTGTGGCAACCAGTACAAAGTCGAGCAGCAAAAAAAATTTAGTCGTCGAGCAGCAAAAAGCGCTCATTATTGCTGAGAAACCATCGGTAGCGAACGACATTGCTAAGGCCCTGGGTGGCTTTACGAAGCATGACGAGTATTTTGAGAATGATGTGTTTTTGATCTCATCGGCCGTCGGACATCTTCTTGAAATTGCCGCCCCTGACGAATATGAGGTCAAACGGGGTAAGTGGTCCTTTGCTAATTTACCAGTGATTCCCCCGCATTTTGATCTGCGACCTATTGCGAAAACGGAAGCCCGCCTAAAGGTTTTACAAAAGCTCATTAAACGCAAAGACGTCAATCGAATTATTAATGCCTGCGATGCGGGTCGTGAAGGTGAGCTGATCTTTCGTTTAATTACGCAGCACGCCAAAGCACCACAAAAAATTGAGCGTCTATGGCTTCAATCCATGACGCCCGCTGCAATTCGGGAGGGTTTTAATAAGCTACGCT
>JACCDG010730472.1_pt1 | contig 10034 bp, 13 predicted proteins | sample 7442471 | NCBI WGS metagenome assembly JACCDG01 (sample SAMN15323444, study PRJNA562643) | freshwater metagenome | isolation source: river surface water | place: USA:Blue River Watershed | collected 2017-08-17 | reverse complement strand
TTGGAGTGCGAGAAGTGTTTTTCGCAGCTGGCATTCTTTCGCTGGCGGCAGTAGCAATCTTTGGTCCGCGCCTGCTCAGAGCCAGCCGATAAAAAGAAAACCCGCCTTTTCAGGCGGGCTGTCTTGAAACTTTCTTACCAAGAAGACTTGGTAACACCAGGTAGTTCTCCCTTGTGTGCCATCTCGCGGAAGCGAACACGGCTAACTCCGAACTTGGAAAGAACTCCGCGTGGACGGCCGTCAACTAGATCGCGTGAGCGAACACGAGTTGGGCTTGCGTTGCGGGGAAGCTTCTGAAGTCCCAGGCGAGCCTCTTCACGAGCCTCCGCGGTTGCGTTTGGGTCAACCAGGGTCTTCTTTAGCTGAGCACGCTTTTCTGCGTAGCGCTCAACCACAACCTTGCGCTGCTCGTTGCGAGCAATCTTGCTTTTCTTTGCCATTTAGCGCTCCTCGCGGAATTCGACGTGCTTGCGCACTACTGGGTCATACTTCTTCAAAGTGATTCGATCTGGGTCGTTGCGGCGGTTCTTCTTGGTTACGTAGGTGTAACCGGTGCCAGCAGTTGACTTCATCTTGATGATTGGACGGATGTCCTTGTCTTTTGCCATTGCTCTTCCTAGATCTTCTCGCCGCGAGCAATTAGCTCAGCAATCACGGAATCAATTCCGCGGGAATCAATAACCTTCATGCCACGTGGAGAAACGCTCAAAGTTACTTTGCGTCCTAGTGATGGGACGAAGTAGGTCTTGGACTGAACGTTTGGGTCAAAACGACGCTTGGTCTTGTTCTGGGCGTGCGAAACCTTGTGACCGAACTGCGGTCCAGTCTGCGTCACCTGGCAGTAAGCTGCCATTTTTCCTCCTTGGGCGCGTTTACCCAACTGCATGAAATTTGGGATTGTTTGGGGGCTGGGCCCCGACAACCCCCCAAGTTTAGGCGAAAGCTGGCCCCTGGGGCAAGTCCCAGTTAGCGGCAGCGAGCGCAGATTCCGGTTAGTTCGACCTGGTGGGAGACCCCAGAAAACCCGTGTTTTTGAGCCATTTTCTCGATCTGCTCTTCGAAGCCAATTAGCTCAAACTCAACCGCCTTACCGCAACTCAAACAGGTCAGGTGATGGTGATGCTCTGGTTGACAGATACGGTAGCGCGCCTCGCCCTCCGCCAGCAGGCTGTCAGCCACTCCCTGCTCGACCAGCTCGGTCAGAGCACGATAGACCGTTGTCAAACCAAGTTTTTTACCAGTCTTTTCAATCTTCTGATGCAGCTGCTGAGCAGAGAGAAACTCTTCGGTTTTGTTCAGTTGATCAATTACGGCTGTTTTCTGCCAGGTGTTTCTCTTCTGGGTCATGCTCTCACCCGCACCCAAGCAACTGCTCTAGCAATCAGATAGATCAGGAACGAGATGGTTGTGACATATGGGCTGATGGGAAGTGTTCCACCCAGTGCTAATAAAGTTCCGCCAACCATCGCAATCAAAGCAAAACTGACGCTCAAGATTGGAACGACAATCTGCGATGAGGACAACCTCAGCGCGGCAGCCGCTGGCGTGACCAAAAGCGCAAGCACTAACAGTGCTCCAACGATCTGCACAGCTGCCGCAACCGCTAGTCCCAACAGAAGTATGAAGACGACTCCCAGCAATCTGGTCTTCACGCCTCTGGCCACCGCAACCTCTTGATCGAGCGAAGCAAAACTCAAAGGTCGCCAGATGATCAGTAGTGTCGTTATTACAACGAGCGCAATGACTGCCATTGCTCCCAGCTTGGGATCATCAACCGCAACAATCTGGCCGGTTAGTAATCCAAACTTGTTGGCAGCTCTTCCCGGATAGAGCGCAAGCGCCAAGATTCCGATTCCCAAACCAAACGGCATCAAAACACCAACGATTGAATTTCTTTCTCTCGCCTTGTCGCCAAGCAGAGCAATGATTAGCGCTGCCATGAATGATCCAAAGACAGAGCCAAACACTACGTCCAGGCCAATCAGCAAAAACACTGCCGCCCCGGCAAAAGACAGTTCTGAGATTCCATGCACGGCAAAAGAAAGTTCGCGATGCATCACAAAGACACCAACCAGTCCACCGATAACTGCGAGCAAAGCCCCGGCAAGAATCGAATTGAAAACCAGTGGAATTAGTTGATCGTAATCAGAAAAGTTGATGATGTCGGAGAAGTCAATCATGCCCAGTGCTCCTCATCGTGATGCTGATGATCGTGAGCACCGAGCACAACAATGCGTCCTTGGTTTCTCACCACATCAATTTCGGTGCCGTAGAGCTTGGAGAGAACCTCACTGCGCATAACCTCATCGGTGGTGCCGATTGAGTGCTTACCCTGCGCCAAATAAATAACCCGGTCAACGTATTCGATGATGGGGTTTAGATCGTGTGCCACAAATATCACCGCGGAATCAAGACGCTTTCGCTGCTCATTGATCAGTTCACTAATTCTCTGCTGGTGGTTTAGATCGAGTGCGCTAAGGGGTTCGTCTGCTAGCAGCAGCTTGGGCTTGGAAATTATGGCTTGCGCCACTCTCACCCGCTGCATTTCGCCACCGGATAAAGAGCCGACTCTCTTGTTGGCAAGGTGCGAAGCATCGACCTCGGCGAGCGCCGCTGCCACTAAGTCATCTGCGTTTTTCTCAAAAGCAAAACCAAACCGATGGCCATCTAAACCAAACCGGACAGCATCTTTAACTAATAGCGGTAGCCCCTGATCGCTTGCTCGGTGCTGAGGAACATAACCAATGGCATTGTTGTGCTTACCTGGTTTATCGCCAAACAGAGTGATGCTGCCGCTGGATAGCGACTGCGAGCCGATGATGGTCTTGAGCAGCATCGACTTGCCCGAACCGTTCGCCCCAATCAGTGCAATGAACTCGCCACTTTCAATGCTGAGCGAGAGGTCAGACCAAAGCGTCCGCTCACCAAAGGCGAGCGAAGCGTTTTGGATATGTAGCAGTGACACTAATAAACAGCCTCTTGAATCTGATCCAGAATGCCTGCCATCCAGTCCAAGTAGTCCTGATTCGGATCGACAATGAGTTCGCTGAGCTTCAAAACAACTACGCCTTCGCTATTTGCCAACTGCTCAAGCTGTTGGCTCACTGGATCTGAGGTTTGCTCATTGACGACGAGTACAGAAACCAACCCGTTTCGAATTAGGTTTTGCGCGCGCTTCAGGGCTGAAGCGGGAACTTCAGTTTCCTCTTCAATTGCATCGGCGAGTGCTTCGGGTGTGAGGTTGGTGAATCCCGCATCTTCTAGCAATAAATTGCCAACACCTTCAGTTGCTAGAAAGCCAGTTCCCTGCAATCTTTCTCGAATTGCTTCAATTCGAATTTCTAAATTGTCAAGCTCGGTGTTGAAAAAGTTAAGTTTTTCAGTAAGGGCAGCTGCGCTCTCGGGTCTTAGCTCCACAATCGATTCTTGAATCATCGTGGCTGCTGATGCGACCATTTCTAACTCATACCAAATGTGTTCGTTGTCGTGTGAGTGGTGATCGGGGGTAGTGAGTTCGGCGCCAGCGTGAGTTTCACCGAAGTGAAGGTGCTCTCCCTCCACCAGTTTCAAAAGAATTGGTTTGGTTTCACTCGCATCAACCAGCTGCACCAAAAAGTCGTCATAGCCGCCGCCGTTGGCGATAACTAAATCTGCTTCTGAAACAGCCAGCTGGTCTCGTGCACTTGCCTCATAGGAGTGTGGGTCTTGCAGTGGATCTTCGATGATGGCTGTTACCTCCACCCATTCACCGCCAACAATCTCAACCACCGACGCCCAAACATTGGTTGATGTGACAACCTTGATCTTTCCCATCTCGCCCTCGCGGGTCAGGGTGGGGGTTGGGTTCAGCGGGTTACCGCTAGTAGTCCAGTTGATGTAAAGGGTGTAGAGACCGGCTGCCATAAAGGCGACCACCAGTGCCGCACCAATTGTCTTGATCCATGAGCGCATAGAAATAGTCTATGGCTTATTGAAAATGATTGCCAATAACTAATCCAGCAGCAGGGCTGGCTCTTCAATCACCGAGGCGACATCCTGGACAAACCTAGATGCCACATCCCCATCCACCACGCGGTGGTCAAAGGTTGCGCCAATGGTGGTGACGTGTCTGACCACAATCTCATCATCCACGACCCAGGGCTTCTTTCGAATTGATCCCAGCGCCACGATCGAGACTTCGCCCGGATTCAAAATTGGAGTGCCAGTGTCAACACCGAAGACACCGATGTTGGTAATTGTGATGGTTCCGCTTGACATATCTTCCGGCGTTGTCTTGCCGTCTCTTGCAGTTGCTGCTAGCTGTTCGATTGCTTGAGCAAGTTCCAGCAAGTTCATCTGATCTGCATCCTTGATGTTGGGAACAATCAGTCCGCGTGGTGTAGCGGCAGCAATTCCAAGGTTTACAAAGTTGTGAATGATGATTTCACTGTCGGTCCAAGTTGAATTCACCATCCGGTTTCTTCTAACCGCCCAGATGATTGCTTTAGCCATAATCAAAAGTGGTGTAACTTTTATGCCAGCAAAATCAACTGAATTCTTAAGTCGCTTTACATACTCCATTGTTCTGGTTGCATCAACATCCACAAAGATGCTGACGTGAGGAGCGGCAAATGCACTCTTCACCATTGCCGTTGCAATTGCTTTACGAACTCCCTTTACCGGAATTCTTTCCTCGCGCTCAGTTGGTTGAGCGGGGGTAGTTAGGTTTTTAAACACAGACGCTTGCGATGCAGCACCAATCACATCCTCACGCGTAATCTCACCGTGTAAGCCAGTGCCAGCTACATTGGAGAGTTCAACTCCGAGTTCCTTTGCAAGTTTTCTAATCGGTGGCTTGGCTATCGCGGAATCAGCAGCAACAGCAGCTCTCACCATTGAAACTGGAATGGCGGTTGAGATTGGTGCGGCTTTGACTGCTCTTCTTCTTGACTTAGCATCACCGGTATCGCCATAACCAACCAAGGTTGGAAGTTTGTATTCGGCTCCGGTGTCTTCTTCTTTGACAAGCTGTGGTGCGCTACCGGCAACATTGACAGCAATGATTGGTGTTCCAACCTCGACGGTGTCGCCTTCGTTTACAAGTAGCTCAGAAACTTCGCCCTCGAAAGGGCAAGGAAGCTCCACCACGCTCTTGGCGGTTTCAATCTCGCAGATGGTTTGATTAACAGAAACTCGGTCGCCCGGCGCGACCTTCCAGGAAACAATCTCTGCCTCGGTCAGACCTTCTCCGACATCTGGCAGTGGGAACTTAGCGATTGTCATGGATTTACCCTAGTAAGCCATTACTCGATCGACCGCTTCCAGGATGCGATCGGCATCTGGCAGGTATTCCTCTTCCAGCTTGGCTGGTGGGTAGGGGGTGTCAAAGCCGCCCACCCTGAGAACCGGTGCTTCCAATGAATAAAAGGCATGTTCGGCAATCCGAGCTGCTATTTCACTGGAAATGCTGACATTGGTGGGGGCTTCATGAGCAATCACAACCCGGCCGGTTTTTTGTGCGGAAGCAACCAAGGTTGGGTAGTCAATCGGGGATAGCGATCGAACATCAATAACCTCAATGCTGAATCCCTCTTCAGATCCAATTTCGGCAGCTTGCAGTGCAGTGGAGACCATCGGTCCATAAGCCAAGAGCGTGACGTCACTTCCCTCGCGCAGCAGCCTGGCGGAATGCATCGGCATTGGTGGGGTGTCTAGGTTTACTGGGCCCTTCTGCCAGTATCTGCGCTTTGGTTCTAAAAAGATAACTGGGTCTTTAGATTCAATTGCTTGCTGAATCATCCAGTAGGCATCGTTTGGATTTGATGGAGTGATTACGCGTAGTCCTGCGGTGTGAGCAAAGTATGCCTCTGGGCTTTCTGAGTGGTGCTCGACTGCCCCAATACCACCCCCGTAGGGGATTCTTATTACTACCGGCATCGAAAGATAGCCTTCGGATCGGGAAGTTAGTTTTGCCAGCTGGGTAATGATTTGATCAAAGGCCGGATAGATAAATCCATCGAACTGGATCTCGGTAACTGGTTTGTATCCGCGCATTGCAAGACCAATTGCGGTTCCGACAATTCCTGATTCCGCAATTGGAGTGTTGAAGATTCGATTGGGACCAAACTCATCCAGCAGCCCCTCGGTAACCCTAAATACTCCACCCAACTCAGCAACGTCTTCACCAAACATCAAAACTTTGTTGTCTTTCTGCATTGCTCTTTGAAGACCCAGGTTGATTGCCTTAGCAATTGCAAGTTCGCGATAGTTACTCATGCGACCCCATTTGCTCTTCGTAGGCTTTCAGCCAAGCTTTTTGCTTTTCAATTTCTGGGTGAGAATCGGAGTAAACGAAGTCAAAGATGTTTTCTAGTGGCGGCTTGGTGAGAGCAAAAGTTTGCTCTCTAATTTCAGCAGCCAGCTGATCGCCGGCGTTGGCAACCTCGTCGAAGAAATCATTACCGATCCCCTGTTTGCGAAGGAAGATTTCAAATCGCTTGATTGGATCTTTTGCTCGCCACTGATCCACCTCTGCCTCATCGCGATATTTAGTTGGATCGTCGGAGGTGGTGTGGGCACCAATGCGATAGGTGAGCGCTTCCAGCAGGAACGGTCCTGCCCCTTCGCGGATTTCATCCATGTGATATTTGGTTGCCGCATAGCAGGCCAGCACATCGTTGCCATCAATCCGCATGCCCGGAACTCCAAAGCCCTCTCCTCTTCTATATAGAGGAACCTTGGTCTGGCTATCAATGTTGGCTGAAATTGCCCACTGGTTGTTTTGAATAAAGAACATGATTGGGGCTTCGTTGACGGCTGCAAATAGCAGCGCCTCTGAAACATCACCCTCGGCAGTTGCGCCATCGCCAAAGTAGGAGATCACGGCTAAGTCTTCCGCTGGATTTCCAGTTCCAACCTTGCCATCCAGCTTCACACCCATCGCATAGCCAACCGCATGCAAAACCTGGGTTCCTAAAACAATTGCATATAAGTGGAATCTGGTTTCTTCTGGGTTCCAGCCTCCGTGGTTAACTCCGCGCATCATTTTCAGAATTGACATCAGCTCAACGCCATGAGTAATTGCTACTCCATGCTCTCGATAGCTGGGGAAGATGTGGTCGTTCTTGCCAACGGCATAACCAGAACCAATCTGAGCAGCCTCTTGACCAATAGCAGGAACCCATAACCCAAGCTGACCCTGTCGCTGCAGGGCGATGGCTTCTTGATCGAATCTTCTGATTCGTGCCATATCTCGGTAGAGGGTTTTGAGCTGAAGCTCAGAAAGAGAATCGATAATTGCCCCGTAGCGGGCAAACTCCTTGTCAACGCCATAGACGCCCTCTGGTGAGAGAAGCTGCAGCATTGGTTCTGGGGTTTTGGGATTCATCAGGGCTAATCTACCGAGGCACTGAGAGAATTGGATTTATGTTGAGATTTTTAGTGACCTCACTGGTCAATGCAGTCGGGCTTTTTGTGGCAACCTGGCTGATTCCGCAGGTAAAAGTTGTCCCCTACGGCGGCGACGGACTGTGGGAAACCATCGCAACCTTCTTGCTGCTCGGTGGTCTGTTTGGGATTGTCAATGCGGTGGTTGCTCCGGTTATCAAGGTTTTGGCTGCTCCGCTTTACATCATCACCTTCGGTCTGATTGCTTTCGTAATCAACGGCGCGATGCTGCTGCTGGTTTCATGGCTATCAAGGCAAATTGGCGTTGATGTGATCTCAATTGACGGATTCACCGAAGAGGGTCTAACAATCGCGAGCCTAGGCTGGGCCATTCTGGCAGCCGTGGTGATGGCATTAGCCAGCTTCGTCACCCGATTTGTTCTAAGAATCCTCAAGATCAAGTAGTTCTTTTTCTATCTGGCTAGTCAAGTCCAGTGAATGAGAGGTCTATGGGGCAAAATGGGCGCGTGAGCAATCTTTCACCGCAACCGCTAAGCCCACTCGATGGTCGCTATCGCGCAGCCGTTGCCCCGCTCGCAGACTACTTTTCAGAGTCCGCTCTCAACCGAGCAAGAATCAGAATTGAAATTGAGTGGCTAATTTGGCTCACCGATAAAGATTTACTCAAAATCGGCAGACCGCTGACCGATAGCGAAAAACAAAATCTTCACAAACTCCACGAGCAGTTTGATGATTCAACAATCAGCAAGTTGCAGGAACTTGAGAAGAAAACCAGGCACGACGTTAAAGCTGTTGAATACCTGATTCGAGAAAAGCTCTCTCACATCGGCAGAGGCGATCTAAATGAACTGGTTCACTTCGCCCTCACCTCCGAAGACGTAAACAACCTCAGCTATGCCATCAATATTCGCGATGGCTTTGAAAACGTCTGGCTGCCAGCAGCTAAGGCGCTGACTGATCAGCTGCGAGCACTCGCTAGAGAACATGCCGATGTTGCCATGCTCTCAAGAACCCATGGCCAGCCCGCGACACCGACGACTCTGGGTAAAGAGCTGGCTGTCTTTGTGCACAGATTTGATCGACAGCTGAGTCGAATTGATGCCCAGCCGCTGCTGGGTAAGTTCTCTGGCGCCACTGGAACATACGCCGCCCACGTTGCAGTTGACGAAAGTGTTGATTGGCAAAAACAGTCAGCGCTGTTCCTGGAGAGCTTAGGCATTGAGCTAAACCCATTCACAACTCAGATTGAGTCGCACGACTGGCAATCCGAGCTTTTCCAAAAAGTTTCGCACTTCAATCGGATTGCTCACAACCTAGCAACCGACATCTGGACCTATATTTCACTTGGTTACTTCAAGCAAAGTCCACCAGCCGGTTCAACTGGTTCTTCAACCATGCCACACAAAATCAATCCGATTCGATTTGAAAATGCCGAGTCAAACTTAGAGCTCTCATCCGCAATTTTGGATTCTCTTGCAAGCACACTGACAACCTCTAGATTGCAAAGAGATCTAACCGACTCATCGGCTCAGCGCAACATCGGAGTAGGAGTTGGTCACTCGCTACTAGCAATTGAAAACTTGCGCGCTGGCCTAAAGGAGTTAGCTGTCGCTCACTCCGCCTTGTTGACAGACCTTTTGGATAACTGGGAAGTATTAGCGGAAGCCATTCAGACAGTAATCAGAGCTGAGGTGGCGAAGGGCAACTCCAAGATTGAAGATCCTTATGCTCAGCTTAAGGAACTAACTCGTGGCAAGCGAGTGGGGCAAGAAGAGATGCTTGGCTTTATAAACAATCTGGATATTTCGCAAGAAGCCAAGGACAGATTGATGCGACTAAAGCCGCAGGACTACTTGGGAATCGCAGCAAAGCTGGCCAAAGAGATTTAGCGCAGTCTTGGTTTATTTGGGTCTTGCTCGTCGGGCTTGAAGCTCAGATCAAGCGTTGCAACAAAAACAATCGAAGCGATGAAGGCAACCAGCCCACCTATGATTGCGTGTTCTAGTTTGCGAGTTCCAAAAGCCACGATAACGCCGGTGAAGATTGCCGCTGCAAAAGAAAAAATTAGATAGCTCTTGAGATTCGCAAAACGACGCATTGGCCTAGCCTAACTTCTTTCCCTCGCCGAAAGCGGCAATCCCCCAGTGAACACCTAGCAGAATCAAATAAGCACCAAAGAAGCCAACGCTCGAGACAACATCCGGCGCGACTAGTAAAAACAGTGAGCCCAGTGCGAGCGAGAAGAATGCGCTGATCAAAAAGTCTCTGCCACTTCGCTCACTAAAGCCTTCTTTGCTTGCTAGGTAAATCTCAATGGCCCCAACCACAATCGCCCAGCCAGCAACAATGGTTAGAAATAGTCCCAGCTGTGAGCTGGCTGGTGAAAAAGTTTCTCCTGACTGTGCAGACGCATACCAGTCAGTTCCAAAGCCGCCGGATTGAATAAAGGCAACCAGGGCCAAAAGACTGCCAATTAAGTTCACTACCGAAAGCGGAAGCAGCTGCTTTTGGTTTTTTCTCCGCTCAATAATCAGAGTGCTAACTGCGGTAAGAAAGGTAAATGCTATGAAGACGCTGAGTCCGATTACCGCGGCGTGAGATTGACTAAATGTAATGAAGAGGCCACCAGCGAACGCGAAGATTGCTCT
>JACCDG011642545.1_pt1 | contig 10035 bp, 8 predicted proteins | sample 7442471 | NCBI WGS metagenome assembly JACCDG01 (sample SAMN15323444, study PRJNA562643) | freshwater metagenome | isolation source: river surface water | place: USA:Blue River Watershed | collected 2017-08-17 | reverse complement strand
ATTTCGGTTGCAGCAGAGCTTTCGGGACTTCATCCACAAACGCTGCGTCAATACGATCGTCTTGGCTTAGTTTCACCTTCTCGCACATCTGGCCGCAACCGTAGATATTCACTGCGCGATATCGCATCTTTGCGCATGGTGCAACGCTTAGTTGGCGAAGGCATCAACCATGTCGGCGTAAAAAGAATTATCGAACTCGAGAGCGCAATGGCCAATATGGCAATTGAAGTCGCAAAGTTACGCCTTGAAGTAGATGCGCTCTTGCAAGAGAATCCACCAAAATCGCTAGATAAAAAGAAGCAAGCGAAGGTAATTCTTTATAACGAAGATGAAAAAGGATAAGGTTGAGTCATGAGCGCACATAACGAATTACGAGAGCAGATTAAAACCAAAGCAGTCGTACATGGCAAAGTCATTCTCTCTTCAGGAAAAGAAGCTGATTACTATGTTGATTTGCGCCGTATCACTCTAGATTCAGTTGCAGCTCCACTGGTCGGCGAAGTTATGCTCGAGCTCACCAAAGATTTAGATTTTGATGCAGTGGGTGGATTAACACTGGGCGCCGATCCCGTAGCAACGGCGATGATGCACGTGGCTGCTAGAAATGGACGCAACTTAGATTCTTTTGTAGTTCGCAAAGAAGGCAAAGCGCACGGACTTCAGCGTCGAATTGAAGGACCAGACGTTGCTGGCAAGCGAGTCTTAGCGGTTGAAGACACCTCAACAACAGGTGGTTCGGTTCTCACAGCAGTTCAAGCTCTTAAGGAAGCGGGCGCAATTGTGGTCGGAGTCGCAGTAATCGTTGAAAGAGGCGCAGAACAAGCGATTAAAGATGCGGGCTATAAGTATTACGCTGCTTACTCTTTAGCAGATCTAGGTCTCTAACCCAAAGCTCTTTATTCTTAGCGCTCTCTGCCTTCACGCTTAGCTTTACGTTCCTTGTAAAACTCAACAAAAACCGGAATAAGGCTTAGCCATAAAATCAATCCAACAACAGGTAAAAGATATCCATCTACCGATCCTTCAGCTCGGTTACCAACAAAGTAACCCAAGCCAACAACTCCTTGTGTCCATACTAAAGCGCTAAATACATTCCAAAATGCAAATTTCTCCGCAGGATATCCAATTGTTCCAATAATTGGATTGAGTAAAGTGCGAGCAAATGGCGTAAAACGCGCTAAAAATATTGCTTTTCCGACTCCATACTTAAGTAACCATTTCTCAGTACTAGCTACACGAGCCTTGGTAAAGAATCGACCATCGGGCCGATCAAATATTCGCGGACCGTACTTTGCACCAAGGAAATAACCAAGCTGTGAACCAGTTATTGCCGCAATCGCGGTTCCGATAAATAAAGGTGCTGCATCTAAAGAAGCCCCACCTAATATTTCTTGACCAGCACCAGAAGCGGCAACTCCTGCAATAAAGAGGAGCAAATCGCCCGGAAATGCTAAGCCAAAGAGCAAACCAGTCTCAGCAAAGATAATGAGAATGATTCCAATCAGCCCTAAATCACCCACAATTGACTCGGGATGAAAGAGTGACTTAACAAATTCCATGTGATGAGGATAAGGTACGCGCCATGGAATTCCCCGGCTCCAATAGCGCTGTCTCGAAGAGTCTTCGCCCACTCTTTCACTTTGCGCCAGAGCGCAATTGGATGAATGATCCCAATGGACTCATCTTCTACAAAGGAAAATATCACCTCTTTTTTCAGCACAACCCCGAGGGCGACCAGTGGGGCAATATGTCATGGGGCCATGCCACATCAACAGATTTGATTAATTGGCAACACCATCCAGTAGCGATTCCGTATTCAGCTACTCACGGAATCTTCTCGGGTAGCGCAGTTGTTGATTACTTCAATACCAGCGGTTTTGGCTCACTTGCCAATCCAGCAATGGTTGCGATTTACACCGACCATAACCACGATAACACCCACCAAGCACAGTCACTGGCCTACAGTGTCGATGAAGGTCTTACCTGGACCAAGTATGAAAACAATCCAGTACTTGATTTATCAATGAAAGATTTCCGTGATCCAAAAGTCTCTTGGAATACCACCAACGAAGCATGGGTGATGAGCGTTGTTAAACCACAAGAATTTACAGTCTGCTTCTATCAATCAGAGGACTTAAAGAACTGGACTTTATTAAGCGAATTCAGCAATATCAACGGTACCGACGGTGTGTGGGAGTGCCCAGATTTATTTCCTTTACCTGTAGATGGCGATGCTACAAAAATTAAATGGGTTCTCTTCATCTCTGTAAATCCAGGTGGACTTACTGGTGGTTCAGGAACTCATTACTTTATTGGTGACTGGGACGGTAAAAAATTTACCGCCGACGATCGCACAACTCGATGGTTAGATCACGGCCGCGATAACTATGCCGGCGTTACCTGGAACGATGCACCCAATAATCGCCGCGTCTACCTAGGGTGGATGAACAATTGGGAGTATGCAAAAGATATTCCCGCCAATCCTTATCGCGGCTCAATGACTGCACCACGTGAACTCTCACTTGTTACTATCGATAATAAAATCACCCTGATCCAAACTCCGATCAAAGAGATTTCAACAGTGTCGGGAGCGATTCAGAGATTTACGATTACGCCACAATCAACCAAGTCAGGAATACGATTTACTGATTCGGATAATCGCCAGATTGAAATTGGCTACGACCCAATCGAAAAAGTTCTTTATTTAGATCGCACGCAAATGTGTAGCGACGGTCTCGTTGGCGGCATTCAAAGCGCACCTTTCAACAACGAGAATAAATCTTTTGAGATTGATGTAATCCTCGACAACGGCTCAATCGAAATCCTTGCGGGCGGGGGTTCAATCTCAATCTCTGCCCTGCTTGCCGGCAGCCCCATAGATTTACAAGCCACAGCCTTCTAGCGTGCCCGCAAGGAAAAACTGCAAAAAACTGCAAAAACTGTAAAAATCTTGATTACATCGTTACCAAGAAAGCCTTCCCCCTGCTCTCACCCCCCAGTAATTTTGCGTCACGAACGAGTGGGATACAGCTGTTCTCACTCAACCCAATAAATCCTTTGAAAGGAAATAACGTATGAAGAAGTTTTCAATCGCTTCATTTACAGCGCTTGCAGTTGCAGCGACTGTAGCGATCGCACCTTCTGCTAGCGCTGCTGACGAAGTAACCATCTTTGGTGGCTTCGGTGGTGCACAGGCTGAAGGTTTCCAAGCTGAGCTCGATGCATTCGGTGCAGCTAACGGAATCACAATCAAGTACACAACTCTCGCTTCATATGACACAGATATTCGTGTCAAGGTAAAGGCAGGACAGTCACCAAGCATCGGAATCTGGCCACAGCCAGGTGGACTTCTTGAGTACTCATCTGTTCTAGAGCCAATCGACGGTCTTAAGACTGTAAAGCTCGCAGATATCAAGAAGACATTGGTTCCAGGATGGGCAAACCTTGCTACAAAGGGTGGAAAGACATACGGACTTCCAGTCTCAGCAAACGTTAAGTCACTCGTTTGGTACAACCCAGCTAACTTCAAGGCTGCAGGACTTACTGTTCCAAAGACAGATGCAGATATGACAAAGCTTACAAACACAATCAAGTCAAAGAAGCTCGGCTACCCATGGTGCATCGGAATCGAATCTGGTGGAGCTACAGGTTGGGCAGCAACTGACTGGATGGAAGAGTACGTACTTCGCTACGGTGGAGAAGCTGAATACACAGCATGGTGGAAGGGCAAGCTTGCTTGGTCATCACCAACAGTTCAGAAGGCAGCTAAGAAGTTTGCAGATGTTGCACTAACACCAGGTAACGTAAATGGTGGCGGTAAGGCAATCGCAGCAACTGGCTTCGGAACAACAGCTAGCCTCTTCGCAAAAGATAAGAACAAGTGCTTCATGATGCGCCAAGGCTCATTCATCACTGACTTCTACCCAGATGCAATCAAGGCTGAATACAAGGCTAATAACTTCACCAACGTAGGCGTCTTCAAGCTTCCAGCACCAGCTGGAACAACTGATGCTGTTCTTGGCGGTGGCGATCTAGCCGCAGCATTCGATAACAGCGAAGCAACTCAGAAGGTTCTTAACTTCATCCTTTCTGACAAGCTTGGCCAGGGAACAATGCTTGAGAAGTACCCTTCATACCTATCAGCTCACAAGACATTCCCTAACGCTGGTTACAAGAACCCAATCACAAAGAACATCGCTGGCATCTTGTCAGGTGCGAAGCTCTTCGGTTTCGATGGTTCAGATCTAGCTCCAGCAGTTGTCAACGCAACTCAGTGGAAGGAACTCACAAACTGGATCTCAGGTAAGAAGACACAGAAGCAGGCATTTGATGCCATTGATGCTTCATGGAAGAAGGCATAAGGCCATTAGCCTTAGCATCTCTTCACAAGAGTAAAATCAGCGCCAGTGGGTATTTCCCACTGGCGCTGATTACTCTAGAATCTAGAAAAGAAATAACAAGTTAGTTTTGATTTAGAGAGGAAGTGCTGTGAAAGATTTGTTAACGGCACTTCAAGCAGTAGTCGCGGGTATCGCAATCACCGCTTTTATTTACTGGATCCTCAACTTTCTTCTTCACCTTCTTCCTGAAAAAGCAAAGCGCCGCATAGAGCCCTATGTCTTTATCGGCCCCGTATTACTTTTGATTGGCCTCTTTGTTATCTGGCCAACACTTCAGTCGATTCGCCTTAGTTTTATGGAAGAAGCAATTGACGGATCAACCACCTGGGTCGGGCTGCAAAACTTTAGAGATTTAATTGCTGAAGATTATTTCGCCGATATGTTGATCAACAACTTAATGTGGATAGCAATCGTCCCGGTCTTGACAGTTGCTATTGGTCTGGCAATTGCACAATTTTCAAATAACGTAGGCCCGCGAGCGGAAAAAGTTTTCAAATCAATCTTCTTTATGCCGATGACAATCTCTTTTGTTAGCGCTGCGGTTATCTGGCGCTATATGTACGCCTACGCACCTGAAGGACAGAACCAAGTCGGTATCTTTAATGCAATTTGGGTAAAGCTAGGTGGCACACCGCAAACCTGGTTCCAGATCGAAGCCTTTAAGCTAAATAACCTGCTATTGATGGTGATTTTGATCTGGCTTAGTGCTGGATATGCAATGGTTTTGTTATCAGCTGCGATTAAGAGCGTTCCCGAGGATACTCTCGAAGCCGGCCGCGTAGATGGAGCCAGCACTGGTCAGATATTCTTCAAGATTATCTTGCCTCAAATTTGGCCTACTGCAATTGCTGTCTTTATCACAATCCTTATTGGCGCAATGAAGGTATTCGATATCGTCTTAGCGATGACAGGTGGAAATTACAACACCACAGTACTGGCCCAAACTTTCTACCTCGAGTACTTCATCTATGGCAACACCGGCAAAGCGATGGCCGCTGTCGTCATTCTCATCTTTGCTGTTGTCCCAGTAATGATTTATCAGGTACGCCACTATCGCAAGACTGAGAGCGCACGATGAAGAACAAAAAGCGTAAAAAGTCTGGTGGAATCTCATACGTAGTTTTAGTAATACTTGCTGGATTATGGTTGATCCCAACGATTGGCTTGCTTGTCACATCAGTTCGCGAAAATACTGAAGCTCAAACATCGGGTTGGTGGGATGTCATTCTCAACCCGCTAAGCCAGCGGTGGGAACTTGGTTCTTATGCTTCAGTTCTTTCAGAGAGTGATTTAGGCAGAAGCTTCATCTCATCTCTCGCTGTGACTATCCCAGCCACGATTCTACCTTTGCTATTTGCAGCCTATGCTGCTTTTGGTTTTACATTCCTTGTCTTTAAAGGACGCGAATTCTTCTTTGCACTGATAATCGGACTTCTTGTTGTTCCACTTCAAGGCGCCCTTGTTCCGGTTCTTAAGATGTTTATCTCATTTACCGAAAAGACAGGGATAGAAATTTCGGGCCAATACGCAGCCGCATGGTTTGTTCACTCCGCTTTTGCAATGCCGCTGGCAATTTATATTTTACGAAACTATATGGCGACGATCCCAATGGCGTTGATTGAAGCAGCTCGCATGGATGGCGCCTCTAACTTCACTATTTTTTGGCGTTTAGTGTTACCTGTATCGGTTCCCGCCCTAGCATCTTTTGCAATCTTCCAATTCCTATGGGTTTGGAATGACTACTTGATCGCCTTTGTATTCATCGGAAATGAGCGTCCAGTACTGACTTACACCTTGCTCTCACTCCTTGGAACATATGGTGAAGGCTGGCAACAAGTAGCGGCAGGATCATTTATCAGCCTAGCAATTCCATTGCTAGTCTTCTTCTCACTACAGCGCTATTTTGTTCGAGGCCTTACATCAGGTGCAGTTAAGTAATATCCAAGACCGAACTTCTTATCTCTAGCGAAGTCGGAACCTTTATCTGAGAAACTTTACCGCCAGGTTTTTCAATATTTGCCATTATTTGGGAAGCCACAAGTTGTCCTAAAAATTGCACAGGTTGCGAAACCGTAGTCAATCCAACAATCTCAGCGAAATCATGGTTGTCATAACCAATTACCGACATGTCTTCAGGGACGCGCAAACCTTTCTTCTTTAGTGCTCGCAAAACACCAAATGCCATTTCATCAGATTCGCAGAAGATTGCAGTAGGTAACTTTTTGCGGCGCAGAAATTCAGTCATCGCATGCTCTGCGGTATTGCTATCAAAGTCTGCGACTAACTCGAAATTTGGATTAAAAGATATGTTGTGACGATCTAGTACATTGAGAAAACCTTGACGACGTTGTGATGAAACCTTAAATTCAAACATCAACTCATCTTGCCCAACCATAATTGCAATATCTCGATGGCCCATTTCAACTAGATGTTCTGTAGCTACTTCAGCACCTGCTACATCGTCGATTGAAACGCTAGGACAGCGGGTATCCGGAACACCCAATAGTGCTACCGGTATTCCAAGACCTAGTATCGATTGAAACTCTTTTTCGGTAGGGGGAAGTGAGATAACAATGAGGCCATCAACTTTTCCAACTAATTTCTTCTGTTGAAAAATTCTTTGTCGCGCGTCAACTTGTGCAAAGTTATAAAGAAGAAGATCCATTCCTGCCTCGCGTAACGACTGCTCGACGCCTGAAAGCGCTTGAGAGAAATACCAACGTGAGATAAATGGCGCAATTACGCCAATAGTGTTGGTGCGACCACCCTCGTTGCGTGGCAAGAGATCTGGCCGAATCGGATAGTCATAATGTTGTGCAGCTTCGATAACAGCTTTGCGAGTGCGTTCATTTACATGGTGAAGGCCACGAAGCGCACGTGAAACAGTGGCGGGAGAGACCTTCGCCCTCTTCGCAATCTCTACTATCCCTGCCATAATACGTAAAGGATATGCAAAAAACTGCAAATATCAATAGGGATAGGAATCAATGTGACGCTAACGCTCGATAAAGATTGGTGGCGTCAAGCCGTTATCTATCAGATCTATCCGCGCTCATTCAAAGATTCCAATGGCGATGGCATCGGTGATATCAAAGGTGTAATTTCAAAGATTGATTATCTTTCATCACTCAATATTGATGCAGTCTGGTTATCACCGTTCTATCCATCAGCACTTGCAGATGGCGGATATGACGTTGATGATTACCGTGATGTAGATCCACTTTTAGGAACTCTTGCAGACTTTGATGAGATGCTCGCAAAGTTACACGATGTTGGCATCCGAGTATTTGTAGATATTGTTCCTAACCATTCTTCTAACCGCCATGTATGGTTTAAAGAAGCTATTGCTGCCGAACCCGGATCGCCTGCGCGCAATCGCTACATCTTCCGTGATGGCAAAGGTGCGAATGGTGAGTTGCCACCTACCAATTGGCCCTCACACTTTGCACCTAGTGCATGGACACACGAATCAGCAATGGGCGGAAAACATAACCAGTGGTACTGCCATCTATTTGCACCAGAGCAACCAGATTTCAATTGGGATAACCGCGAAGTCGAAGACGATTTTCTTTTAACTCTCAAGTTCTGGGCAGATCGTGGTGTCGACGGTTTCCGCATCGATGTTGCCCATGCGCTCAAAAAAGATTTATCAGAACCGCTAAAGGATCAGGATCGATATCCAGATCTTACAAACCGCAAACCCGGCGATAATATTCTTTTCGATCGCGATGAGGTACATGAAATTTATAAAGAATGGCGCCACTTATTTAACCAGTACAACCCACCACGTGTTGCTGTGGCTGAGGCATATGTACCGGCAGATCGCCTTGCAAAGTACGCTAGCCCAGATGAGCTTGGTCAAGCATTTAACTTTGAACTCTTAGAAGCAAACTTTAACGCTCATGAATTCAAAACAGTTATTGACCGTGGAATAACGGCCGCGAAAGCGCAAGGATCATCTTCGACATGGTGTCTTAATAATCATGACCAGATGAGACCGGCGACTAAATACGGATTACTTACGACAGTGGATCGAATCCGTTGGAAAAACTCTGGCGGCACCACTAATCCCATTGATGAGAAACTTGGTTTGCAATCAGCACTCGCCGCATCGATGTTGATTATGGCTCTACCCGGATGCACCTATATTTATCAAGGTGAGGAACTTGGACTACAAGAAGTTCTTGATATCCCTGAAGATCAAATTCAAGATCCACAATATTTACGTAATCATAAAGTTGATAAAGGTCGCGATGGTTGTCGCGTTCCTCTTCCATGGACTTCAGCTGGACCTTCATTTGGTTTTGGAACCGGTGGCGCACATCTGCCACAACCCAATTGGTTCGGTGCACAATCTGTCGAAGCGTTAAGTGGTGTAGCAACATCACCTCTTGAGATCTTCCGTAAAGCGCTCAAACTTCGTAGAGATCTCGTTGCTGCAGAAGAACTGACTTGGCATACAACTAGAGATGCCAACGTGCTTCATTTCTCACGCCCCAATGGTTGGCACTGCATTACCAACTTTGGCCGTAACTACTATGACATTTCACGGGACTTTTCTGGCGTCGGCGAGATTCTTCACGCATCGGGGCCGTTGGCTTCAGCGGGGATCTTCCTTGTTCATGGAGTGCAGACGACCGGCAACGACCTCCCGCCGGCAACGACCGTCTGGCTCAAAGCCCGCTAGTTCGGGGTGATTAGCCCCACGCTTAATCCCCCAACATTTTTATCGGGTTTTTACACCTAATAGATATGTATATGTAGACTCGCCCCAGCTTCGCGCCCGTAATTCAGCTTCGGGCGCCCTGAATCTCCAACGGAGGAGACACATGCGAGCATCTACTGCTCTTTCACTGGTGGAAGTCACCGGTAAGAACCTGAACATCACATTCCTAGTCTTAGCGGTAGCGCTTATCGCCCTCGGCATCGCAATTGCCTTGCGCGCACAGGTCCTCGCTCAAGGCGAAGGCACAGAGAAGATGCGCGAGATCGCCGCTGCGGTGCAAGAGGGTGCAGCTGCATACCTCCATCGCCAGTTCCGCACACTCTCCTGGTTTGTCGGAATCGTTTTCTTCCTTCTTCTCGCACTCCCTGCCGACACCATGTCATTGCGCATCGGTCGCTCAATCTTCTTCCTTCTCGGCGCAGGTTTCTCTGCCCTCGTTGGATATAACGGTATGTGGCTTGCAGTGCGCGCAAACGTTCGCGTTGCAGAGGCAGCTCGTCAGAAAGATGGTGAGAAGGCAGTTCAGATTGCATTCCGCACAGGTGGCGTCGTTGGTATGACAACAGTAGGTCTAGGTCTCCTAGGCGCCGCACTTGTTGTAATTATCTTCCGTCAAGATGCACCAGTTGTTCTTGAAGGTTTTGGTTTCGGTGCAGCGATGCTCGCAATGTTTATGCGCGTCGGTGGCGGAATCTTTACAAAGGCTGCCGATGTCGGAGCAGACCTTGTTGGTAAAGTTGAAAAGAATATTCCTGAAGATGACCCACGTAACGCTGCAACAATTGCAGATAACGTCGGCGATAACGTCGGTGACTGCGCTGGTATGGCAGCAGACTTGTTCGAGTCATATGCAGTAACACTTGTTGCAGCATTGATTCTCGGAAAGGCTGCCTTCGGTGATGCGGGCCT
>JACCDG011160128.1_pt1 | contig 10039 bp, 10 predicted proteins | sample 7442471 | NCBI WGS metagenome assembly JACCDG01 (sample SAMN15323444, study PRJNA562643) | freshwater metagenome | isolation source: river surface water | place: USA:Blue River Watershed | collected 2017-08-17 | reverse complement strand
TTTCAACATCGCCTTGCGGCGAAAGCACGAACCGTGGAATACCCAAAATCAATCCGCCGCCCGGCGGGATGATCTTGCGCATTTCCCGGCGCGGCGCGGGATTCAGGTCGATCGGATAAGGCAGCGCGGTTTCGGGCCAAACAATAAAATCGACGCCGCTTTGCCCGGCGTTTTGCGACAGATGCAAATAACGGCGGAAATTTTGCTCGGCATCGGCCCTGTTCCATTTTTGCTTTTGGCCGATATTGGCCTGCACCAGGCGCAAGCGCAAATCATCGTATGACGCAACATCTTTCGGAATGCGCCAATGGCCCCAAAAGCCGAGCGCAAGAAATACGCACGCAACCACCAGCGTGGTTTTAAATTTTCGGTCGATCAGGAAAACTGCGGCAAATACTCCGGCGAGCGCCAAAGCGCTAAGGCCGTAAACGCCGAACAAAGAGGCCGATTGCGACAGCGCCAGGGAAAACCCCAGGCTATAGCCCATAAGATTCCAGGGAAATCCGGTAAACAGCGCGCCGCGCGCGATTTCCAAAAGCACATAGGACAAAACGAAAAACGCCGCATACCCCATGCCGTGCAAGCCGAGCTTTATCCGCGCGCCATAAGCCAAAACGCCGTGCAGCGCACCATACAGCGCAAGAATCGCGGGAAGCCCGAAAACGGGAAAGGGCAAGGCCCAGGCGAATTGCCCGGCATCGATTAAAAACGCATGGCCGATCCAATACAGCCCGCATACGAAATAGCCGAAATGCCAGAAAAACCCGGCCGCAAACGCCTCGCGCCAGGACGAAGCCTGCAACACCCAATAATGATAGGCGGCAAAAGAAAAAATCAGGCAGGGAAAAATATAAAGCGGCGGCAAGGCCAAAACCGCGATACCGCCCAAGGCAATCAGCAGGAAGGCGCGGCGCAAACCGCCAAGCCCGCGCCAGATGCGGATACGCGAAAAAATCCTATCCTGTAAACCGATAAGGCCTTGGGTCGGCGCAAGAAAACGCATATTACGCTTCCGCCGCTTTTTGATCCTTTATCGAATCCCTGATCTTGCGGATGCGCAGCCTTTTTATGCGGCGCGGATCGGCGTCGATCACTTCGAATTCGAAATCCGCGCCTCTTGCGCCGTCATACAGCTCTTGCACGATCACTTCGCCCCGCGCCGGAACGCGCCCGGCCAGCGCGAATACTAGCCCGCCGATGGTGTCGATGCTTTCGCTTTGGTCTTCGCCAAGGCTGATTCCCGCCCAATCCTCGAATTCCTCCAAGGTGGCGCGCGCGTCGGCGAACACGCTGCCGTCCGGACGCGGCATCAATTTCGGCGCCTCGGCGACGTCATGCTCGTCTTCGATCTCGCCGACGATTTCTTCGATCAAATCTTCGATGGTGACAAGACCGTCAATGCCGCCATATTCGTCGACCACAAGAGCAAGATGCTTGTGCGTGACGCGCATTTTCAACAGCAGGTCCAAGGCGCGCATACTGGGGGAAATAAACAAGGGCGGCAGAAACAGCCGGTGCAGATCGGCGGATTTTTCCTTGGCATGGCAGGCGAATACGTCCTTGACGTGCACCAGGCCGATCACGTCGTCGAGCGATTCGCGGTAAACCGGAAGGCGTGAATGGCCGGATTCGATCACCGCCTTGACGATGTCGGGAAATGGCAAGCCCGATTCTATCGCGATAATATCGGATCGCGGAACCATAACGTCCATTACCGTCACCTGCGACAGGCGCAAAATATTGGCCAGCAGTTTCTTTTCGTCGTTCGCGATCGGCGGCGCGTCTTCTTCGCGCTCTTCGATCAGCTCTTCCAGCGTTTCGCGGATAGCGGTCGCGGCGGCCTGCCTGCGGCGCATTCTCCCGAATTTCGAGAAAATGAAATTTTTAGCATGGCCGATAAATCCGGCTTGCTTGCCGGAATCGGCTGGGGGGGGATCTGGGTCTGGGTTCGCTTTCATCTTTATGACCTTATATATAGCAGATAGGGATCGGATATGCCAAATCCGGCCAAAACGCGCTTTTCCAGCCTTTCCATACGGCGCGCCGCTGCGGCGTTGTGGTGATCGTGCCCGAAAAGATGCAAAACCCCATGCACCGTCAAATGCGCCATATGGTCCAAAAGCGCCTTGCCTTGTTCTTTGGCTTCGCGCTTGACGGTTTGATAGCCCATCACCACATCGCCCAAAATCAAGGTGGGCTTTAATTGGCGCAAGGCTTTTTTAAACTCTTTGGGCGGCATTTGCGGAAAAGACAAAACATTGGTCGGTTTGTCCTTGCCGCGGAATTTTCGGTTTAGATCCCGCATCAAGCGGTCGTCGGCGAATACCAGGTTTAATTCCACGCTTGCCTCTTGCGGCATTGCGGCAGCAACGGCGGCTTTGGCGAAACGCCGCGCCTTACGCGGCAAAACGGGTATGTTTTTCCGCCAATGCGGGCAAGGGTCCAGCACGTGAATACGGATTTTCATCTGCGGTCAGGATGCGTCCGTGGCGGGTTCGGATTCGTAAATATTTTTCTCGGCGCGGCTATAGGCGCGCACGATGCGGGTGACAAGCGGATGCCGCACCACGTCTTCTTCGGCAAAGCGGGTGAACCCGATTTCTTCGACGTTCTTTAAGATATCGACCGCGTCGCGCAAACCCGATTTCACGCCGCGCGGCAAATCCACCTGGCTAAGATCGCCGGTGACCGCCATGCGCGAGCCTTCGCCAAGCCGCGTCAAAAACATTTTCATCTGCACCGAGGTGGTGTTTTGCGCTTCGTCCAGAATCACGAAAGCGCCGGAAAGCGTTCTGCCGCGCATAAAGGCCAGCGGCGCGACCTCTATCTCGTTGCTGGCGATGCGGCGCAAAACTTGGTCTGCGGGCATCATGTCATAGAGCGCGTCGTAAAGCGGGCGCAGATAGGGATCGATTTTTTCGCGCAAATCGCCGGGCAAAAACCCAAGTCTTTCGCCCGCCTCGACCGCGGGGCGCGATAAAATAATTCTTTCCACCTTGCCTTCGAGCAGCATGGATACGGCCACCGCGACCGCGACATAGGTTTTCCCCGTACCCGCCGGGCCAAGACCGAACACCAAATCTTTTTCCTGCAGATGTTTGATATATTCCGCCTGTTTCGGCGTGCGGGCGTTGACTTGCTTGCGCCTTGTGCGTACCGCCGCCGACGGCGCGTTGTAATCATCGACGAATTGCTGGCGCGAGCTGGCCTCGGTCGACATGCGCATCGCCGCATCCACCTCGCCGGTCGTGACCATCATGCCTTTTTCCAGCCTTTTATAAAGCGCCTTTAGCGCCGCTTTGGCGATGTCGGCGCGGTCGGAAGGCCCGCTGATCAAAAGCTGGTTGCCGCGGCTTACGATCGAAAGCCCCAAATGCTGCTCGATCCGTTGCAAATGCCGGTCATGTTCGCCGTAAAGCAGCGGAACAAGCCGGTTGTCTTCGAATTGCATGTGGGTGGAAATGCCGTCTTTGTCGGGTTTGTTTTTGTCGGTCAAGCGGAAACCTGGGCTGTGGGGTTGGAACAAAAGGCCATGGACGCGCTTATCGCGTCCTGTTTGGTGCAAAGCTCGCCGGCAAGGCCGTTCTGATAGGCGCCGGTGACGCGCACGGGCAATATTTTTCCGATCAATTCCTGGGCTGCGCCCTCTATATATAAAGACTGCATATAGGCGGTCTTGCCCATGATTTGCCCGGGCTTTTTGCCATTGCGGTCGAATAGCACCGGTAAAACCGCGCCCAATTTGCTTTGGTTGAAGGCGGTTTGCTGCGTGATCAAAAGCTGTTGCAGCCGGGCAAGGCGTTCGGTTTTGACGCCTTCGCCGACCTGCCCGTCCTGTATGCTGGCGGGCGTTCCGGGACGGGGCGAATATTTAAAGGAATAGGCCTGGGCGTATAAAGTTTTGCGCACGATGTCCATCGTCGCCTCGAAATCTTTTTCGCTCTCGCCCGGAAATCCGACGATGAAATCCGACGACAAGGCGATGTCGGGGCGCGCCGCGCGCAAATCTTCGATGATCCTTAAATAATCTTCGGCGCGGTGCTTGCGGTTCATCGCATCCAATACCGCGTCCGATCCGGATTGAACCGGCAAATGCAAATAGGGCATAAGCTGCGGGATATCGCGGTGCGCTTCGATCAGATCCGCCGTCATATCTTTTGGGTGCGAGGTGGTGTAGCGGATGCGGGCGATACCCGGCAATGCCGCCACCGCCTCGATCAGCCGCGCCAAGCTCCATGTTCCGCCCTTGGCCTCGCCGTGATAAGCGTTGACGTTCTGGCCCAAAAGGGTGATTTCCTTGGCGCCGCTTGCGATCAGGCGGCGCGCTTCTTGCAAAACATCCGCTGCGGGGCGGGAATATTCCGCGCCGCGCGTATAGGGCACGACGCAAAAAGTGCAAAATTTGTCGCAGCCTTCTTGCACCGCCAGAAACGCCGACGGTCCTTGGCTGGCTTGTTCCTCGGGCAGGAAATCGAATTTGCTTTCGGCCGGAAAGTCGGTGTCCAAAACCGCGCCCGCGCCGCGCGCGGCCTTGGCGACCATTTCCGGCAAGCGGTGGAAACTTTGCGGCCCGAACACCATATCGACATAAGGCGCGCGCTTTACGATTTCTTCGCCTTCGGCCTGGGCGACGCAGCCCGCGACCGCCAAAATCATCTTGCGGCCTTTTTTCTGCTGCAGCTCGTCTTTCAGCGGGCGCAAGCGGCCAAGTTCGGAAAATACCTTTTCTGACGCCTTTTCGCGGATATGACAGGTGTTCAAAATCACCATGTCGGCGCCTTGCGGCGCGGACGATAGGTCATAGCCGAGCGGCCGCAGCAGATCCGCCATCCTGGCGGAATCATACATGTTCATCTGGCAGCCATAGGTTTTTATAAATAGTTTCTTGCTCACGGCAGGCAATTTATCGCATTTCGCGGGATTTTACTACCGCGCAGATGCGGCGGCGTTAAGCGGCACAAAAGCTTGGTTTTGCGCGATTTGCGCCGGATTCTGCCCGCGCCCGCTGATGCGCTGCGAAATAGCGGATGCAATCTGCGCATGGCAATGCGCCGAAAGCGCCTTATGGTCTTGAAATTGCGACAAGGTCACCGGCGGGAAGAATTCCGCGACCACGGTCATTTTGCCCAGGCCCAAAAACCGCCAAATATGCGGTATCAAATCCATATCGCCATACCAGCAGAAAAGCGGTCTTTCCAGCCTTCCAACCGGAAGCCCGTTCAGCTCGACGAAGCTAAGGCACAAGGGCTGCACCAAAAGATCCTTGCCGTCTTGCGGCTTGCAGGCCGCGACGCGGAACAAGGTGTGCTTGAACGGCAAAAGACGGTTGCCGTCGCCGCTGGTGCCTTCGGGAAAAATCACAAGATTTTGCTTTTTATCGAGCGCCTTTTCCACCGCCTGCAGATGTTCTTGCGCCGCTGTCGGCTTGCGGTCGATAAAGACGGTGTTTTGCAGCCGACCCAAAGTGCCGAACAAAGGCCAACGTGCGATTTCTGATTTCGCGACGAAAGACACCGGCAAAAGCGCGCTGATCAAAACGATATCCATGTACGAGCTGTGATTGGCGATCAAAAGAACCGGGGATTGCGCGGGCGGTTTGCCGCGCAGCTCGATCCGCACGCCCATAATTTTGGCGACCAAGCGGTGAAACCGCACCGGTATGGCATAGGAAAAAGCCGGAAACAATTTCACGATGATATATTGCGCCGGCAAAAGAGCCAGGGTCAGCAAAACCAAGGCGGTCAGCCGCGACGCCGACAAGACAAATGAGATCATGGCGCATCCCCCTCTGTTTCTCCCGCCACGGCGGCGGTGCGTTCGTAATAGCGGAAATATTTATCCGTCACCTGGTCGGTCTTTACCATGATGAACACATCGACCGTGTTGAATTGCCGGTCGATATAGGCCCCGTCGCCGAACCAGCCGCCCAGGCGCAAATAGCCTTTGACCAATGGCGGTAAATCCAACAGCGCTTTTTTCGCGTCGATTTGCTCTTTAGGCAATATATCCATCGGCACGTAATGCGATTCCAGGGCGCGCACGGAAAATTCTTTTGGCGCCGGGTGGAAATGATGCAAATAAGACAGGCTTTGCGCATGCGCCTTGGGGTCCGTCCCGGGAAAGCTGACGCAGCCGAACATTAAATCGAGCTTATGATGAAACACATAACCCGCGATCCCGCGCCACAAAAGCTGCATTGTCGGACGGTTGCGGTACGGCTCTGCGACGCAAGACCGCCCCAATTCCAAAAGATTGCCCTTGAAATTCAATATGCTGGAAATATCGTACTCGCCGGTCGAATAAAATCCACCCGCCTTTTTCGCGGCGTCGCCGCGGATAAGACGGTATGTGGCAACGATGGCGCTGGCGTCCTTGCCCAGGCTGTGGTCGAACACCAAAAGATGGTCGCAGACATCGTCATATTTGTCGAAATCGCGCTTTTCCGCCCTGGCCTGCGCGCTGGGCGTTGCTCCCATTTCTTCGTAAAAAATCTTATAGCGCAGATTCTGCGCCGCGATGATTTCTTTATTGTCTTTGGCGAGCCGCGCCTCGAGATGGCCGAGCGATTGCGGCGGCGGCAATTGCGCCGCGGCAAAGGCGGCATCCGTTTCCGGTGGTTTAAAGTCGTGATGTAGCAAAAAAGCGTCTTTCCCTGGTAAAGGCGGCATACTCGGCTCTTTATAGCACATCAAACCCGTGCGCCAAGCGAAGCTTTTGTGACAATAAAGGCCTGGGCAAAGCCGGGGCCGCCAGGGCCGGATCAGGCCGATTTGCGCATTCTGGTGGATTTGGTGCCAAGGCCGATATCCTTGGCCAGCTTGCTGCGCTGGCGGGCATAATTGGGGGCGACCATGGGATAGTCCTGGGGCAGATTCCATTTTTCGCGGTATTGCGCCGGGGTCATCTTATACACGGTCTTTAAATGACGGCGCAGCATCTTCAGCTTTTTGCCGTCCTCAAGGCAAATGATGTAATCCGGCTGCACCGATTTCTTGATCGGCACGGCTGGATTTTGCGGGCTGGCGAAAAGCGGGTGCAGGCCCGATGTGCTGACCAGCGCGTCGTAAACCGTTTTGATCCATTGCGGGATTTCGTCAAGGCTGCAATCCTTATGGGCCAACCGCGCCGCGACGATGGCGGCGGTATGTTGCAGGATGTCTCTTTTGACTTGCTCCGACATGAATTCACTCCTTGACCATAATTTTATTTCTATTTCCTTTTAGCGGTCTTTGATGCCCCTTCTTGGCACCAAAAGATGATATAAAGAAATATTCTTGCCAAATCAAGGCACAGAATTTTATTTTGTTTCTGCAAGAAAAGGGCAAGAACCGGCATAAACCGGTGCAAATAAAAACAAAGTAACTTGGAGTAAAATCAAAAATCTATGCGAATTGGCGTTTATCGCAAATCGAGCCGCATTAAAAGCGCGCTTTCACGCTGGCCGTTCGCGCGCAAATAATAATCCGGGCGCGTTCCGGCAGATGTAAAGCCGGATTTCGCATAAAGCGCAAGCGCCGCTTGATTGCCGCTTGCGGCTTCGAGAAAAACGGAATATGCGCCGCGCCGCTTGCTGGCGCGCAAAAATTCTTGCAACAATTTTTCGCCGATTCCCTGGCGGCGAAAGCTTGGCTCTACCGCCATATTCAAAATCTCCGCCTCATCCCCCGCCGATTGCCCCAGGATGAATCCCCGGACTTGGTTTTCGAAAAAGGCGGCGAATCCCCGCGCCCGGCCTTGTTGCAAAAAATTTTGCAGCGATTCTTTGCTCCAACCTTGCGCGATATCGGCATCCATCAGCGTATGAATCATCTCTGCGGCGTCAATTGCTGAAAATTCGCTTATATCGCAAAGCCGCATGATTAAACCGCGCAATGTTGCGCGCCCGCTATGGTGACGTCGGCACCGCGCATATATAGCGGGCTTGCGGGAAAATCCTGCGCCCGCGAAAAAAATCTGCTGGCGTAAAGATATGCGCCCGCTGCCGATGTCTTTTCCAATGTTTTGTCTTGCCCGAATCCCGCAAGCAAAATTCCCGGCGCTGCAAAGCCGTCATGGCACTGCTGGATGGATTCGGCGGCAAAGGGATTCTTTGCCGGATTCAAGGATGCGTCGAACGACGCCGCGAAAAAACCGCCCTTGCCGTCTTGCAGGATCACGCCGACGCCATTTTTGCAATCTTGCGCCGCCAACGCCTGCACCGCTTTGGCCGCGAAATGGGTTACGCCCATCACGGGCTTTTGCAAAGCTTGGGCAAGCCCCTTGGCAAAGGCGATGCCGATGCGAATGCCGGTGAAAGACCCCGGCCCGCACGCCACGGCGATGCCGTCCATGTCGTCTAAAACCAAATCACAAGAACGCAACGCGTCTTGCAATTGCGGCAACAGGGAATCTCCCTGGCCGCGCGCCACATCGCGCTCGGAAAGGGCCAGGATTTTGCCGCCGCTGCCGATGGCAAGGCCGCAAACCCCGAATCCGGCGTCGATGGAAACAAGACGAGGGGAAGGAGGGCGCGGCAATTACGCTATCTTGCAGGCCTGGTCGAACGAAAGCCTTGGGCTTTGCTGGAACAATTTCGACGCGTCGCCATAGCCGATATTGCAAAGGAAATTCGATTTGAACCGCCCATCGGGGAAAAATGCGGCATCGCATTTCTTTTTATCGAATCCCGACATCGCGCCGCAATCAAGACCCAAAGAACGCGCCGCCAGCATGAAATAAGCGCCCTGCATCGAAGAATTGCGGAAAGCCGTTTCCTGGATCAAGGCATCGTTGCCGACAAACCAGGATTTGGCGTCAGTGTGCGGAAATAATTGCGGCAGCAATTCGTAAAATTGCGTATCATAAGCCAGGATCGCCGTCACCGGTGCGGATTTGGTTTTATCGACATTGCCCTTGTCCAGGCAGGCAAGCAGCTTTTCCTTGGCCGCGGGCGATTTGACATAGACGATCCGCAAAGGCGAACAATTGGCCGAGGTCGGGCCCATTTTGGTCAGATTGTAAATCTGCTGCAAAACCGCGTCCGGCACGTCCCGGTTTTGCCAGGCGTTATGCGTCCTGGCCTTGCGGAACAGGACATCCAGCGCGCGGTCGTCAAGGGTTTCGGAAAAAAGCGCGTTCTGCGCGGCCTGGGGTGCGGATGACATGAAAAAACTCCTTATTTTTTGATCGTTTTACAGACTGGTTTTGCGTGCTAGTATATATAGCAGGAAACCATAAAGAAGAAAGGGGCAAGGAAATGCGGAGTAGGGCGCGTTTTATCGCCATGGGTTGCATGATATCGCTATGGGCGGCGCTGCCCTTTTGCGCCGTAGCGGCAGAACCCTTGCCCGCAAGACATGCGGTGGTTTTTTTATACCACCGCTTCGGCGACGGCGCGTACCCCGCGACCAACATCACGCTCGACCAATTCGACCGGCATTTGGCGGAATTGCAAAGCGGGCCTTATAGCGTTTTGCCGCTGGATAAGATCATAACCCATATCCGCGCCAAGCAACCTTTGCCGGACAGAACGGTTGGCATCAGCATCGATGATGCGCATTTGTCCTTTTATAAAAACGCCTGGCCGAAACTGCGCGCGGCCAAGCTGCCATTCACTATTTTCGTTGCGACCGAATTCGTCGAACAAAACAACCCCGATTACATGAGCTGGGATCAGCTGCGCGAAATCGCGCAAAGCGGCCTTGCCATCATCGGCAGCCAAACACATAGCCACCCGCATATGGCGCTTCAATCGCGTCAGAAAAACGCGCAAGAGATATTGGCCTCGCAGCAGCTGTTCGAAAAGCGCCTTGGCTTCAAGCCCGCTATTTTCGCCTATCCCTATGGCGAGTACAATCTGGACACGCAAAAACTGATGGCAGAAATGGGATTCGCCGCAAGCTTCGCGCAGCATTCCGGCGTGATCCACAAAGACAGCGATTTTTTCGCGCTGCCGCGTTTCGCCATGAACGAATCCTATGGCCAGATCGAACGGTTCGTGATGGCGGCGAACGCGCTGCCTTTGCCGGTTTACGATCTTGCGCCGCTTGACCCTGTGCTG
>JACCDG011251065.1_pt1 | contig 10040 bp, 9 predicted proteins | sample 7442471 | NCBI WGS metagenome assembly JACCDG01 (sample SAMN15323444, study PRJNA562643) | freshwater metagenome | isolation source: river surface water | place: USA:Blue River Watershed | collected 2017-08-17 | reverse complement strand
CCCAAGTGCGACCATAGTGCAGCCAGAGACATAGTTGAGTAGGCGGGCACGTGAAACCTGCGCCACGCTCGACCTAAGCAGCCTATCAGCCCCCATTACAGCCAGTACATCAACTAGCGTGTTAAGCGCAACGCAGATACACCCCAACAAAACCAGTTGTGGTGCCACTGGCGTGTCGGAACTTACAAACTGCGGCAGGAAAGCCAGAAAAAAGAGAGCTGTCTTTACGTTTAAGGCTTCAACCACGATGCCCTCAAGAAAGGCGCGTCGAGCCCCCTGTGGATGCACAACAGGTTGTAGGTCAGCTGTTGAGCGGTGAAAGAGCATCCGCAACCCGAGATAGACCAGGTATGCAGCGCCCACATACTTCAATAGATTGAAGGCCCACGCAGATTGGGCAATCAAAAGGGACAGGCCCAGAGCTGCTGCTAACACGTGGACCAGACCACCCAACCCGGTTCCAGCACAAGAAGCCAATCCTTCTGATCGACCACCCGACGCTGTGCGGGCCACTACGTAAGCAATACCCGGTCCGGGCGTGATAGCCAGCACTACTGCGGCAAAAAGAAAGGTCAGAAATGACATAACAGGAAATCGGTTAGGTGGTTATCGAGGGAGTGGTGCGTCTCGCATAGCTTGCGCAAGTCCATGATTCCCTCGCTCCTCAAGCCCGCGGATGGCGCCATCGCGGTCATTTTGCTGATGATGCTGATTGAGCTTGCGCTTGCATTCCAGTCGGGTAATGCGGACTTCGAGGCCCACAATGTTGCGAAGTTGCTCGGCCATGTAGTCGGCAGGTGCATCACCCATCTTCCACGGAGTGGGCTGATCTGCCTCATGGCGACGAGTTAGCTTGGCCACCACGCCTCGCACGAATTTTTCATCGTCGTTAACGTGAATCGTTCCGTGCGCGTGAACCACTTCGTAGTTCCAAGTGGGTACGCGTCGATGAGTCTCCTGTTTGCCAGGGTACCAGTTCGGAGTGATGTAACCCTCAACACCCCTGAACACTACCAGTACTTCGTCACCATCTTGAACCTCGCGCCAGACCGTGTTGGCTCTCGCAACATGCGCAATAAGGACCCCTTGGTCCCCTTGCTCGACATCTAGCAGTATTGGCAAATGGTGAGCTTCAAGACCGTTCGCAGTCTTCGTGACCAGCATACCCAAAGCGTTGTCACGGACGATACGGTGGAGTTCATCAACTCTGGGCTCGGCGAATTGCGTGGGCAGATACATAGAGGCAACCTTTGAAGTTCAAAAGCCGACAAAAGCGGCTTGTGGCTAGACTTTGCCTCAACTGTGGCATGTTTAAAATATCCATTTTCAAACAAAATTACCAGTCCAGTTAAACTATGCCAACACTGCCAAAAAAGCGCGGCAACCGCAGTCGGGACCTCTACGATGAGATTTGCGCCCGCATTGCAGACGGCACATTTGCCGCTGGGGCAGCGTTGCCATCCACCCGCACATTGGCTGCCGAGCGGGGCTTGGCTAGGACCACTGTTACAGGGGTCTACGAGCAATTAACAGCCGACGGGTTCATCGAATCACGCCCAGGTGCTGCCAGCCGGGTCATTGCAGGAACCGGGAACAAACGTCAGTATGCCCGCGCATCTCCCCGTCGAAGCATGAGCGGTTGGGCAAAGGTCCCCGTCGAACGACTGTCGAAAATTGGTCAGCGCCTGACAGCGATGGACTCCAGGCACGTACAACCCACAGCTGCGGGAGAGATCGACTTCGTCTACGGCCCCTTAGCCGGTACAGACTTCCCTACCTTGGCTTGGGGCAAAGCGCTGCGTGCCGTGGAACGGCATCGCAACTCTCGTCTCGAATATGAAGACCCTCGGGGCAACCTTGAACTTCGGCAAGCCCTGCAAACGCATCTAAGCCAGACAAGAGGACTTGTTTGCTCTGTTGAGCAAGTGATGATCGTCAATGGCTCACAGCAAGCCCTGGACCTGTGCGCTCGTCTGTTGGTGAATCCAGGAGATTGCGTAGCCGTTGAAAACCCGGGTTACCAGGCAGCTCACCAGACATTCCTTGCCTACGGAGCAGAGTTGGCCTGCATCGAGGTGGACTCACAGGGGTTGAAAACTGATCAGCTAGCAGCACTCGGACAGGCGAAATTGGTCTACGTCACGCCAACCCACCAATTCCCTCTGGGCTCCTTTCTGCCAATGGCCCGCAGGAGACAATTGTTGTCATGGGCCGAGCAGCAAAATGCCTGGGTCATTGAGGATGACTATGACAGCGAGTACCGTTTTTCGGTTCGCCCCGAGCCGACCCTTCAGTCATTAGACACTGCCGATTGCGTCATCCATGTAGGCACTTTTTCCAAGACGCTGTCACCCCAACTTAGATTGGGCTACATGGTCTTGCCTAACAGCCTGGTCGAGGTTTTCACTAGGGCCAAACGATTAAGCGATCGCCATGCGCCTACCGGTGTCCAGCGTGCGCTGGCAATGATCCTTAGCAATGGCAGCTATGGCCGACACCTGCGCCGTATCCGTCGTCTTCAGCAGGGGCGTCAACGCGCGCTGATAGATGCCTTGACAACCCACCTAGGAGAAGAAGTAGAGATACAAGGCGCGGCCAGCGGATTGCACGTTGTAGTCAGGTTTCGCAAACTTCCAGCCAAGGCAGAAGATGCTTTGGTCTACGCGGCGCGAACTCAGGGGGTGTGCGTCTACCCTCTTAGCCCCTTGTTCCAATCAGACACGCCCCGTCCCGTTGACCAACGACATGCAGGTTTGGTCATGGGCTATGCACTGCTCGAAGAAAAGATGATTTGGAAAGGTGTAAAGAGCTTGGCCAACTCTTTTCGTCAAGTAACAACAAAAATTTTGACTTCTTGAAATGAAACAAACCTAAAAATTCGTGGGTCTGCTATTGGCCGCAATGTGACGTTTCCGGCCGCCGCCAGAAGCGGTCTTTCGCTTGGGTTCGAATAACCCCAACCCGATTAGAAAGAGCGCCAGTCTGGACTCAAGCGCATCCTGATCAGTTCCTCAACTCGATGGGAGACCATCATGGACGCTTCAGCAAATGTCGCCCGCCACGATCCGTGGAACAAGGGGAAGATCGTCGGACAGAAGGCGCCCTTCAAACTCAAGGACATCTGGGCTTTGCGCGTTCGCCTCCAGATGGAGGGACGTGTGCGCGAATTGGCGCTATTCAACCTGGGTATCGACAGCAAGCTGCGCGGATGCGACCTCGTTTCCCTGAAGGTCCGGGACGTGTGCCACGGCGGCCAAGTGTCGACCCGGGCAATTGTTTTGCAGCAGAAGACCCAGCGCCCGGTGCAGTTCGAGATCACTGCCGCGACCCGTGAGGCAGTGCAGGCCTGGATCAGTCTGGTGGGACTAAAGCCGGAGGACTTTCTATTCCCCAGCAGGCTCCACGAGTCGCCCCATCTGGGGACCAGGCAGTACGCCCGCATCCTCGGTCACTGGGTCGATGAACTTGGCCTCGACCGCGCGGACTACGGCACGCACTCGATGCGACGCACCAAGGCGACGCTGATCTATCGGCGAACGAAGAACTTGCGCGCTGTGCAATTGCTGCTCGGCCACTCCAAGTTGGAATCGACGGTGCGATACCTTGGGATCGATGTCGACGATGCCCTGGAGATCTCTGAACAGACCGAGATCTGACGTCGTGTAAAGCGGCCGCTCTTGCCTCACGGCGGGGCGGTTCCCTTTACGTCCGCTCTTGGGAAATGCGTCGAGCTCCACGTTTCGGCCAGAAGCGGCCTGTAGCAGTTACATTTGAAACCTCTAAAATTCTGCTTCTTGAGTAGCCCCCTGACGCAATGCCCAAACTCATTCTTCTAGCCTGCAGCCTTTGTCTCTCGTCCCTTGTGCATGCAGAGGATGCGGCAATCGGACAACTGTTTCGCAATGCGGGAATCGACGGCACTATCGTCATCGAATCCGTCAACACCGGGCAGCGCTTCGTACATAACGATCCCCGTTCAAAACAAGCCTATGCGGCTGCCTCTACGTTCAAGATACTCAACACCTTGATTGCGCTCGAGGAAGAAGCCATCTCCGGTGCCGATGCGATCTTCCATTGGGATGGCACCCGATACGAGATTGCCGACTGGAATCAAGATCAAACGCTGGGCAGTGCTTTCAAGGCGAGTTGTGTCTGGTGCTACCAGCAACTCGCCCGCCGAGTGGGGGCGCCGAAGTATCTGCCCTATATTCGGCAATCGAACTATGGCCAGCTGCGCCAGCCCTTCAATGAAACGGAGTTCTGGCTCGATGGTTCACTGACGATCAGTGCGGAGCAACAGCTTGCCTTTCTTCGGCAGGTCGTCGAGCGCAAATTGCCCTTCAAGGCGAGCAGCTACGTCACGCTGAAGACGATCATGCTGGCCGAAGAGGCTGAGCAGTATCGCCTCTATGCAAAAACAGGCTGGGCTACGCGCAACCCGCCTTCCGTGGGCTGGTATGTCGGGTATGTCGAGACACGTGGCGACACTTGGCTTTTCGCACTTAATCTTGCTACCCGCGATGCCAGGGATCTGCCGCTGCGTATCCAGATTGCCAAGGATTCGTTAAAGATAAAAGGCGTGCTGCTGGCGAAGTAAAGTCCGCTTTCGGAGATGTTCAACTTCAGCTTTGGGTCGGGAGCACTAGGTCATACCCGGCACGAGCAGTCGTCCCGCCGTCTGCATCTCGGCAAACCTGGTCGAACGACTGGTCGTGGAGGTACAGCGGTCCGTGGAGTCCGCGGCCCGCGAATGACTTGTTCAAACGTTCGCGGCAACAGGCTTGGCAAATCGCATCCGTCCGCAACCAGCCTGAAGCCGTCGAACACGTGATGGCTATGTAATTTCTCTCAGAATTATTTTTCCGGATTCCGCTGTTGTCCCCCATTGGCCCGCTAAAACACGTTATGTCTGGAGGTGTTTTTGCATAGGATTTGAGTTCATCTTTGATCGATGAAACCACCCTAATGCAACGCAAAAATTCCACCCCTTCAAGACCTCAAGCCGAGGCAATAGTCAACAGCGGATACCGCAATATCCTCCCAATTTCTCGACTGTCTGCGTCAGCAGCGTCATGCCCCAATCCGACATTGGAAGACGCATGCAGCAGTCGCATTAATGCGACTGGGAGAGACAAGTTTCTGGACTTCCATGGCCACCAGAGCGGCAATGACAACCCGTCTCAACACCATGGAGTTCTCGTATGAAACCGCGCTCAATTTCCCTGCGCTCAAGCATCGTCGCTGGCAAAGTTTCCAAGAAGATTTCTGATCTGTCAGCCCTCAAGATGCCGGAGCTTTGGCTCGAATGGGACAAACACTTTCCCCACCGGCCGTCTTCGCCCAACCGCCTGCACATGCAAGCTCGCTTGGCCTACCGGTTCCAGGAGCTGGCGTATAGCAGTTTGCCCACGGCCACACGCGAGCGCCTTGCCGATCTGGGTGAGCTGCATTCCAAGATCAAGGTCAATGCGCGTCCGGCCTTGGGGGTATTGCCTGGCACCACGCTGCTGCGTGAGTTTGATGGCCGCAGGTACTCGGTCACTGTGCTCTCGGATGGTCGCTATGAATACCAGGGCCAGTCATACAAGAGCCTCTCGGCCATCGCCAAGCTGATCACCGGAACTCAGTGGTCCGGACCGGCGTTTTTTGGCCTCACAGGGAAGAAAGCATGAGCGCCGCCGTACAAGCCATTGCCGCCAAACGGTGCGCCGTCTATTGCCGTGTCTCGTCTGATGAGCGGCTGGACCAATCGTTTAACTCCATTGACGCTCAACGCGAGGCGGGGGCGTCCTTCATTGCCAGCCAGCGCAGCGAAGGCTGGGTTCCCGTGATCGATGACTATGAAGACCCGGGGTTTTCTGGCGGGAATATGGACCGTCCTGGTCTCAAGCGCCTGCTGCAAGACATTCAGACTGGAATCATTGATGTCGTGGTCGTCTACAAGATCGATCGCCTGTCCCGATCGCTGGCAGATTTTGCCAAGATGGTGGAGATCTTTGACAAGCACAAGGTGAGCTTCAGCTCTGTGACCCAGCAGATCAATTCGGCCACCTCCATGGGCCGCTTGATGCTCAATGTCTTGCTGTCCTTCGCTCAATTTGAGAGGGAAGTCACGGGCGAGCGCATCCGCGACAAGATTGGCGCCGCCAAACGCAAAGGCATGTGGATGGGCGGGGCCGTGCCGCTGGGTTACCGGGTTGAGCAGGGAAAGCTGCTGATCGAGCCCAAAGAGGCACAAACCATCCGATGGATCTACGAGACCTTCGCTCAATCGCGCTCCACAACGCTGCTGGCCAAAGAGCTCAAGGACAAGGGGATCCGTGGCAAGACCGGCAAATTCATGTGCAAACAGGGGCTCTACAAACTCCTGACCAACCGGCTGTACCTGGGCGAGCTGGGTCACAAGGGGGAGTATTTTCCCGGCGAGCATCAAGCCATCATTGAAACCAAGCACTGGGAGCAGGTCCAAGCGGTCATGGCCACCAATTCCCGCCAGCGGGCCAGTGATGTCTGGGCGCAGCGATCCAAATATGAATACCTGCTGCGCGGCATGGTGTTCACGCAGGCGGGTGACATTTACCTGCCCATGACCACCCGAAAGAGCAGTGGCAAAGCCTACCGGTACTACGTCGTCAACAAAAACCACAACATGGGCGCTGGCACGGTCCCCCTGCGCAACCTGCCCGCTGCAGATCTCGAAAAAGCAGTCATGGAGCAAGTTCTGGCTGTCCTGCGCTCGGGCCAGATGGTCAACAGCTATTGGCAACAGATCCGCGCCAGCAACGCCGAATTGACTGAGCCGCAGGCGATGGTGGTGTTTTTCAAGAACACGGCAAGCATTTGGAACACGCTGGGTGCCCAGGCCAAGCAGGACATCGTGCGAACCCTGATCAAGCGCGTGACCGTCACGCCAGAGGGTATTGAATTGGCATGGCGCTACGAGACCTGGGGGGCGCTGATTGGCATCATGCCTAAGGGCACGGTCGGCCGTGAGCTTCTTGAGTTGGAGGCCGCATGAACCGTGTGCATGTGATTGGTTCTGGCACCTCCAGGATGGATGAGACCGCCCAGCTGTTGACGTTCGTACCGCTGAAGTTCGCAAAACGATCTGGCCGAAAGGAGGTCATTGGACCTGATGACGCGTCGGCGCAGCATGCATCGCCTGCGGCTCGGCCCGACACGACGCTCTTGACGGCCTTGGCCAAGGGATTTCATTGGCAGCGGCTCATTGATATGGGCGTGTGCAAAAGCGGCACTGAGATCGCCAAGCGCGAGGGGTTGGATCTGACGGTGGTCAATGAGTTGCTTCGGCTCACGCGGCTGGATCCGCTGATCGTGGAAGACATCCTGGACGGGGCGCAACCCACGGGCTTCACCTTGAATTGGTTTGCCAGAAATGCCATGCCAATTGAATGGCCTGTCCAGCGGCCTTGGCTTGAAGCGATTGAGGGGAACGGCATGGATGGTCCTTAGCTGGAGAAACCCGACCAAGCCGGGCCGGACCGGGCTGGACCGGGCCATTGGCCTCGCTCCCATTTTTATCAATCAACCAAAGAGCAGGGTTCCTGCTCAGGAAAGAACAATCATGAATTCAGCAATGTCAGCTCAGACGGCTATTCCTGCACTTGGGGGCGTTCCCCAGGAGATTTTTACTGCCCATCAGGCGCATTTGAGTGGAAGCGATCTTGCCTCGCGTTGGGGCATGAGTCCCAGAACCCTGGAGCGCTGGCGAATGGAGGGGCGTGGCCCCATCTACCTCAAGCTGGGCAAACGTGTGGCGTATTCCATGAGCACGGTCTTGGAGTATGAGCAACGCATCACGCACATCTCCACATCCGAGCGGATCCAGCACTGACGCTGGGCAGATGCCCCTTCGGCCTTAACCGCAGGCGTGATTTATCGGCTGATTTCAGCGTCTGATTTAAGCGCCTGACCTCTTTGATTTAAACCATATGCGAGCAGCGCAATCTGCTTGCAGGGAGAAACTTTTTCATGCAACAAGCAAGCTATACAGCCGAGCATCAGATTCCTGGCATCCATTTGAACCGCAAGAGTGCACGTGAAACCCACCAGCTCTACAACCATACGGCGATTGCGCACAGCGATCAGGTGATCTTTGTCGAAGATGAACTGTCCGCACAGTCCCTCATTGAGCGGGGGCACTGTGCCACCACCCTCGTGCAGGATTGGCAGCAGCCCCTGGGCTGGACCAATTGGATGCCACTGCATGGAAAGCAGGTGCTCATATGGCCCAAACGGGACAAGCGCGGCTGGGAGCTCGCCATGAAGGCGGGCCAAGCCATCCTGATGGCCGGCAGCCTGACCTGTGACATTCTGGTTCCACCGGCGAACAAGCCCATGGGATGGGATGTCGTCGAGGCCTTGGAAGAGGGTTCTGATGTGGATGGCTTTTTGGCTGGTGGCGTGCGCCAAGCGATGAAGCCGCTCCCACATTGGGAGAGCTTGATCGAGGGCTTGTCCGAGCCCGTGGAGGGCATCGACTATGCAACAGAGAACGGCGTGGCCCAGGCGTTCACCCATCACTTTGAGCGGGATGTGCGCTACTGCCCTGCTTGGGGCAAGTGGTTGATCTGGAACGGCAAGCGCTGGGATATCGATGTGATGATGAAGGTCAAGCACCTGGCGCGGCTGGTTTGTTGCAGTGCAGCGCAATTCACCAGCAAGCCGCATGTGAAAGCCCGCATGACCAGTGCTGGTGCCATCGCGGCCATTGAACGCATCGTGCGCACCGATCCCCGTCATGGGGTGCCTGTGGAGCATTGGGATGCCAATGTCTGGCTCCTGAACACGCCTGGCGGCATTGTTGATCTGCGCACAGGTGTACTCGGTCCCCATGACCGCGAGCAGTGCATGACACGGATTACCAGTGCCACCCCCAGCGCCATCCCTACCGGGACATCTGCAGGTTCGCCCAGTAGGCATTGCCCAGTCTGGCAAGGTTTCCTGGCCGATGTGACCGGTGGGGACCTGGCTTTCCAGGACTACTTGCAGCGCATGGTGGGTTATTGCCTGACGGGTGACATGAGCACGCATGCATTGTTTTTCCTGTACGGCACGGGAGCCAACGGCAAGTCGGTGTTCGTCAATGTCATCTCTTCAGTCCTGGGGGGATATGCCGTCAGCGCGCCCATGGACACCTTCATGCATTCCTACTCGGATCGGCATCCTACGGAGCTTGCAGGCCTGCGGGGGGCGCGGTTTGTGACGGCCACCGAGACGGAGCAGGGCCGCCGCTGGAATGAATCCCGCATCAAGGCGATCACCGGGGGTGATGACATCACGGCGCGCCTGATGCACCAGGACTTCTTCACCTACAAGCCACAGTTCAAGCTGCTCATTGCGGGCAATCACAAGCCTGAGATCCGCAACATTGATGAAGCCATGCGTCGGCGCATGCACTTGATCCCGTTCACGATCACGGTCCCACCGGAGAACCGCGACCCGCATTTGACCGAGAAGTTGCTGGCCGAGCGTGATGGCATCCTGGCTTGGGCGCTCGAAGGGTGCCGCAAATGGCAGGAGCGGGGGCTCACGCAGCCGCAGTTGGTGGCAGAGGCCACCCAGGAGTACTTTGAGGCTGAAGACGCCATGGGCACTTGGCTGACTGAGCGTTGCATGGTTGGCCGCCAAGAGAAGGCACTGACTGCCACGTTGTTCAACGACTGGAAGCTGTGGGCAGAAGCCGCCGGAGAGTACGTGGGGACCCAGCGCCGGTTTTCTGATGGCCTGCTGGCCAGGCGTTTTGAGAAGTGGCGCAACTCCATGGGCGTTCGGGGCTATCAAGGGTTGAGTCTCAAAGAGCCCACTGCGTTGCCTGAAGCCGAAACGCTTGGCGGGGCCAGCTAAGAGATGAATGCAACCCCAATGGACTCAAGCATTGGGGTTGCCAATTCCATGACACATACGGCGTATGAAAACACTGGTATCTCTATCCTGCGCGCGTACGCGCAAGAAAAAAGAAAAGAAATTAATAGTCAGATGCGTCGAAAACGTCAGTTTCTGCGTCAAAACCGGCCTTG
>JACCDG010570318.1_pt1 | contig 10050 bp, 6 predicted proteins | sample 7442471 | NCBI WGS metagenome assembly JACCDG01 (sample SAMN15323444, study PRJNA562643) | freshwater metagenome | isolation source: river surface water | place: USA:Blue River Watershed | collected 2017-08-17 | reverse complement strand
GCAGATAATTTTATTGACATTAAAGGAGTTAATATTGATTATTCTGATTTTTCTAATTTCGTAAAGTATAGTAGTGCAGTTGAAAGATTAGCAAACTTTAGATATAAAAAAGAATTAGTTGAGTTTTATGATAATAAAATAGAAATATTAACAGATTTAACAGCTAGTGCAACTAAAGAAATTGAGTTAGATACAATAAGAACTAAAAAATCTAATTTAATAACAGGATTTGATGGGTTTGAAAACTATCTTACACAAAGTGTATTTACTTCTTCGTTTATAGCATCATTTAGTAATGATGGTAATATAAGTGGATATAATACGAATGTGGCAGATGTGTATGAAACCTATTACGATTTAGCAGATTCGTATGATAAAAATAGTATTAACTTATTAAAAAATAATATTCCTTTACATATTGTAGATGATAGTGAGAACTTAGATTTCTTATTATTCTTAGATATGATTGGTAATTATTTTGATATTATTTGGGCATACATCAAAGGAATTACGGAGCAAAAAAATATATCAGAAGCAGCATCCACAGGTATAAGTGATGATCTTTTATATGATTATTTAAAATCGTTTGGATGGAATCCTAAAAATTTAAATTCAAATAAACAACTTTGGGAATATACTTTTGGATTAAATGGTGATGGTACATTAAACGAAGATCCTGTTGAACAATATTTGGGTGGTAATACTGAAAGAATTACACCTGAACAGGCTACTAAACAAATTTGGAGACGTATCGCAAATAACTTACCTTATTTATTAAAACATAAGGGAAGTGTAAGAGGTATTACTGCATTATTGACGTGTTATGGTATTCCGGCATCCAATTTATCTATTATGGAATTTGGTGGACCGAACATAGACACGGTTGAAGATGCACCTAAATTTGTGTATAATAGTTTAACACATAACTTAGTATTTGATAATGTAACAGCTTCATTAGATATACCATTCTTAGGAACACCTAAACCACAGGCTATCGAATTAAGATTAAAGCCTGAAAACTTTGAGAACTATACATTATTAAGTGGTAGTGGATTTAGATTGGGAATTAATGCAGATACATCTACGGCAACATTAGATAAATACGGATTTTTTACAATCAATGGAACTCCGGTAGGAACATCTTATCCTTTTTACGATGGTAATTATCATAGTATATTATTTCAACAAAGTGGCTCTAATACCGTTAAATTATACGCAGCAACTAACTATAAAGATGATATAATACAAAGTGGGGAGTGGACAGGAACAATTGTAAGTTCTAATTGGGAATCTGCAAATAATTTCAAAATAACTAACTTTATCGGTAATATCGAAGAAGTTAGAGTTTGGAAAACGGCATTAAGTGAAAGTGTGTTTAATACACATGTTATTATGCCAGAAGCCGTAAATGGTAATGATATTTATGCATCTACTAATGATTTATTGTTAAGATTAGATTTTGAAAGACCACAAAACTTAGCAGTTAATACAACTATCAATAACGTAGCACCTTCAATAGAATACATTAATTCAATTAGTGCAAGTGGGTTTGTGGTTGATTCTACATATCCATTTAACTATGAAACATACGAAAGAGAGTTATCATTAACAATTCCAAATAGTGGTGCTAGTAGATATTATACAAACAAAGTTAGATTCGAATCACAAGAATTGGTGGCAAATTTATCACCAACCAAAAGAGCAACTAAAAAAGCATTTGAAACATCTGCAACGGATTCTAATAGAGTTGGTTTATTTTTCTCTCCTAATAAAGATTTAGATTTAGATATTGCAAAATCATTGGGTGGCCAAAGTTTTGATGATTTCTTAGGTGATCCAATGTATGAGTATGGATACACAAATTACCCTCAATTAGATTCATTAAGAAATTATTATTTTGAAAGAGTGGGTGAAAGAAATATCTATGAATTTATTCGTTTAGTTAAATTCTACGATAAATCATTATTTACTAACCTTAGAGAAATGTTGCCGGCAAGAGCAGTCGTAACGACTGGTTTATTAATCGCACCACATCTATTAGAAAGAAGTAAACACAAAATAAATAAACCAATAGCAGAATCAGAAACATTAGAGGGTATTGTAACTGAATCACAAATTACTGATTTAAATGCTACTTTTGACACATACGAATCTATTTTAAGTGTAAATGAAGATGAACAAATTAAAGCAGATGTTCTTAGTATAGATGGAGAACTAGATGCATCGGAAGAATATAATTTTGGAGCAGAAGTTAATTCATATGAAACAAATATTGGATTTAATGCAGATGAAATTTCTGATGGTGAATATTTAACATACGATGGTGTTGTTGATGCAAGGTTAAAAGATCCAACAATATTATCCGAATTAGATTTACTTCGTTCAGGACAGGTTGTTGGTATAGATAATTTTGAAAACTTTGGATATGGAACTTATTTTTCTAATGGATATGGTAAATACATATATGAAGAAAATGGTAGTTTTAAATCAAAAGGAATAAGAGCATTTATAGTTACAAGAAAACGTAATATTGTTTCAACTGATTTTGATAATAATGGATATGAATTTAACTATATAACATCATCTTTTGATAAAGAATTGATTGTACAAGATTTGCATCAAAGTGGAAGTGTAGTAGGTGGTGATATTATTTCAGCAGTTACGGCTAGTGGGTACTTAAGAACACACTACACATTTACTGGTGATAAACACTTAGGTTTACAAAATTCATTTTATAAAGGTTCAAAGCAAAATATTTTTACTACGGTTGATGGAAAAGATGCAGTTGAAACATTTATAAGTAATCCTACTACATTAAGAATTACAGCACAAGGTAGAAGTAATAGTGAACCAATTTTGGAAGTTGAATAAAAATAATGTAAAGAAAAAATATTTTATATATTTATAAAAGAATAATAAACAAACTATGGCATACTTAGATAACACAACAATTACGGTAGATGCGATTCTTACCAAAAAAGGTAGAGAAAAATTAGCAGCTGGACAACCTTTAAACATTACACAATTTGCATTAGGTGATGATGAGATTGATTATAATTTATATGATACAGCTCATCCAAAAGGTTCTGCATTTTATGATAAAGCTATTATAGCTACTCCTATTTTGGAAGCTAGTCCAGATGAAACACAGGCATTAAAATATAAGTTAGTAACTTTACCAAAAGGTACTACAAAATTACCTGTTGTATCAATTAACGTTTCAGCAATAAATGCTAAAACAAATGGTGGTACATTCCCAATCACACCATCAACATCTCCAGCTGGAAATAGAAATGGTGGATATACGGCTATATTAGGTAATAAAAATGCAGGTACTATTGTTGGTGAAGGTTTAGCAAATATAACTACAACTTCAACTACATTTACAAATAGTGTTACTGCAACTGCAGAAGTAGTAAAAGGAGTAACATTCTCATTTATTCCTAATAGTTCATTAACTTCAACATTAACAACAACATTGACTATATTTGGTAATGAAACTGGTGGTAGTATTACTATACCTGTGACAGTTACATATGTAGCAGCATAAAATAATAATAAACGAATATGGCAACATTAGGTTCAAACACAGGAACACAGCTTACTAACGACTTAGCAAATTATCTTAATCAACAAAGACAAAATGCTAATGGAGTTTTAGATACAACACAATTAGCATCTATTATTAACAACTACCTTACAACAGGTGAAAAGTTGGTAATGGAAACTGGTGTTACTACAAATTCTGTGTATAAAACATTTAACACAACTGATATTGTACCGGCTAAAAACGAAATCGTAACAACCGGATTATGGAGTAATGGTAGTGGTAGTATTGGGGGTACAGGTGTAGAATTAGTAACTGGTTCAGATTCATCTCAAGCTGGTCATAGTGGTTCTGCAACTGATGAGTATTACTATAATGTATATATTACGGGTTCTACAACTCCTGAATTTGCAGTAGCTTACGGTCATATTAGTGGTGCAGGTGCACAAACGTTAGATTTAGATGATAATGGAACATTGCCTACAAAAGCAACATATTTCCAATATAGATCATTATTAACAGATACAGATGAACCAAAATTCCGTTTTTATAGTGGTACAACACCTGATGGATATTCATCTGATGACTTCTATGCAATTAATGTAAGTAGAGCAAATTATAGAGAAAGAATTGATCCAGGTAACTGGGAATTGGTATTGAGTGGTTCATTAGGTTCTATTAGATTAATAGATGATAGTGGTGAAAAATTCAATTTAACTAATGCTGGTACTAATGAATATAATATCGTAAGTGGTACATTAAATTTAGGTACAAATAACGCAGCAATTATTTCTTCATATACTGCATCAAACGCACAAGGTTTTGGTAAGTTTTATCCTGATTATGGTATCTTTATATTAAACCCAACAGCATTAAGTGCTAGTATTGGTGGTGAAATAGCTGGTGCAACTACAACAACTTCTTATGAATTTAAACATCAAAAGTTGTTTAACGCAATTAAAGCAGGTAAAGATTTCCAAGCTCGTAGAATTGAAAATGTATCAACAGCACATTACTTCGTAAGAGTTAATAATAGAGAGTTTAACTTCTCAAATAACCCTACTTATGTAGATGTAACTGGTTCAATTACAGAACCTACATTCCAAGCAGATCCTATGACATTCATTACTACGGTTGGTTTATACAATGATGCAAATGAGATGATAGCAGTAGCTAAAACATCTAGACCGATTGCTAAATCATTTAGTAAAGAATTATTATTAAAAGTTAAATTAGATTTCTAATTGTAACAAATAGATATAAAACAAACCCAATCCTAAAAAGGTTGGGTTTTTGTTTAATAAGATATTTATATTAAGATATGTTAAAACAAATCCCAAAATCAGATATTAATTTAAGACCTTTTAAGGTATATAAAACTTTTTCATCTACTGAAACTGATTTATCATCTAGCGTAGCTATCAACCATAATAGTAGTAGCTCGAATCTTACAGATATTGAATTATCAGAAAATGGTTTATATCATCAATTAAAAACAATGTATTATAATACCGATGGTGAAAATTCATTAAATCCATTTACATCTTTTGGTAATTTCAAACCTAGATATACAATATATCCTGATGCAAAACAAAGAGTTATAAATGATAGAACATTGGTTTTAAAAGTACCACAAACTAAATTTGGTGAGAGTATAAAAACAAAATCGATAGAATTAGTTTTAGAAAATACCGATGAAAGAATTATAGATGATGGATTTAGTAATTTAATATCAGATAGAAATACTTATGAATTATTAGAATTTAATATACAAGATGAAAAGATTGTATTTTTAGATGTAGAACGTACTTCCTATACTTTAAATTTATGGGCAATTGGAAGTCCATATAGTATTGATATGAATACTGGAATTATTTATTTTGAAGATGAGGGTAATGTACCATTTACAAATTTGATAGTTGATATTGAAAACAGAATATTAACATTTACAGGATTAATAGCAACATTAGAAGAATTAGTTGTTCCAAATGTAGGTAATGTTTTTTATTCACATGGTATAATTACATTAACCAAAAACACAGAAATCGGTGCTGAAAGAGAAGATGCGTTTAATACATTTGATTTATCTTATAAATCTACAATTACTATATATGAAAATGAATTTTTATTGGTAGTGGGTGAAGATGAATTTAATGCATCTACAAACCCATCATCTTATATAGAAACAAATGTAGAAACGGGTTCTATTAATACTACATTTGAAGGTCTAAGAAAATGGAGAAATAGTGAAAAATATCAAAAAGCAGAGTTTGGTGTTTATGAATATAGTTCATCAATAGATCCAACTGGTTCATATTTAGCACCTTATATTACTACTATTGGTCTATATGATAATAATATGGATATGGTTGCAGTTGCTAAACTTGCAACACCTGTTAAATCAATGCCAGACCTTCCTGTAAACTTTTTAGTAAGAATTGACACTTAACATATATTTATATTAAATAAAAGGATTTTAATATGGCAATGAATGGAGTAATAAACAAAGTTAGTATTTTAGATACATACAAAGATAATAAAGGATTTGGTGGTTCTACTATACCAGGATATACAGATGCAAAAGAAGCAGGTGGTGATAAACCAAAAACTACTGATTTTGTAAAAGGAACATGGCCTGAACAAAGTGCAATTAAAGGTGGATTGAATGCTGCAAGTGGTTTTACTGCTAACATAAAGAAAAATGGTATTAAAGATACTGAATTTGCTATGGTAGATAATAAAACTATAAAAACTGCAGATGCATTTAAAGTATTAAATACAAATACTTCATATAGTCCTACTAAAAAGTATGGCACTGTAACAGAACGTAAATAATAATGGCAAAGAAAAAAGTTACGAAAAAAAGTGGTTGGGTAGCAAAGAAGAATGGTTTTAAAAGTGGATTAGAAGACACAGTTTCCCAACAAATAGAAAGTAAAGGTATAAAAGTAGAATATGAAACAGAGGAAGTTAAATATATCATCCCTGCTTCACCTCACACTTATCATCCTGATTTTAAGTTACCTAATGGTATTAGGGTAGAAACGAAGGGTAGGTTTGTATTAGCTGATAGAAAGAAACATCTATTAGTTAAAGAACAAAATCCTACATTAGATATTCGTTTCGTATTTACAAATTCAAAGAACAAAATTAACAAAAAATCCAAAACAACTTACGCCGATTGGTGTGATAAGAATGGATTTAAGTATGCCGATAAGGTAATACCAGACGAATGGTTCTCCGAATAATTTGGTAATTTCAAATATTTTCCGTATATTTGATATATGGAGATAATACAACTATTTGATAAATACATTGGACCAAGCAAAGCTCTAAAGAAAAATGAGCATGCATATCATTGTCCTTTCTGTCATCATCACAAACCAAAACTACAAATAAACGATAAGACTCATAAGTTCCATTGTTGGACTTGTAATGCCGGTGGTAATCTTATGTATTTAGGAAAGAGAATTGGAATGAATGAAGTAGACTTAACCGATTTGTATAGTAGATGTGGTATTAGTGATGAAGTTAGAAAAAAATTAACAGAGGATTGGAGTGGTTCTATTAAAGAATTGTTAGATCAGATTAATAAAGAAATAGATGAAGGTGAAGTAGAAAATACATCTCAATTATTTTTACCATCTGAATTTAAATCTGCATTAGAATTAAGAATTGATAAGAAAAATCCAATTGAAGGACATGCAATAAAATATCTTAAAGATAGAGGTATAACTAAAAAACATATTATTAGATACAATATTGGATTCTGTCAAAAAGGATTATATGCTGGTAGAGTTATCATTCCTTCATATGATAGTAAAAATCAACTAAATTATTTCATAGCAAGAAGTATTTTTCCTGATGAGAAACAAAAGTATAAAAATCCACCTGTATCTAAAGATGTTATAGTTTTTGGTAATCAAATTGATTGGAAACAACCTATTATTTTATGTGAAGGTGTATTTGATGCAATTGCTCTGAAAAGAAATGCTATACCATTATTAGGTAAATTCGTTCAAAAAACCCTAATGGGAGCTCTAAAAAACACTAATCCAGAGGTGTATATTTGTTTAGATAACGATGCAAAAGAGGATTCTTTGGTATTATATGATAAAATTAAATCATATGTAAAGTCGGTGAAAACCATTAAGTTAGAAAATGGTAAGGATGCAGGTGAAAATAGTTTCCAAAATATTTTGAAATATCAGAAAAATTCCGTAACTTTGAGTTGGGAAAGCTTAATAAAAGAAAAACTATCATATTTTAATAGTAGTTCAATAAAATAAACAATAAACAATAAATGAATAAATTAAAAAGAATTTATCACATTGCTGACATTCACATTAGAAACTTAAAAAGACATACTGAATATAGAGAAGTCTTTGATAGATTATTTAATGATATAAAATTAAGGGGAACTGATGATTCCCTTATTTATTTAGCTGGTGATTTAGCACACGCTAAATTAGAAATGTCACCTGAACTCTTAAGTGAAATAAATTATTTTCTTAAGAAGTGTTGTGAGTTAGCACCTACTATTTTAATTGCAGGAAACCACGATTGTAATTTAAACAATCAGGGTAGACTGGATGTTTTGTCACCAATTGTAGAAGCTTTAAATTTACCTAACTTAACTTATTTAAGAGATACCCAAACTTATACCTATGGGGGTGTAAGATTTGATACATTTTCTATTTTTGATGATAAAGAAAATTGGAAGTTTGAACCTATTACATCAGATACAAAGAATATTGCATTATTTCATGGACCTATTTTAGATGCAACTACTGATGTAGGATTTCATATTTCATCTCGTCATTTCACAACCGAAATGTTTGATGGTTATGATTTAGCCTTATTGGGTGATATTCATAAAAGACAGGAAATGATTTCTCCAAAAGGTTGTAAGGTAGTTTATCCTGGTTCTTTAATACAACAGAATCATGGTGAAGCATTAACTAAACATGGTTATGCTATTTGGGATATGGATACTCTTTCAGTTGAATATGTAGATGTTCCAAATGATTATGGTTATTATACCTTACATGTTGAGAATGGTGAAGTTCCTGATGTAACCGATATGCCTAAAAAACCAAGATTAAGAGTGTTGGTATCTAAGACAGATGCATCGGATATGAAAAGAGTTACAACTGAAATTAAAAAGAAATATAAAGTAGATGAATTTACTATTACTCGTACCGATACATTAAGTAGATTAAGAACAGGTAATAGAGATGGTAAACTTAATGTAGGTAATGTAAACGATGCTCAATATCAAGCCGGTCTTATTAAAGATTACTTAGGTAGAAACTATATGTTGGATGATGAAACATTAGGTAAGATTGAGGATTTAAATAATAAGTTAAACAAACGTTTGACAGATGATGATTTAGTTAGAAACATATTGTGGAAACCAATTAAGTTTGAGTTCTCTAATATGTTCAGTTATGGTGAAAATAACATAGTAAACTTTGATAATATGAAAGGTTTATTAGGTGTTTTCGCTCCAAATGCTAGTGGTAAATCATCTTTATTCGATGCATTATCATTTTGTATTTTTGATAAGAGTAGTAGAGCATTTAAAGCACAAAACGTTTTAAACAATCGTAAATCAGAATTCTTTTGTAAATTAGAGTTTGAAATTAATGAAGAAAAATTCTTTATTGAGAGAACCGCTAAAACTAATAAAAAAGGTGATGCGGTTAAAGTAGATGTAAACTTTTGGAAATTAGAAGGTGATGATATTGTTTCATTAAATGGAACTGAAAGACGAGATACTGATAAAGCAATTGAAAGTTACTTAGGAAAGTACGAAGATTTCGTATTAACTGCATTATCTTTGCAAGGTAATAATTCATTGTTCATTGATAAATCGCAAAGTGAGAGAAAAGATTTATTAGCTCAATTTATGGGTATTAATGTGTTTGATAAGTTGTATGATTTAGCAAGTGAAGATATTAAAGAAGTTCAGGTTCTATTAAGAAACTTTAAAAGAACTGATTTTACATCAGAGTTAGCAACAGCAGAAACTAAATTAGATGAATTAATAGATAACTACGAAGGATTAGAAATTGAGAAAGAAGGGTATGAAGATAGACAAGAAGAATTAAATGAAAAGATAACAGAATTATCTGCTCAATTAGTTCCTATGGATGGAAATTTAGATATTACGGAATTAACAAATCGTAAAACACAATTACAAACTTCTTTATCTGATTTAGAAGTTACAATAGGAACTAAAACTAATAATATCAATATCTATTCGGAAAAATTAGTTGAATTAAAAGAATTGATTGATACTAAAGCAACTACTAATGGTATTGATATAGAAGTTGTATATTCTAACTACAAAGCAGAACAAACAAAATTAGTAGAAGCAACAAAGGTGTATGATACTGCAAAAGAACATGTAAGTTCTGCAGAAGAAACGATTTCACATTTAGATAATCATAAATACGACCCAAATTGTGAATTTTGTTGTGATAATGTGTTCGTAAAAG
>JACCDG010064762.1_pt1 | contig 10053 bp, 9 predicted proteins | sample 7442471 | NCBI WGS metagenome assembly JACCDG01 (sample SAMN15323444, study PRJNA562643) | freshwater metagenome | isolation source: river surface water | place: USA:Blue River Watershed | collected 2017-08-17 | reverse complement strand
GTGAAGATGATAAAGAACACTCATCTACGCTTATCTTGTGCGGGGTTCATGGAGATGAAATTTCACCCAATAAATTTTGTTTTGATATCATCCACCATATGGAGAAATACTCTTATCTCTACAAAAACCAATTTATTATTGTAGCACCTTTTGTGAGTCCGGATGGTTTTTTTTCCAAGAAAAAAACTAGAACTAATGCAAATAATGTTGATGCAAATAGAAATTTTCCAACTAAGGATTGGGAAAAAGATGCTTTAAGAATTTGGAAAACTAGATATGGATCGGATAAGAGGAGATTTCCCGGTAAAAAACCATTATCCGAACCAGAGGTAATTTTTCAAGTTAATTTAATAAAACGCTATCGGCCTGACAAGATTCTGTCAGTTCATGCTCCTTTGACTTTAATAGATATGGATGGCCCATTAGGAGAAGATGGTGAGACCAATAATCTCCTACTTCAAATGAGTAAAAGTGCCAACGGATACGTGGTGAAAGATTATCCCTTTTTTCCTGGGAGCCTAGGGAATTGGGCCGGAAATGAGCTGGGGATTCCAACTTTTACTTTAGAGCTACCTAGCTCAGATAATAGAAAGCACACAGAATACTGGAATCTATTTCGAAATGCCATTCACGCGGCTTTTTTTAAAGATTTAAGAAAAGTAAAAGTGGAAGTTACAAAAAAATAATGGAGACTGAAAAATGCAGCCAAGATTAGGCGTGAATATTGATCATGTGGCCACTTTAAGGCAGGCCAGAGGAGAGGATTATCCTAATATTAGCAAAGCTGCAGAAGAAGTAATTAAAAGCGGAGCAAACCAGATTACAATCCATCTACGTGAAGACAGAAGACATATTCAAGAGAAAGATCTTGAGTTGGTGAAGGAGATAACCCTAAAGCACCGAGTTCCTCTTAATTTGGAAATTGCTTGCGGCCCTGAAATGCTTTTGATGACGAAAAGATATAGGCCAGATTGGGTTTGTATAGTTCCCGAAAAAAGGGAAGAGAGAACCACCGAGGGTGGGCTTGGCCTTAATAATCCTGAGAATTTAAAAAGAGTTAGAAACGCCTGTATTGAATTGAAAAAAGAGGTGCCTGCTACAAAAATTTCCCTTTTTTTGGAAGCAAATAAAGAAATTTTGGATTTGGCAAAAGATCTTTCAATCGATGCAGTGGAGATCCATACTGGCGAGTATGCTAAATGTTTTATTGAAGGTAAAGATTATCAAACTTATTTAACCGCATTTAATAACTCCCAAGTTTTTCTAAAACAAAATAATATTTCTTGTCATGCGGGCCATGGTTTAACCCTAGAAAGCGTGGTCCCCCTACTAAACGAAGGTTGTTTTGAGGAATATAATATAGGGCATTGGATTATAGCAGACTCCGTTTTTAGGGGATTAAGTCAAGTAGTTAGGGATTTTTCGAGGCTATTTGAACGATATTCGGTCAAGAAGATTTAATTTTTTTCCGATATTTTAGTGCCATAGGAGGAGAACCTTGAGAGTAGTTAGCCCGAAAGAAATGTTGGAAATCGAAAAAAATTCTTATGAAAAATTTCATTTGAATGAATCTTTGATCATTGAAAATGTGGGATTTCAGGGTGCTCATTTTATAAATGAAAATCTTTTAAAGGAAGATAAATTTTCCGAGATAGTAGTTTTAGTAGGAAAGGGAAATAACGGCTCAGATGGCCTATCAATTGCCCGGCAATTGAAAAATATGGACCGAACTGTAAGGGCCTTTATACTTTTTCCCAACGAAATAGTTAAGGGCTCCGAGCTAGAGAAACAATTATTTTTGGCAAAGCAATTTGGTGTAAAGATAACTGAAGTAAAAAATACCGAACAAATTACTACCTACTTTACTCAAACCCAAGAGTCCTTTCTTGTTATTGATGCGATTCTTGGGACTGGTACCAGGCTACCTATTTCACAATTTCTTTTTGAAGTCATTAATTGCACAAACCAATATGCAACCACCATTGTGGCCGTAGATATCCCTTCCGGGATTACCGGGGATTCTGGGGAAATGAGTTCGACCGCAATTGAGGCCCATCTTACTTTAGCCGTTGGACTGCCAAAGACCGGTTGTTTTGTGGATCAAGGAATGAGGCATGCAGGCAAAATTCATGTTCTAGACGCTGGCTTTCCTCAAAAACTTTTAAGAGAGGGAAATAAGAGTCTTCTTTTGCCACAAAATGTCGCTAAACTTGTCAAAAAAAGAGACAAATTTGATCATAAAAACCGATTTGGGCACGTCTTAGTTATCGGTGGTTCAAAAGGATTAACTGGAGCGTTGATACTTTCGGCCACATCGGCCTTGAAGGTTGGAGCAGGATTAGTTACAGCGCTTACTTGGGAAGAAAATTATCTCGAACTGGTTACCAGAGTAATGCCTGAAATAATGACGGGTACTATTCCCGTGGCAGGAAATTTGGTGGACGTAGAATCGATTTTCCTAGAGATGGATAAGTTTAGTTGTATTATTTTAGGGCCAGGATTGGGAAAAACAAAAAAGGCTAAACAAGTTGTTTTTGAGGTGCTCAATCACTTTCATGGGCCGGTCGTTTTAGATGCAGATGCGATAAAAGTTTTGAATTTAAAAGAACATCAAGAAATGCTCTCCAAAAGGAAAGGTCCAACCATTTTGACGCCTCACATGGCAGAGTTTTCGGTCTTATCGGGGATTCCGTTGGAAAAAGTTCTCTCAAATCCCCTAACCTATATGCAGGAGTTGATAGATGAGACCAATTGTAGTTTTGTACTTAAAGGTCCAACGACCTTTTTAGGTTTCCCTAACGACGAGGTCTTTATCAACCATTTTCCCAACGATGGTCTGGCCAAAGGTGGTTCAGGTGATGTCCTTTCGGGAATAATTGGGGGAATAATTTCCCAAGTTAAAACTGACGCAAACGTTTATAAAAAGCCTGAAAAAATTTATGAAGCGACAGCGCTTGCAGTGTGCTTACATACCCTCGCGGGGAAATTTGCCTCAGAAAAATATGGGAATTTTTCCATGACTGCTGGTTCACTAATTAAAAATCTACCAAAAGCCTTTAGCCATCTTTCCAATTTAGCTAAAAAGGGAAAAAGGAATGGTTAACTTGGTCTCTTTAAAAAAGTGGGAAAAGGTATTTGAGGCCGATTTTGATTACATCTCCCTGGAAATTAAAAAAACAATTGATACACCGGCAGTAATTTTTTTAGAGGGTCCATTAGGCGCGGGAAAGACGACTTTTGCCAAGCATTTTTTAAAATCCCATGAGAAGGAGGTGTTTAGTCCAACCTACTCCTTGATCAATGAGATCGGTCCTTACGTTCACGCTGATTTTTATAGATTAAAAAATTCAGAGGAAATTATTCACCTAGAGTTAGAATATTATTTTGAAAATAAGAAATATGTCCTTATTGAATGGGGTAGAGCTTATTTGAGTGATATACTTAGGTATATTGATGAAAATTATTCAATCTACCAGCTAGATATAGAAATCCAAAAAGATTTTAGAAATTTAAAATTATCCAAATTAGATGACTAGATTCCTTTTTTTAACATGTCAGATTATTTAAGAAAATTGATTTTGATTAATTAACTTCCAATCTAAAGAATTATTTCTAGATTGAGTAAATGCTAGATTTGAATTGTTGACTTGATACTTTTTGTCGAGCGATAATTTCAGGATAAGGAATTAAGCATTTAATTTTTTTAATAATTTAATTGGATTTATGGAGGAAGACCAATGAGACTAACATCAAAAGGACGCTACGCCGTTAGGGCCATGCTGGATCTTACTGTAAACAGTAATGGCAACCCAGTAAGGCTTCAGGAGATTTCCAACAGACAAAACATCTCACTACACTACCTTGAACAACTTTTCAGAAAGCTTAGAAATGGGCGAACTGTAAAATCTGTTAGAGGTCCTGGCGGGGGATATGTTTTGGCCAGACCCATGGATGAGATTGCGGTTAAAGACATTTTGGATTGTGTAGGGGAAAACATCAATCCGGCAAAAGACATTTTAGGCTCTGAGGCCGAGTCTGCTGACACAACTGAATTTCATTTATCTAAAAATTATTTCCAAAATTTGGGAATAATAATGAGAGATTACCTTTCAACTACCACGTTGGGGGATTTAATTAGAAAGTCTAAAGAAAAAGATTTTATGGCAAACAACATGGCCACTAAAATGGAAAATGCTCCTAAAGCAAATCCCATGGCCCCTTATAATATGGAAACCCCTCTATAATACTTTCCGCCTTAAATTGACTTTCGATAGGTTAAAAACTAAATTGGGCCCGGTAAAACGGGCCCTTTTTATATGGAAAGATTATATTTTGATTACAATGCCACAGCTCCCTTGTCCGAATCCGTTATGGATTGGCTTAAACAAGGGAATTTGCCATTTGCTAATCCTGCATCTTTTCATTATTCCGGACAGAAATCTAAAAATTTTATTGAAGAAACTTCCGACTTTTTAAAAAAAACTTTCCATATTGATCACAAAATTTTTTATCATTCGGGTGCATCCGAAGGTATCAATACGGTTATTAGGGGATGGGCAAAAAAAAATCCAAATGGACATTTTTTTTGTTCTTCCATAGACCATTCTTCCGTAGTCAACTTGGGTGAATTTTTGGAGCAATTTGGCGTTTCCACCCATGTGTTCAAAGTGGATAAAAATGGAGACTTTGATTTAAATAATTTAATATCCCAAATAAACCAATTTGCAGGGGCCCCATGTCTTCTAAATTATACCTACGTAAATAACGTAATCGGCGTTGTTTGGGATTTGAAATGGGCCGAAGAAATAAAACGACAAACCAATTGTAAAATTCATGTAGATGCAGTTCAGGTACCCGGTAAAATTAAAGATTGGCAATCGCTAAACCCTAAATTGGATGCCTATACCTTTTCAGGCCACAAATTTGGAGCTTTTAAAGGAGTAGGTTTTACCTTTTTTAGGCCCGATTTTGAATTTGCGCCATTGCTAAGCGGTGGCAGCCAGCAGGAAGGTTTAAGGTCGGGGACAGAAAATCCAGTAGGCATATTTTCCATAAAGCTGGCGTTGGATAACTTAATCAAAAATTTTAACTATGACAGGTTGAGCAAAGCAAAATGTTTAATAGAATCTTCCCTAAAAAATCTTTTAGGAGAAAGAGGGGAGATTATTAGTCTTAACGCAAAAATTAGAAATGCTAATACCATTTATTTTATTCAAAAATTTGAAAATTCCGAAGTACTTAAAATGAAATTTGATTTATCGGGAATTGATATTGGAACCGGTTCTGCTTGTTCTTCAGGAACAAGTTTACCTGACCGGGTTATTCTTGCGTTAGGCTATGATGCTGATTTGGCCAAATCTGGGATAAGATTATCGTTTGGCCCCTTTATGGATGAGGAATTGGCGGCTAAATACTTAGAGAAAATTAAATCGATATTATCCACTTCTTTAAAGTAAAGAATTTACAATAAATTCAAACTAACCTGACAATCCTTGGGTAACAACGGGTTAAATATTATCTATGAAAAAAGCTTTGCCAAATCCTCCTGATTTTTTGACAAGGTGTGAGTCTCCCTTTTTGCCACCAAAATTAAGTGGCAAAAAGGGACCACTTCTTCTTAAAAAGAAGGGCAATTACTTGAAATATATCAGGAATTTATTGGCATGGAATGTGCTTATTAAAAAGTAAGTCCCACCGGTTGGTATGAAAAGGTGAGTGCCTTGTTCCTGGGGGAATTTGAAAAGTGATTTCAATAATTAATTCTAATACCGACCAACTGAGTAACTCTTAACGGTTACTTATCTTAAAAATCAAAAAATATCTCAATCATTTTTCAACCATCAAGGCCACCCCCCTTTTATGTAGTTAAATTGGGACTATAATAATTAGAAAAGGCGAGTTTGATGAAAAATTTATTAATTTTGATTCTTTTTTTTCCCTTCACATTATTAGCTGAGCAAGCACTGGTATTATATACCGAAAATGAACCCCCATTTAGCATGCGAAGGAATGAGTTGCGGGCCCTTGGCACTGATGATCCATTAACTGGGATATCTGTGGAAATACTAAAAACCCTTTTTACAAGAGTGAGAGTGCCTTTTGTAATGAAAATCGATCTTTGGGATATAGCCTATAAAAATGCCCTTAAAGGAGAGGCCCAGGGGGTTTTTTCTACAACCCGAACCAAGGAAAGGGAAAGCCTTTTTAAATGGGTGGGACCACTAGTTGCCAATGATTGGTATTTGGTTGGAAGAGAAAGTTTTGATACCAGGATTAAAGAAATTAGTGATCCAAATTTGAAAAATTTTAGAATAGGAACCTTAAAGGGTGGGGCCATTTATGACCTTTTAAAATCTAAGGGTATTCCCTCAATGGAATTTGGCAACGGATTTGAGTGCGCATTGGCCCTAAAAGAGGGGAAAATAGATCTTTGGGCAGTAGGCAGTCAAACAGCGTTTTATTATGCGAAAAAGGTTGATGCGGAAAATCTAAAGCATGTATTCTTGCTAAAAAGCCACCAATTTTTATATCTGGCCTTAAATCAAAAAGCTCCTGATAAACTGGTGAATGTTTTAAATAAAGAACTTGGGATTATGAGAAGGGATGGAACGATTAGTAATATTTACCGAAGATTTCGTTGATTTTAACTATTTTAGGATTTCCAAATTTAAATCCTTGGAAAATGTAACACCGGAAATTTTGTCTTCGTTTTTTTTAATCCAGGAAAATTCCACGGGTTTGCAATTTTCAAAATCTTCTCCAAAGGCAATTAAGATGGTCTTTGGGGCAATCTCTTGAAGACAAGAATAATAAAAATTTTTAGGTAAGATATTTTCTTCCTCAATTTTTTCGTCGAGGTATCTAGGTTCTATCATGGGCTTTGTTGTGGAGTTTTTTATTACTAAAGCACCCTTGATTTTTTCTCTAGGGATTTCATTGGTCCTTTGCCAGGTGCTGACGTTAAAAAAATCTAAAAAGAAAAGAGAATCCCTAAATTTTAATTTCCTTGGGAGAAGTAGTGCTTGCAAAAAATTTCTAGTGGATAAATCTTTGGATCGTTTAACCAGTTTGTCATAAAGGATCCCATCTTCAATACGAATTATATATGAACCCGGATTGGAAACTGAGTACTTTAGCAAAAATTGAATGGATATACTGCTTAGGGTAAATAATTTGGGCTGGGTAAGATGGAGGTGAGGAAACTCCTTCATCTCTAATAGGGTTTGAACGGATCGAATGAGGTCATCTTTTGACAAGTCCTCGAAATTAAACCTTCCCATATTCACCCATTATAGAATTTTGTGCACCGGAAATTAAGTGATTTGTCATCGGCTGTAAATTCTTTTTTTTCCGATGAGTAATATTTTTACCAAAACCCTTAAAAAACTTCAGATTTTAGTAAATCTCATTGACTCATCGAAGGGTATTCAATAGTATCCGTGGGATTAAATTATACCTTTGTAATCTTGGAGATAGAGTCATGAAATTAATGGCAAAAACAAGGAATATCGGAATTTCAGCCCACATTGATTCCGGTAAAACCACCCTCACTGAAAGAATCCTTTTTTATAGCGATAAAATCCACAAAATCGAAGAAGTTCGAGGCGGTGGAGCCGGCGCAACCATGGACCATATGGAGCTTGAAAAGGAAAAAGGGATCACCATTACCTCCGCAGCAACCACCGTTTACTGGCGTGGTGTTGGAAGTAAGGGAATTACCTACGCCTCAGGCCTTGATAAGGAAGCTAGAATTAATATTATCGATACTCCGGGCCACGTGGATTTCACCATTGAAGTTGAAAGATCTCTAAGGGTTCTTGATGGAGCTATCTTGGTTCTTTGCTCGGTTTCAGGGGTTCAATCTCAGTCAATTACTGTTGATAGACAGATGAAGAGATATAAAGTTCCAAGACTTTGCTTCCTAAATAAAATGGACCGAATGGGTGCTAACCCTTGGAATGGGGTTAAGGCCCTTAAGGAAAAACTGGGTCACAACGCGGTTTTAATTCAAATCCCAATTGGGGCTGAGGATGAATTTAATGGTGTCGTAGACCTGATCACGAAAAAGGCAATTTATTTTGATGGTGAGAATGGTGAGAATGTCAGATTTGAGGAATGTCCACCAGAATTAATGGATAAAATGGAAGAGCATAGAGCTATAATGCTTGATGCTGTTTCAGAATTTGATGATGCAGTTATGGAAAAATACCTCGATGGACAGGAATTAACTGAGGAAGATATCCATAAGGCCATTAAAGCGGGAACTCAATCTTTGAAACTTACCCCAGTTTTTATGGGATCCGCCTTTAAAAATAAAGGTGTGCAAATTCTTTTGGATAGCGTTGCCAGGTACCTACCATCACCACTTGAGGCCGCTAAACCATTGGCAATAGATAGTAATACACATGAGAAAGTCACCCTAGAACCAAACCCCTCTGCTGATCTAGTAATGATGGCCTTTAAAATAACTGACGAACAATTTGGTCAGCTGACCTATACCAGAATCTATTCTGGAACCCTAAATAAAGGGGATACCGTTTATAACACCAGAACCAAAAAGAAGGTTCGAGTAGGAAGAATGGTTAGAATGAATGCCAACGATAGGGAAAATATCGAAGAGGCACATGCTGGGGATATTATCGCGATGGTAGGTATCGAGTGCGCCTCCGGGGATACATTTGTTGGAAATGAGGATATCGCCCATTTATCCTGTGAAGGAATGCACGTGCCAATTCCAGTTATCGAACTTTCAGTTTCGGTAAAAGATAAGAACGACTTGGCAAAAATGGCCAAAGGGTTACAGAGATTCCTAAGAGAAGATCCTACTTTCCATGTCTATACTGATGAAGAATCAGGGGAAACAAGAATTGCAGGGATGGGAGAGCTCCACCTTGAAATTTATGTAGAAAGATTAAAAAGAGAGTACGGATGTGAAGTTAATGTTGGAGCTCCTCAAGTTAACTATAGAGAAACTATTCGAAAAGATACTAAATTTGATTACACCCATAAAAAGCAAACCGGTGGTTCTGGTCAGTTTGCCGCGGTAGCAGGAACTCTAAGGCCGCTACTCGCAGAAAATAAGGAAACTGAAGACCAAATCTTTAAATTCAAAAATGAAATTAAAGGGGGGGCCATTCCTTCAGAATTTATCGGGGCATGTGAAAAAGGGTTTAATGATATTATGGTAAAGGGACCTCTGGCCGCTTTCCCATTAATAAATTGCGAAGTTTCACTTCAAGACGGTCGTTACCATGATGTTGACTCCTCCGATCTAGCCTTTAGAATTGCTTCTAGACAGGCCATGAGACAGGCGGTTAAAAACGCTAATCCTTGTCTTCTAGAACCCATAATGAAGGTTGAAGCCGTAACCCCAGACCAATATCAAGGGTCCATTATTGGGGATTTAAGCTCAAGACGTGGTGTAATCATGGGATCTGAAACCGATGCTACCGGTGAAGTAACCATTACCGCTGAAGTTCCTCTTTCAGAAATGTTTGGTTATTCCAGCCAATTGAGATCTATGTCTGCAGGTAAGGCCACTTATACTATGGAATTCGCGAAGTACTCGGAATGTCCATCTTTTGTATCCGATAAAGTTATAAAAGAAAGAGCGGAAAAACTAAGTAACGATTAATTTTAACAATAATGGGCCCTCTTCTGAGGGCCTATTTGTTTGATCATTCAAACAATTTATCGATAATATTTCCTGATAAAAATCATTTCTCTTTCCCTGCACTGCTAATATATCATTGCTATTAAATTTATTTCTCAAAAAGGAAGCAATCAGATGGAAAAACTAACCAGAAGAAAATTTTTCAAAAGTTCGGCCCTAACTTTAGTGGCAATTCCCGTTTTAGGAAAGACTTTAGGTCTATTTAATAAAGCCTATGCTCTCGTTAGGGATGACTCTGCAATTAAATTGCAGGGGTACGTTCATGATTCTGCAAAAGCTGACAAGACGGCTTACGATAAACATATGGTTAAGGTTGCAGAATTCCTTACTGAAATTAAAAAATCAGATGCTAAGGTTTCTGCCAACTGTGCAACTTGAAT
>JACCDG011508648.1_pt1 | contig 10054 bp, 10 predicted proteins | sample 7442471 | NCBI WGS metagenome assembly JACCDG01 (sample SAMN15323444, study PRJNA562643) | freshwater metagenome | isolation source: river surface water | place: USA:Blue River Watershed | collected 2017-08-17 | reverse complement strand
TCGGCGTTTTGAAAAATCAAGCTTCAGTAGACTCGCCTAGCTTGGCGGCGACTGCACGCTTACCCAATTTTCTCACTGCGGCAATAGCGGCCAATTGACTGGCCCGGGGCTTGGTTTTGCCCGTTTCCCAGTGATACACGCTCTGAGCAGAAACGCCCAGCAGCTTGCCCATCTCGGCAGCGCTGATGTTCAGTTTTTTGCGCAGAGCAGCAAAGCCCGCCACACGGAATCGGAGTGAGGTGCCAGATTCTTCATCTGCATTTTCTGCAGGCTTCGCACGGGCAGCGCCCTTGCCCTGCTTCTTGATCTGGGCTTCCAATCCGGTAACGCGGCGTTTGAGCGCAGCGATTTCGCTGCGGTACTGTGCCGATGCCTTCTTCAAGGCTTGGGTTTCAGCTCGGACCTCCTTCTTGGCAAGTCGGCTGATTTCGCTTTTGAGTTGATTGGCGAAGGTGGACATATGGGGTTCCTTTGCTGGAATGGGAGCCGACAAGTTTGCAGGCGGAATGGCCCTCCGGCTGCGGTGATCGGGTGGTCTCAGCCGGCAGTGTATAAGTCAGCCGCGAAAGGCGGCTCTCGGATATCCGATTGGCACACGGTGCAACGAAGTGTTGAGTCAATACATTTTTATTGTCCCCGCCAGCCCCGCCCACAGAAAAGCGCCGAGCGCGCTGTTACCCGGTCCTCGCTGGAAAGAAGCTGGACCACCCAATTCGTCTTCGAGTTAACGAACACGTTGTTGAGCACAACATCGAACTTATCGTGCGACATAGTCATCGTCTCACTGTTTAGGTCGGCCAGCGTACCGGCGAGGTAGTCAGGGAGCCGGACGATTTCATCATAGCGGTGTTTGCCCGTCTGTTCGGGAATCTCGAATCCGAGGTTTGCCTGCGTCGTTGGCACCGTACGGCCAGCCTCAAGCTCTCTCATTGCGTGCATTTCGGCTTGCAGCATGTAATAGACGTAGGTCAGGTCGTAGACAACGGCATCGTGCCGCGCAATCAGGGCGTCGCGGTCTGAAATCCAGCGTATTGCCTTCGGCTGCCTGGCTAAGTTCAAGCTGTTGAATACTGTTGCAGAGGCAGCAGCCGCTAGGTGCATTTGGCGGGCCAGCTTGGCGTTCAAATTCTTGCTCTCCAACTCGCGACCGAAGGCCTTGAAACGCTTCACTGTTTCCTCGTGGAACTCGACAGTTCGCTCTGCGGGGTACTCCCTCAGACGATACTCAAGATAGGCAATTGCACCCGGGACGAACTCGAGCATGTTCTCGACATCCAAATGCGCCCTAAGAAGGGCTTCCTCGCGCTTCAACACGAAAGAAATGCTGAACGTCACGGGCACCTCGCAGGTCAGGTACTGAACCAAACCTAGTGGAATGTCCTTAGTGTTCTTCAGGTCCTTTGGAGCGGCGCCGGCGATGTACCTGCAGATATTTTCGGCCGTGTCGTGCGGGGCAATGATGACGAAGCTGAAAACGTCGTTTGGCTTGTTGACGTCGCCAATGCAGTAGTCGGAAGCGACCGTCCACGGGTATCCAGGCGGATAGCGATCAAACCACTCGGCCATGGTAGTGCGGGCAGTCTTGGTAGCTTGCATGAGGACAGGGAGCATCGGAATCATGACCAAATGGTACGCGCAGCTAACTCCTCGTAGAAAAACCGATTCCGAATTGAGAATTCCCCGCTCGCATGGCACCTCAGGTTCAAGAGCGACCGACCGCTATCAACCTATTCCAGTAATATGGTCGATGTCTGCATTACAGCCAAAAGCGACAATTTTTGCCACCTAGATCGTGGATTTCTTTCTTCCATAAGTCGATCATCTGCTAATGGCAACTTGATAGAAAAATGCTGGTCGGGGCGTTTCCAAATGGCTTCGCACTGCGCCGCCGCAGAGCTTTAGGGCTAAGACTCAACCCGCCACCAGAAGGCACCTCGGGAACAGTTCATGAAGAAGCGCCAGTTTGCACGAGCCGCCGAAAGCTCTCAAACGTCAAACACGATCAAATCAGTTCGTCGGATTTTCTTTAATCACCTCGATCACACTATCGAAGAACGTGGGCACTTCCACGTGGACCAGACGTTTGGCTCCGGCAGTGGAATCCTGATACGGAAGAGCGGGGTTTTCTATCTACTTACCGCTCGCCATGTGTTGCAGAATACAACTAATTTTGAATTTGCTAATGATTCTCCATTTTGGGTCACCGCTCTCAATCGTTACCAAGTAAATAGCATCTACGACTTTATGATGCCAGCGAGGTTGCACTTCGTTGGCGATCTCATTGCAGATAGAGGGGTCGCCATCGACACTTCCGATCTGGTCATGGTTGAGCTCTTTAAACCCTTACCGCAGCATCAGCCGGATAGCTTCCTAGACTTTGATGCCAAAGTGTCGCCAATGCTGCCAAAAGAGAAATTTTTTTCAGGGCAACTTCTTTTCGCCGCTGGCTATCCTTTCGAGCGAAACATCTTCACATTTATTGATGAACCTCGTGATGGATTCACGCACGAAACACGAGTGCAGCGTCACATTATCAATGGGCAATGCGTGCTTGAAGATGGCGAGCCTTACATGACTGCGTTGACAAACGCAGCGCCATACGAAAATATGTCAGGAGCAAGCGGCGGAATAGTTTGCAATATGCAAAACAAAGGCAATCAGGTACGCGCTCTTGGAATGATTATTTCGGGAGGACCACGAATTATTCGGTTTTTACCATCGTATTTAATTCAAGAGGCAATTGATCGTCTGAATGAGGCCAAGTCAATTGTGATTGATTCTGCAGTCGTCTGCGGGCCAGATTTTCAAGCGTATTCTGCAGCGCTCTCGGAGTATCAAAGGTACTTACGGGAAGGACAATGACCTTATCTCTGAACAACTTTGTGATTAGCCCGAGCAGTCCCATGTTGAGGCTTACCCTACTGGTCAATTTAACGTCTCATGGGGCTGCATATCTACAAGATTGAGCGACTATTTCAGACCGAGGAGCTCGGCCCAATGAAAGCCTGCTTCAAGAGCGGACTTTGACTCCACGTAGCCGTGCGCGGGCTCGTTGCCCCATAGCGGTCTATCGACAATTCCGAAAACCATTGCCGAGGTACCCGAACGATTTTCGACCCTGCCAGAAAAGACGCAAAACCAGGTTCGCCAAGTTGGCACTGATAATGCTCCATTTCATGGCGAGGGGATGAAAATGCCAGTAGTGAAGGATCGGCTGACGACAGCCCAGTGGATTCTTGAGCGGAATTTGGCCTGGATCGCCGCAGCGGACGCCAAGGTCGCGATCATAGTCACGATTAACGTCGCAATGCTCGGAGGCCTCGCCGGTACTTTTGGCTGGTCCGACGCTCACCGCTCTTACTGGGCCTACGGCGCCTGCATCATGGCAGCCCTCCTTAGCGGCTCAGGTGTGTTCTGCGCCGCGATGGCAATGTTCCCCAAGACTGACGGCCCTAAGCTATCGCTGCTGTTCTCAGTGCCGGTGGCTGGCATGACATTGCCGGATTACCAAGAAGCCCTAAAAATCCGCTCAGACGAGCAATTGCTGGAAGACTGGTCCGGTCAAGTTCACCGAAATGCCGAGATTGCCAAAAGGAAGTTCGAGTGGGTTAGAGGCGCGATGATCTGGTCGTTCCTCGGCGTTCCTGCATGGGTTGTCGCCATTGGCGTGATGCTGAGCAAGTGAGAAACGAATGACTTCCAGCGCTGATCTCCGCACCACCGTTGCCGACATCTTCCGCCACCAGTGGTCCACTACTGACGGTCGCGTAATTCCAGTCCCAGGTGATCTCGGACTTGGCAACGTAGCCAGATCCTTTGATAGTGCAACCGTCCTGTATGCGGACCTAGACAGTTCCACTACTCTCGTTGACAGCTACATATGGCAATTCTCAGCTGAGGTCTACAAGGCATACCTGCGGTGCGCAGCAAGAATTATCAGCGCCGAAGGTGGCGTCATCACCGCGTATGACGGCGACCGAGTAATGGCAATTTTCCTGGGGCAGACTAAGAATACACAGGCAGTGCGTGCAGCCATGAAGATCGCGTACGCAGTAGAGCAGGTTATCAACCCAGAACTCAAGGCTCAATACACGGACACGGATTACACAGTTGCGCACTCTATTGGCATTGACGTTAGTCCAATCCACGCTGCGAGCATCGGCGTTCGTGGCGATAACGATCTCGTTTGGATTGGCCGTGCGGCAAATCATGCAGCAAAGCTCGCCGGCAAGCACGGATACCCGATTTGGATCACGAAAGAAGTTTACGACGTGATCAACGATAAAGTTAAGAAAGATCCTGATACGGGTGTTAGCTACTGGTATCGCAATACATGGGCCGAGATGGATAACCGAGACATCTACGGCACCACTTACGTCTATCAGTTCTGAACGCCCTTTTCTGAACTTAAAAAGTCATCCGCGCGCATCCCGTCGAAAGTCGAGTGACGAGCGTTGCGGTCACTCTGAAATTCACGGGCGCTTTTATTTCTCACCCAGGATGGTTTTTCGGACCCCTAGCTCGCGAAGGCGGCGCTTAATTTGATAGATCACCGGGCCAAGCGCTGTAGAGGGCTCATCGTTCGGCTTGGGCTGAGCATAGACAAGCGGCGTCAGGCCTTTGAAATCTGATGGCAGCTTCACGTCTTCGCCACGAGGCACTAGCAGCAACGTCCGAGCTCTCCCCAGACGGGACATGAAGAAGCCCAGCTCGAAGATCACGTTGTCGCGAGGCGTGGATTGGGTGCGATCCCTTGAACGAACCAAGTCGTCAGGTTGCGCGATCGCGATGCCTAAATCGGACTCGTTGACGCCACGCTCAAGCGCCTCGATCGGGTAGCCGCCAGGCGGAAAAATGTGGTCGTCGCTCCAAATCTCGACGACAGCATCCTCGTGCTGCAAACCTGCTCGGATGCATTCGGCGATGTCGAGAGCTTCGGCCGAGCAGATGAAGAACACTCGCGGCCTGGCGTTCGGTTTGTTAATAAACCTGTTACGTTGTTCAAGCCGTCCGGACAGATCGATCGCTAGCAACCGCCAAATTCGAGGCTGCTTTTCGGCGATCGCGTCAAGATCCTGATGCGAGATTTTTAAGGCTACTGTCGGCTCGTCGGCCTGGATGGTGGCCGCGCGCGTGATCTCCGGATTGATCGCCGACATCTCGCCCACTGAAACGTTTTTTTCGCGCGGATAGAGCCGGACGCCCTTAACGATAACCTGAGCCTTGCCCGCCAGGAGGAAGAACATGTCGCGATCGGTGCCGCCCTCTTCAATCAAGTTTTGTCCCGGCGCGAATTCCAGCAACTCGCCTACATCGGCAATGGCCTCCGCAACCGCAGTGTCGCCCTGCACGATCTTCTGTGCCCGCAGCGCCTCCACAAGTACCGCCCTGTTTCCGAATCTCTGCTTTAAGCTCATACGAGCCTCCTTGTACTTACGCGCGCCTCGCGCCTCCAAGCCGACACTCCCAAGATTCTCCCCCATTCGGTCGACGGTGGCCGCAGCTCGCGCGGTCCCTCCCCCGACAGCCCCACGCGAAGCGGCGCGAAGCCTCGACGAAACGCATGCGCGCTGCCTTCTAGCGCGCCAAAGCGGCCAAGCTTCATTACGAGCAACGCCAGAAACAAGGCCCGTTGGCTCGGCTCTTCGATCAGGCGCTGCATCTGCCGGAGATCGGGCAAGCTGGGTATCGCGGGGAAACTTGGATGGGAATGCCATTCGCCCAAATAGTTGTAACGCTCAAAGTCGCGGCCAGATCGTTCCTGAAATCGGCGAATAAAACGGCCATGACTCGGCGAGCTACGAGTGAAGCTCGCTAACGAGCCGTCGCGCTGGACGGAGAGGTCGAGCACCAGAAAGCGCCCATCGCCAAGATTCTCAGCTGCAAGCACACCGCCGATCTCATCCGAGCCGGCGCGCGCCAGTTCGCGGCGTAGTTTCGCTACGCACTGATCGCTGACGATAATTTCGATCATGTCTTGGCACGCAGCACGGTCAGCGCAAGCGTTGTCGCAGGGTCAAAATTGGCGGCCGTGACCGACGCAACCTCAGCCTCCGGGAGCCGAACCAACGGAATTCCGAAGGTTGAGAACGGCTCGCCAAAGATCCACTCAGCCCTCAAACCAATCATGTAGGCAGAACTCGGGTAATCGGAATGCTGCGGCTTCGTCAACAAATCGATCGCGAGGCGCGCCAGGTGGCCCGAGATGATGGACACGTCGGCATCGTCAGCGATCATTGGCGGTCCGTCGCCCTGTTCGGCGCCGTAGTCGACGGCTGCGGCTGGAGGGGCCTGCGGGAAGTCCGGATTCGAGCACCATCCGTCGATCTGCTCGCGAACCGAGTGCGGATCGGGATCAATGCTAGGTCGGCTTCGAGCGATGTAGCCCCCGTAACCGCCTGCGAGCACTCGACCCCAAACCACAGGGATACGTGCGCTCTTCGCGACTGCGGCGGCGTAGTTGAAGCACATATCGCTGCCGCTGGTGTCCACGATCAAGTCGCAGTTCGACATATCGTCAAGCGCCTTTTGCAATGTCTTGGCGGACATTTGCCCGCCAAGCCGCTGCAAACGCGTTTTGACCTTGACCGACGGATGCACCAAAGCGAGCCGCTCTGCGAGCGCCTCGGCCTTGTGGGCACCAACGGCTCGCCAGTCCAAGTCGTTGCGGACCAAGTTGCCGTCACGCACGATGTCATCGTCAACAATCAGGAAATTCCTCGCACCCGATCGCGCCAGGCTCATGGCCACTTTGGAGCCCATAGACCCGGCGCCCAGCACAACGATCCTCGCGCCGGCAAGGATCCCGTGGCCTTCGGGCAGTCTGACGCTCTGGTCAGTGGTAGGCATGCCGCACTCGAAGATCTTGTCGGTATCTGCTGAGAGTTTCAATGCCTGGACGGAGTCGGGTAAGACCGTCAGCAGGATCTTGCTGCCGGTCAGGGGCTCAGGGCTGAATGCCTGCCACAACGCAGCCGCCCCTTCCGAGCCGGCTGAACGCACGAGGTCCGCGCGGGGGTCGCCGGTGGGCAACGACACCGCAAACCCCTCGTAATAGCCTTCCTCTCTCAGCGGCGCCGGGATGCTCGGGTCGAGCCAAGCTTCCGCGCTAGCTAGCGTTAGCTTCACGGCGGTCCAGACCATGCAGTTTTCAAAAGATGAGCAGCGGAAATGCGCAGGGCAACCTTCTACCCTTTCCCTCACTTTGGCAATTAGCGTCGGGGTGGCAACCACCCGGAAGTGCTGCAACCTCATGTTCTGGCCTTCGGTGAACGCGTGGGCGGAGGGAACCCTCCTACGGCGGCCGTCCGCGTTGACCGTGCTTTCAGTAGACAACAGCTCATGGGCACTAAGTAGCATGTCGGTGGCGGTATATCGAGGCCGCCAGTTGTCCGCCCTAATTTGTAAGCAGAGCTCGCCGCCTGCACCCCACTGATGTCCGGACCATCGCTGTTGGGGATCACGCGGGAGGAGCATTGGCGGCGCATGAGGGAACACATACGGATAGACGAGCCAGCCCTTACGCAGCGCACCACCCGCCTGGAAGTCGATTTCCAGCCGGAGCGAGCCATCGTCCGGGACGACCTGCCACAGCGCTCGCTTGATCCAGCCCTCCTTGCGCAGCGCTTCCACGGCCGCCATCTCGACGTCGAGCCGGTCAAGGTGCCGCAAGAACCACATCAGGAAAAGCCGGAAGGGATCTTCGAGGGACTGGCGGCGGCGGCGGGGAAGCCAAACCCGGCGGCCGCGGCAGCAGCGCCAGCCGCACTTGGCGAACGCAGGGACGATGCAGCAGGACGCGATGCCGACTTCGCCGCGTTCTCGGCTTGCGTCAAGGCCTGGGTGGCTGCGTCGTAGTCGAAGTCTGAGCGGCGGCGGCCGACACCAAAGAGATCTTTGAACGCCTGTGGGGCGAACTTGTTCAACGTCGGACCGACTGCGGTTTGATATCCATTGCAACGAAGCTGCTCCTCCTCGGAGCGCAGCACCGAACGGCTAATGCAGCACCGAACCATCTCGCCCTTAATGCCGAGACGGGTCACAGCCACGGGGCCGTGCTCGACCCCGATCGCCAGACCGAGATCGCTAGCGTCTACGCCTTCGTCGGCCAACAAATCCAGCGCCAAGGCGAAGCTGCTGCGCATTGCTGCCGCGCAAAACATGGCGTTCTTCGCCGTCTCCCCGTCGTCGGTAGTTTGGGCGGTGCCCTCGATCAGGATGCCGTGGATGCAGTCGCCGATGAACCGAATCTTGCAGCCGGCGAAGTCGTCACGCAGCACGCATTCGAGTTCGGCTCGCAACACGTGCAACGCGCGCACCACGTCCTTGGCTGTCTCGTCGTCGTCGATACGGTCGGAAACGTAGCTGGTGAAGTTATCGATGTCAGCATAGACCGAGGAGCACTCCTGCCGGCGCGAGTTTTTCGGAGAGAGCACCTCCAAATCCAGCGTCTGGAAAGGCGGGGTGTGCCGGTAGAACTCGATGGCCCCGATCGGCTGCTTGGCCAGGTCGTCCTGCCAATCCTTGTAGATCTCGTCGGCGGTCACCGGGAGCTTGGCCTTATCCTTGGACGTCTGGATCTGCTCGCCGGTAAGCGCCGTGGCGTTCTCGTCGACGACAGCCTGCCAGCCGACCACGGCCCGCGCCGTGTTCGTCATGTAAATGCCCGTCTTAGTCCCGCCGCCGGCGCGCTTCGCAGCCAGGTTCGCAGGCTCACCCAAAAACAACGGCTCCCTAGAGCCTCGGCGCCCATTGTTGACCGCAAGCGCCTCGCCGGAGTCGATGCCGACGCGGACCTTGGCCGCCGGCAGCGGATCGTCGCCATCCTCGCCCGTGCGCGAGAGGACGTCGCAGATCAGCTGGGCCGTCGCGACCGCCTTGTGCACGCGAGCTGCCTCGTCACCATAGGGCTTGGCGAACACTGCGTGCAGCCGCTGGTTATGGAAGTCGACCTCGATGGCTTCGACCTCCAACAAGATGTTCCTCACAGCGCGGTAATGCAGGTTCAGGAATCGGAGGGTCCGCCGGTGGGCGACCACGCCTTCGTAGTCCGTAACCCCCAGCATCTCGTCCATGTTCAGGATGTCCACATAAACATGCACACCATCAACACGATAGGCGGTCCCGACCGGGAGTCCCGTCAGGTCCGTCTCCTTGATGTATTCCTTGATCTTGATGGTCTCGACTTCCGCGAGACGCTTCTTGATCCGGCCTTCGGCCGTCGACTTGTTCCAGGTGCGCTTGGCCATGCGGCCTCCTTCCTGCTTAATCCACGTCGCGCGGCGTGAACGATTCATACACGCCAAACACTATACCTAGTGTCCGGACTGAGATACTTCCACCATAGGTGGGGCTGTAATTTTACACAGTATGCTGACGCCATCGCGACGTCTGTCCAACGATTCAACCTACAAATACCGGAATCTGCGAGATGCCGCACCCTCACACACACACACCTTGAATACCTGCAATAGGTCGGCAGTGCCAGCACGCGTGGACCGAAACCGGTCCTTTCCTACGGGCGCCCTGACGCCTGCCAGCTGGTGCCCTGTCTTCGAGCCGAGGCAAGCTTGATCGTCGAATGACAGGCTGCCATTCGACCTACAGGGGCGAGTGGCTGAGATCAGCCCAAACCAGCCTGTACGAGTTCTACTGCCAGCCACAGTCGGCGATGAATTTCTGTAATCTGGCAATGATGGGAAGCAAGATTCACATCAAACTCCCTAGCCCGGACCCGCATGAATCCTAGGTCTCTCTTTTGGATACGACCAAGAGAAAACAGAGAAAGAGAGAGATTTCGGCAGAAAAAAGGCCCTCATTCCCGACCTCCTGGCCATCCACGGCCAAGAGACTTTTTCAGGAATGGCGCCAATATTGGGCCTCAGCGCGATGCACGAACGTCGTAGAGAGCAGTTCGCGGGTTATAAATGGTAGGCCGTGAGGGACTTGAACCCCCGACCAAGGGATTATGAGTCCCCTGCTCTAACCAACTGAGCTAACGGCCCGCACACCCACAACGGGAACCAGAGATTGTAGTGGGCTTACTTGCCCTGGC
>JACCDG011268041.1_pt1 | contig 10056 bp, 8 predicted proteins | sample 7442471 | NCBI WGS metagenome assembly JACCDG01 (sample SAMN15323444, study PRJNA562643) | freshwater metagenome | isolation source: river surface water | place: USA:Blue River Watershed | collected 2017-08-17 | reverse complement strand
GAACCAGGAGATCCGTTGGTGGTCTCTGACGGCCAAACCCTTGTTTGACGAGCGGGGGCGGGCTGCTGGCTGGCGGGGCGTGGGGGCCGACATCACCCAGGCACGCAAAGCGCGCGACGACCTGGCTTTGATGGCCAATTACGACTCGTTGACCGGGCTGGCCAATCGGCATCGATTCAGTTCGGTGCTCAATCAGATGTCGACCGAGGGGGCTGGCAAGCGCAGCCCTTGCTGTCTGATGTTTCTGGACCTGGACAACTTCAAGACCATCAACGACACCTTGGGCCATGGCGTCGGCGATCAGTTGCTGCGCGTGGTGGCCAAACGCCTGAAGTCTTGCGTGCGCGAGGGCGATTTGCTGGCGCGTTTGGGCGGTGACGAGTTTGCGCTCTTGTCCCTGTTGGCGATGACCGATGACGAGGCGCATGCCTTGGCTGCTCGGTTGGTGGCGGCTTTGTCTGAGCCGGTACAACTGGATGGGGTGATGGTGGAAGTGAGCACCAGCGTCGGTGTGGCCTTGGCCCCCAAAGATGGGCAAGACCCGCAGGCTTTGCTGCAATGCGCTGACCTGGCCTTGTATGCGGCCAAGGCGGCAGGCCGCAACACTTACCGCTTCTTCTGCTCTGAAATGGGTGAGAGCACCCGTGCACGAGCCAAATTGCAGCAAGAGCTGGGGCAGGCGCTGGCCAGTGAGCAGTTCACCTTGCGCTACCAGCCGCAAATCAATTTGCAGACGGGCGAAGTCAAGGGCTTTGAGGCCCTGGTGCGCTGGCAGCATTCAGAGCGCGGGTTGATCGGTCCGGCCGAGTTCATCCCCGTGGCCGAGGAAACCGGGCAGATCGTGCCCTTGGGCACCTGGGTGCTGCGCAAGGCCTGCCGTGAGGCGGTGACCTGGCCTTCGCATTTGCGGATCGCGGTCAATTTGTCGGCGGTTCAGTTCCGCAGCTCATCTGTGGTCGACATCGTGGATGAGATCCTGGCGGAAACCGGCTTGGCCGCAGAGCGACTGGAGCTGGAAATCACTGAATCAGCCTTGATTGAGGACGATGCCGGGGCTCAAGCAACCCTCGAATCCTTGCGCAGCCGTGGGGTGCGTGTGGCGATGGACGACTTTGGGACCGGGTATTCGTCTCTGGCCTACTTGCGCCGGTTCTCGATGGACAAGTTGAAGATCGACGGCATGTTTGTTCGGTCTTTGGATCGGGACGTGGATGCGCAAGCGGTGGTCACGGCCATCATCAGTCTGGCGCGGGCCCTCAAGTTGGACACCACGGCTGAGGGCATTGAAACCGAAGCGCAGATGACCATGCTCAAGGCGCTGGGTTGTGACGACGTTCAGGGCTTTCACATCGCTTGCCCCATGTCGGGAGACGCTGTCCAGGGGTTTTTGGACAAATCCAAAGCCTTGCAGCCCGCTTGAGCCGGAACCTTGGCAGGAAATATGCATCTATGCGCTTGATCCCCCTGTGATGCAGGGGGCAAGTTGTCATCTGGGCCTCACAGGCCGGTGATACATTGACGCGATGTCGACTGGCACCATGCCAGTTTGCGATGATTCACAAGAGGATTGATCTATGAATGGGATGCGTGGTTGGCTGCAACGCTTGTTCGCAGTGTTTTTGTTGGTGACGGGTTGGGCGCATGCCGCACCGGTGGCTGACTATGTGCTGGGCGCAGGCGACACGGTGCGTATTTCGGTCTACCAGAACCCCGATCTGACGCTGGAAACGCGTATTTCGGACAATGGCTCCATCTCCTACCCCTTGCTGGGCGACATCAAGCTGGGCGGTTTGAGCGTGTCTGCCGCTGAAAAGAAGCTGGCTGCTGGCCTGCGTGATGGCAACTTCCTCAAGCAACCCCAGGTGTCCCTGTTGGTGTTGCAAGTCAAGGCCAATCAGGTGTCGGTGCTGGGTCAGGTCAATCGTCCTGGTCGCTATCCGCTGGAAGCAGGTACAACCCGTTTGAGCGAAGTGCTGGCCCAAGCCGGCGGCATCATCGCCGTGGCGGGTTCTGACATCGTGGTCGTGTCGGGCAAGCGTGATGGCAAGGCCTTCCGCAAGGAAATCGACTTCCCGCAAGTGTTTGCCGCGTCTGGCACCGTTGATGACTTCCCGCTGGAAAACGGCGATGCCATCTGGGTGGACCGTGCCCCCATGGTCTACATCTACGGTGAAGTGCAGCGCCCAGGCCCGATGCGTCTGGAGCGTGACATGTCCATCTTGCAAGCCCTGGCCAGCGCCGGTGGTTTGACGCTGCGCGGCACCGAGCGTGGTGTGCGCGTGAACCGTCGTGATGCAGCCGGTCAAGTACAGGTGTTGCAGCCTGGTCTGAACGACAAGCTGCAACCCAATGACATCGTCTACATCAAGGAAAGCCTGTTCTGATCAGGCCTTCTCTTTAAGCCTTTTTCTCCCATGCCACGGCGAAGAAACCGTCTGTGGCATGGCGGTGGGACCACAATCTGAGGTGTCCCGCCTCTGTCACCAGCGATTCGGCCTGGGCGACACCGGCCTGCTCCAACTTGTCCTTGGCATTGACCTGAACAAAGTCGGGGTGGGCTTCGCTGAACTTTTCAGCAATCACTTCGTTTTCAGACTTCAACAGGCTGCAAGTGGCGTAGACCAGGCGACCGCCGGGTTTGACCATGCGCGCAGCGCTCTTGAGGATCGCGGCCTGGATTTCGTTCAGTTCAGCGATGGCCTTGGGGCTTTGGCGCCATTTGATGTCCGGATTGCGACGCAGCGTACCCGTGCCTGAGCAAGGCGCATCCACCAATACACGGTCAATCTTGCCGCTCAAACGTTTGACGCGTTCGTCGCGCTCATGCGCAATCTGGGTGGCGTAGACGTTGGACAAACCACTGCGGGCCAAACGTGGCTTGATCGCATCCAGGCGGTGGCCGGAGGTGTCAAACGCGTACAGGCGGCCCGTGTTGCGCATCATGGCGCCCAGGGCCAGGGTCTTGCCGCCCGCGCCGGCGCAGAAGTCGACGACCATTTCGCCACGCTTGGCGCCCGTCAGCAGGGCCAGCAACTGGCTGCCTTCGTCTTGCACTTCGACTTGACCGCTGGTGAACACGTCCAGCTTTTGCAGGGCGGGTTTGCCGTTGATGCGGATGGCCGTAGGGCAGTAAGCGGTGGGCTGGGCTTCAATCTTGGCGGCAGCCAGGGCTTCCAGCACGGCTTCGCGCTTGGCTTTGAAGGTGTTGACGCGCAGGTCCAGCGGGGCCGAAACGGACAGGCTTTCAACCAGCGCCCAGAACTCTTCGTCGCCCAATTGTTCGCGCAAAGGGTTGGCCAGCCAGTCGGGCATGTTGTGACGCAGCTTTTCAGGCAGGGTGCTGCGGTCAATCGCTTGCGACCGTTCCAGCCATTGGGCTTCGTCGGTCGTGATCGCGGCTTTGAGGAAGTTTTCTTGACCTTGCCAGGCCAGGATGGCCAAACGGCGCTCCATGGGGCCGTGGCCAGATTGCGCCAGGTTTTGCCACAACAGGCGCTGGCGCAGCACGGCGTAGGTGGTTTCGGCCAAGGCGTGCCGCTCACGCGATCCCAGATTCCGGTTCAGACGGAAAAAGGTGGAAACGACGTTGTCGGCGGCAAATTCGAATTTGAGGACTTCACGCAGCAGGGTGCTGGTCAGGTCGAGGAGGGCTTGAGGATGCATGGGCGTGATTATCCGGTGTACGAGCCCATTCTGGTGGCCCCCAAACGTGTTTCAGTCGCGCAGACAGGGGGCCAGCTTGCAGAACGTCACGGATCATGTCCACCCATTCATGCACAGTCAGCCACAAAACGTTGGTGCTGTGGACCTGGCGGACGATGCCGTAGTCGACTGGCGCCTCCTCTGGCACGAAGGTGCCAAACAGGCGATCAAACACGATCAGGGTGCCGCCGTAGTTGTGATCGATGTACTGGGGGTTGCGGCCGTGGTGGGCCCGGTGGTGCGAGGGGGTGTTGAACAGCCACTCCACCCAGGCAGGCAGTTTTTGGATCCACTGCGTGTGAATGAAGAACTGGTAACCCAGGTTGGCTGACAAGGCAAACAGCACCCAACGTGGGTCGAAACCCAGGTAGGCCAGGGGCACGTAGAAGATCCAGTTGCCGGCAAAGCTGTACAGCCAGCTTTGTCGCATGGCGGTGGTGAAGTTCATGTGCTCGGAGGCATGGTGCACCACGTGTGCGCACCAGAACCAGCGGATGCGGTGGCTGGCACGGTGGAACCAGTAGTAGCAAAACTCTACAGCGAGGTACAGCCCGGCAAAGGTCCAGGGGGTGATCTCGATGGTGGTCAATCGGTGGGCATAGACCCAGTCCATGGCGGGCAGGATGACGGCGACCACCCACAACACGTCGACGATCATGTAGGCGCCGCCCAGGTTCATGCTGGCCAGCGAATCACGCCAGTCATAGATGCCGGTTTTGCGAAACCGCCACCACTCCAGGCCCACGACGAGGACGAAGATCGGGGTCAAACCAATCAGGAACCAGTCGCGCCAGTCGGTTTCGGCCAGGATGGAGGCCACGGGGCCGGGAAGGTCGGTCAGGGTCATGTTGGCTAGAAGGAGGCTGAATCTGTGTGATTCTTATTCATCTAACCTGAAAGCGTGCTTGTGATTCTTGACATATCGCGCCAAACTGGCTCTTACCGCCTCGCGTGATGTCCTGATGTCAGGAAGGGTTGCACTTGGCATGATGCGGTCTTATGGTTGTCACACGTGTCGCTGCTTCGTACGTTCAATTGCTCTACGAATACCTGCAAGGGGAAGGGGTAGACGCTTTGCGTTTGTTGGGTCCCGCGCCTTCGTTGCAGGATCATTTTGTGTCCATGCCCGTGTGGCAGGCCATGTTGGCCAAAGTGCAAGCCCACGATGGGCGTCCAGCCCTGGGTTTGCGCATTGCCGAGAAGATCAGCCCCCGTCACTTCGGTGTCGTGGGGTATGTGGCCCTGGCTTGTGAGACTTTGGCGGATGCCTTGCTGCGCCTGGAGCGTTATCACGCCTCGGTTTACGACGCCAATTTGGCGCAACTGCATGTGGCAGCCAATGGCGTGTGCATCGAATGGGGGGTGTCGCGCGGCAAGCCTGGCGCTTTGGTCGATGAAACCGGCATTGCCTCGCTGGTGCAACTGGCGCGCGACATCACCGGGCGTTACTGGCCGATCACCGAGGTGGCTTTTGTCAACCCGCGCCCGGCTGATGTCACGCCATACGAAGATTTTTTTGGTTGCAAGGTTCAGTTTGATCAACCGGTGACGCGGCTGGTGATCGACGCCCGTTTTCTGGCCTTGCCTGTTCGCAAGGTCGACCCGGCGCTGTTGGCCGATCTGGACAGTCAGGCGCAGGAGTTGCTCAGCCGCGTGTCAGCGGTGCCGGCTGCTGTGGATGTGTGGCGCCGTGACCTGATCACCTTGATCCGTGAGGGCCGGGCCACTCTGGCCAATTTGTCGGAGTTGCATCACACCAGCCCGCGCAGTTTGCAGCGGCGTCTGGCTGAGCACGGCATGAGCTTTCAAAGCTTGTTGGATGAAACACGGTTTCAGTTGGCCAAGAGCTATTTGCTGGATTCGTCCTTGGACTTGGTCGAGATGGCTTTGTTACTGGGCTATTCAGAGCAAAGTGCTTTTACGCGTGCGTTCCGCAACTGGACTGGCATGGCCCCCGCTCAGTGGCGCAAGCAGCAACTGAGTCAACCCGCAGCGCAGGCTGCCTGACAACATGGCTTTGCCCAAACCTCCTCTTGCCCTGGTTCAAAACGGGCTGGCTCAACATGGGCAATATGCTGGCTTGATCGACCGACTGGATTGGTCTGGTCTGCAAACGGCTCAGCCAAAAAGTGCGTTGTGGCGGCGTCTGCACCACAAGCGTTGGCAGTACATCGGTATCGGGTCAGATGACTTGTTTGTCGGCATGGCCATTGTCAATGTGGGCTGGTGCCAGACTGCGTTTGCCTATGTGTTTGACCGCCGTCGTCGTCGGCTCCTGGCTGATTGGAGTGCGGATGGCTTGCCTGGTCTCAACGGTGGGGTTTCGGATCAACCTGTTGTTGGGGCCAAGTCCTGGTTCAAGTCCTTCGGATCGAGTTTGTCGATTCACCATGAGGCTGATGCCTTGCATGTGCGTGTTGACGCAGGTGGCATCCAGTTGCAAGCGGCTTTGTCTTTGAATGATGCGCCTGACTTTTTGTTGGCGGTAGGCCCCATTGAGCAAGGCGTTTCACACGCTACACAAAAGTCGCCGGGCTTGATGGTGTCGGGTCAGTTGGTGGTGGCTGGGCAAAAACACACCTTGGATGGCGCGATAGGTTGCCTGGACAGCTCAAACGGTTTGTTGGCGCGTGACACAGCCTGGCGCTGGGCTTGTGCGCATGGGCAGGGCGTGGGCTTCAACTTGCAAGATGGCTTCTTCGGTAACAACGAGAACGTGTTGTGGCTGGATGGTCAATTGATTGTGTTGGGTCGAGCCCATTTTGAGTTTGATGCAGCCCAGCCGTTGAAACCCTGGCGCGTGTACACCGATGACGGCTTGTTGGATTTGAGCTTCAACCCCGAAGGCGCGCGGCAAGAAGACCGCAACTTGTTGATCGCAGCCAGCCATTACGTGCAGCCAGTGGGGACATTTCATGGGTGGGTCAAGGCCCATGCCATGGCGCAGGCCAAGCTCGTGACTGGGTTGTTGGGGGTAACGGAGGACCACCACTCACGCTGGTAGCGTCAGAATCAATCATTGGCTCCCGGCATAGTCCAAACGGATCATGGCTTAAAGCACAGCGCAACATTGCGCATGCAGCATGGGCGCATGTCAAAACCGTCGCTTCGAATTCTGCACTGCATCACCTCCATCAACCCCAAAAATGGGGGGCCGATTGAAGGCATCAAACAGTTGTCTTCAATCAATCAACGGAACGGGCATGTTATCGAGGTCTTGACTGCGGACATGCCGGATGACCCGTGGGTGAAGGCGTTTCCTTTGACCTGCCATGCCTTGGGGCCATCGTACTTAGGGAAATGGGCCTATGCGCCTAAATTGGTGCCTTGGCTCAAGGCGAATGCCCACCGATATGACGCCGTCATCGTCAATGGTATTTGGCAATATCACGCCCATGGTGTGTGGCGTGCGTTGCGCGGCACAGCAACGCCCTATTTTGTTTTCACGCATGGGATGCTGGATCCTTGGTTCAAGCGAACCTATCCCCTCAAACATCTGAAAAAGTGGTTGTTCTGGCCTTGGGCTGAATACCGTGCTTTGCGGGATGCGGCCGCAGTGATGTTTACCTGTGAGGATGAGCGGCGTTTGGCCCGAGAGTCATTCTGGCTTTATCGATGTGAAGAGTTTGTGGTCAGCTATGGCACCAGTGCGCCCCCCGAGAGGGCTGCCACGCAGCGACAGGCGTTCTTGCAGAAGTTCCCGCATCTGGCTGACAAACGGTGCCTGTTGTTCTTGGGGCGAGTTCATGAAAAGAAGGGGCCTGACCTTTTGTTCCAAGCCTTTGCCAATGTCAAAGCACGGAACCCGCAACTGGTGGAGAACGTGCAGATCGTGATGGCGGGGCCGGCCGATGACGCGTATGGGCAAAAGATTCAGCGACTGGTCTCTGATGTGGGTTTGCAGGCGCAAACGACCTGGACAGGCATGATCAGTGGCGATGTGAAGTGGGGCGCATTCCGGTCTGCGGATGCGTTCATCCTGCCTTCGCATCAAGAGAACTTTGGTATCGCCGTCGCGGAGTCGATGGCTTGTGGCGTGCCGGTTCTGATCTCTAACCAGGTCAACATCTGGCGCGAGATTGAACAGGCCCATGCAGGTCTGGTTGAGGCTGATACGGTGGCCGGTACAGAGCGCTTACTTGAGCGGTGGCTGCAGACGCCTCAGCCTGTGTGGGCACAAATGAGAACCAATGCGAAAGACTGCTTTGAGCAGCGCTTCTTGATTGACAGGACAGCGGAGTCTTTCCTTGGCGCCATGAATGCGTATGGAGTGGGCGCCTGATGCTAGAGTGAGCCGCATCGGATTCGTTTTTCCATGCGTCATGAAGCAAGTTGGTTTTTTGAATTGGCTGGTATTGCGTTGCTTGGTCATCTTTTGCCTGTTGGTGGGTGCCAGTAGCCATGGGCAAACGTCTACCGACGCGGTAGCGTCAAACGAGACACCAGCAAGCGAGGCACCCATGTTGGTGGCCAACCGGCTGGTGACGACTTTCCGCTCGCCCTTTTTGGGCATGACGGCGCAAGAGCGCGCCAGACGTTCTACAGCGAATGTGGATCAAGCCTTGGACAAGGGCGGTGCGGGGCGGGTGAGCAGCAAGGTGTCGCCACAGGGGCACTTGGTGTTTGTTGATGATTCGATGGTGATCATCCTGACGCCCCAAGATGTCGATCCCCTGAGTCAGGACACGCTGGATGCCATGACGGCACGCACGGTGCAGGCCTTGCAGTTGAGCGTCAAGGAGACCAAGGAAAGCCGTGATGCGCACCACTTGCTGGTCGCCTTGGGGCTGGTTGGTGCCGCGACGCTGTTGGCCGCCTGTGTGTTGTGGATACTGGGACGAGTGAGGTCTCGGATCTTGCCTGCGGTGATCCGATTGATTGAACGCCAGACAGCCAAGTTGGGCGCAGGTGCGGCTGAAATTCTGCGCCGAGACCGACTGGTTCTGTTCGTGGCGTGGTGCGATCGGGGCTTGAGGGCCGCATTGGCTTTGCTGTTGGGGTATGCCTGGCTGAGTTTTTCCCTGCTGCAGTTTCCCTATACCCGCCCATGGGGCGAGGGCCTGAATCACTACCTCACATCCGTTGCGATGGGCTTGGCCAAGAGCATGCTGGGGGCGGTGCCTGGTTTGTTGATCGCGGTGGTGATTTTGTTGATCGCCCGTGCTGCGGTCGGTATTTTGGGATCCTTATTCACAAGGATCGAGCAAGGTCACGTGGGGGTGCACTGGATCGCGCCAGATTCTGTGGGCCCCACGCGCCGCATTGCCACTTGGCTTGTCTGGCTGTTTGCCTTGGCCATGGCCTATCCCTATTTGCCGGGTGCCCAAACGGAGGCGTTCAAAGGCATGTCGGTACTCATTGGCTTGATGATGTCCTTGGGCGCATCCAGCTTTGTGGGGCAGGTCGCGGGTGGATTGATCCTGACCTATTCCAGCATGTTGCGAAAGGGTGAATACGTTCGCATTGGTGAACATGAAGGCACGGTGGTGAACATCGGTGCGTTCAATACCCGCATCCGCACGGGCTTGGGTGAAGAGATCACCTTGCCGAACTCCATGATCGTGGGCAGTGCCACGAAAAACTATTCACGTGCGGTCAAGGGGGATGGCTATGTGGTCGATACAGTGGTGACCATTGGCTATGACACACCATGGCGACAAGTGCATGCGATGTTGATCGAGGCCGCTCAACGCACGCCGGGTGTCCTGGCTGATCCGGCACCCACCGTGTTTCAAACATCGCTGTCGGATTTTTATCCTGAGTACCGTCTGGTTTGCCAGGCCATCCCCCACGAGCCCAGACCCCGAGCAGAGGTGTTGGCCAATCTGCACGCCAATATTCAAGACGTGTTCAATGAATATGGTGTGCAGATCATGTCGCCTCACTATGTGCTGGACCCGGCTCAGGACAAGGTGGTGCCGCGTGAGCGTTGGTTTGCGAAGCCAGCCAAGGGGGGTGATCTTGATTGATGGTCGGGGGTGGGCCCATGCATGAAGATGATCAAATCCAATTGCCTGCGTCATTCATTGATTTGTATTTGGATGGGCGTCGTCGGTTGACTGTGTCGAGCGAGTTTTTGCGTGATCGTTATGAAGTGTGTGAAGACTTGGCGAATCATCTGGTGTCACATTGCCAGAGCATCCATGTAGAAGTTGGTGTGGATGAACAGGATGTGCTGCAGCGTTGTTACCGAGGGCTTTGTGTCCCAGAGTCTGGGATCGAGGCGCTGGAGGCTCGTTGGACGGTCACGCGCTTGGCGGAGTTATTGGGATGGCGGTGGCCTCAATTCGATGCGTTGTGATTGAGGTATGCATGACAAACTCGCGCAAACCCTCATGTTTCAAATTGTGAATT
>JACCDG010364562.1_pt1 | contig 10056 bp, 13 predicted proteins | sample 7442471 | NCBI WGS metagenome assembly JACCDG01 (sample SAMN15323444, study PRJNA562643) | freshwater metagenome | isolation source: river surface water | place: USA:Blue River Watershed | collected 2017-08-17 | reverse complement strand
GGGGTTAAATTTATGGTCCATATAATTATTTATCAAAATCATTATAAATCTTACTATCTTTATATGCGTCTATCATAAGCTTGGCAGGCTGAAAAATAGGCTCTGGAATATCATCAATATCATACCACTCCCAGCTTTCACGTTTGTCTGGTTCGCAAACTTTTGGTTCACCACTCTCCCAGTCAGCCACTATACCTATACCGACATAGTGACTAGGCGAAAATGCTTTTATATTGCCGAGAGATAGAAACCTGACATTTTTTATTTCTATGCCAGCTTCCTCCATCGTCTCGCGTCTTGCGCAGTCTTCAAAAGATTCCATGTATTCTAAGTGCCCTCCAGTAAAGGCATACTCACCTCCACCCAGAGAACCTTTGCGCTTCCCTGCCAAAACTTTGCCATCTTTAAATATCATCACACCAATACCTACTTTTACATTATTATTTTCTTCAGACATAGTTTTATAAGAAACTTTTTGGTATTGGGTGCTTGTGAGCTAGAGCTTTTACTTTTTCTTTTATTTCCGCTTTCTTTTCGGCATTATCTTTATTGCGAAGTGTATCAATCAAAAGTTTTGCAACTTCTGCGCAGTCTTCTTCTTTGAATCCTCGTGTTGTTATCGCTGGGGTACCAAAGCGGATACCGGATGGATCAAGAGGTTTGCGAGTATCGTTTGCGATTGAGTTCATATTGAGTGTGATTCCGACTTCATCGAGGACTGTCTGCGCTTCCTTGCCAGTGACACCAAGCGAACCAAAAACATCGGCAAGGATAAGGTGATTGTCGGTCCCCCCACCTATCATGCGGACACCTTCATCTTTGAGAACTTTCTCCATGGCTTTGGCATTTTTTAAAATTTGCTCAGCGTAGACTTTGAACTCTGGTCGCAGTGCCTCACCAAAGGCTATCGCCTTGGCGGCAATCGTGTGCATATGTGGACCACCTTGGATACCTGGGAAGATAGATTTATCGATTTTCTTTGCTATCTCTTCGTTCTCTCGAGTGAGAATAATACCTCCACGTGGACCGCGAAGAGTCTTGTGAGTTGTAGTCGTAATAATATCAAAACCGAAATCAAATGGATTCGGTAAAACTTTTGCAGCGATGAGCCCAGCAATGTGAGCCATGTCTGCCATCGTTATCGCTCCAACTTCATGCGCAATATCTACGAACTTTTTATAATCAAGACTTCGCGGATATGCAGAAAATCCTGCGAGGATTATCTTTGGCTTTTTCTCAAGTGCGACTTCACGAAGTGCATCGTAATCTATCTCGCCTGTATCGGGATCCTTCATCTTGTATGTGACGAAATTATAAATCTTGGCAGGAAGAGTCATCGGATGACCATGAGTAAGGTGACCACCGTGAGAGAGATCCATGCCGAGGACTGTGTCACCTGGTTCAAGTAAGGCTGAATATACTGCGAGGTTTGCAGGAGCCCCTGAATGAGGCTGAACATTGGCAAATTTGGCATCAAATAGCTTACATGCACGCTCTATAGCTAGACGCTCTACTACATCGGTGAAATCCTGACCACCGTAGTAGCGCTTACCTGGATAGCCTTCGGAATATTTATTTGTAAAAACAGAACCGTTCGCCTCACGAACTGCCATAGAAACATAGTTTTCAGATGGTATGAGTTCGAGGCCATCCTCCTCGCGAGCTTCCTCCCCGTTTATAGCTTTTAATATTTCTTCATCCTGATTAGATATGTATGACATACTCAGATTTTAGCACGTTGATAGAGAAAAGAAAAAAGGTATAATGGACCCATGGAAAAAGACCATGTAGACATAATATATCTTGATCTTATTGAGCGAATAAAACGTGATGGAGTTAAGAAAACAGACCGAACAGGAACAGGGACGATATCTCTCCTTGGGCACCAGATGCGTTTTGATCTTTCGAAGGGTTTTCCTCTTCTTACTACAAAAAAACTTCCTCTCAAAGCTATAATCCACGAACTCATCTGGTTTGTGCGCGGAGATACAAACCTCAAATACCTCGCAGATAACAATGTCCACATCTGGGACGAGTGGCCATACAAAGCATATCTAATCCGAAATAATATCCCTGTCCCAAAAACAGGAAGCGAAGAATGGAATACTGGAATAAAAGAATTTATTGAGAAAATAAAAACGGATGATGCTTTTGCAAAAGATTATGGAAACCTCGGTCCTATATATGGCTATCAATGGCGACACTGGCCGACATCTGACGGCGGGCATATTGATCAACTAAAAAATGTTATTGAGCAGATTAAAAAATCTCCAGACTCTCGCAGACTTATAGTATCTGCATGGAATGTCGCCGATATAGACGAAATGGCAAAAGCAGGACTTCCCCCATGTCACTGTCTCTACCAATTTTATGTTGCAGATGGAAAACTCTCATGCCAGCTTTACCAGCGAAGCTGTGATACATTCTTGGGTGTACCGTTTAATATCGCATCATATGCACTTTTGGTTATGATGGTTGCTCAAGTAACAGGACTTGAGTCAGGAGAATTTGTCTGGACTGGTGGAGATGTACATTTGTATTTGAATCACCTAGAACAAGCAGACCTACAACTATCTCGCAAGGACGATATCCGTCCAATGCCAAAGATGAAAATAAATCCGAATGTAAAAAATATCGAAGATTTTACTATAGATGATTTTGAACTCGTCGATTATAACCCGCATGACGCTATAAAGGCGCCGATTGCTGTATAAATATGATTATTTCTCTTATTTCAGCCGTTGCAAAAAACGGAGTCATAGGTGGCGGGAATACACTGGTATGGGATATACCAGAGGATTTGAAGCATTTCAGGGATAAAACTCGCGGACATACAGTAATCATGGGGCGAAAAACTTTTGAAAGTATAGGAAGACCACTACCAAATAGAAAGAATATAGTTATCACAAGAGATCCGAGCTACGCAAGTGAAGGGATAAACGTAGTGGGGTCGCTTGATGAGGCACTACGACTTGCGAGCCTCGAACAAGGAAAGGAATTTGAGGAAAATCAGGATGAAGTAGAAGTGTTTGTTATCGGTGGAGGAGAAATATACAAACAAGCTATAGATAAAGCAAACAAACTCTATATAACAGAAGTACATCAGGATTTTGATGGCGACACAAAATTCCCAGAGATAAATAAAAATATATGGAGAGAAATATCTAGAGAAGACCACCTAGACCAACCGATCCCCTACTCTTTTGTAGAATATATAAAATAAAAAAATCTGAAGCGTAAGCAACAGATTTTATATAAAAAAATTTAGCCTTATTTCAGCTCTGCCAGAGTATCTTTCCTTTTTCATCTTTTACACAATCTATGTGCTCAGGTTTTATGGTCAGAGACTCATTTGAGTTCAGGAAGAGTACTATGCCCTTGGAAGTATCGGCATATTCAATTTGTGCATCCTCCTTACCCGCAAAACAACGCAGTTTATTCCCATCTTTATGGAAATACAAATTTTCAGTGATTGCATTGAAGGCCTTCATAGCTTCGGGAGTGGTAAAGAAATAAATTAAAAAATTACCACGAAAGTGCATGATTTTATTTGTCATGGCATCAGGTTTTTGTTTGTTTTGTTTTAAAATATTGTTTCGTTTAATACTCTACATCTTTCCCAGTATAAGTCAACAAGACCCGTTCTGGTCGGGTCTTGTTATGGGTCTATATCTGTCTTTTCTCTGATGAATATATCTTTGCCATCTGGGGACTTTATTTTTTTGTATTTTCTGTTTTTATTTATCTCTATCTTCCGAACAAGCTCTTTTTCGAGGTCGTATCCTAGAATCTCGCACATACCGAGCAAGAAAACTGCAACGTCGGCAAACTCTTCGGCAACTCCATCTTGGTTTTTATTGTATTTTGAGAACGCTTCAGAGAGCTCTTCGTGAGCACGACAAAACTCGAGTGCGACATCGGTTGTGTTAAAGCCTTTTTCAAGCTTATTCCTCATTACTTCCTTTTGGAGTTCTTTTAGGTCTACCATAATTATTTCTTTAGCTTATATTGTCGCATTGAGACGTGTGCCAATTTTAACATTTTTTTGGATGCTCGGACCACAGGAGTATCAGCATATTTATCACTTTCATAAATAACTTCTTTGATACCATTTTGAATTATAGTCTTTGCACACTCATTACAAGGAAACAAAGTACAGTATATCTTGCAACCTTTTGTAAAATTGTTTGCATTGTATATAGCATTTTCTTCTGCGTGGCAAACATAAGCATATTTCGTATTCTCAAAACTCCCTTCTTTATTCCAAGGAAGTTTTGAACTGTCGATTCCTCTAGGAAAACCATTGTATCCAACGCCAACTATGACATTTCTATCATCAGCAATAACGGCTCCAGCCTGAGTAGAAGGATCTTTTGACCTTTCAGATATAACATGCGCCATACGCATTAAGCATTCATCCCAAGATATAGCTTTGCGAGGAGAGACTTTCTCTGGCTTCTTTGTCATGAACTAAATATACTCTTTAAATATTCTATACACAAGGGATAAATTTACATACTATCTGGAGCGGCTTCAAGGCGGAGAGTTACAAACTTCTCAACTCCTTTTGATAAGACTTTCATAGTTATAGTATCACCTATCTTTTTATATCTTATGAGTGAAGCAAAATCCTGATCTTGGTCAATTTTGACTCCATCTATAGTCAGGATAATATCATTTTCAACAATTCCTGCCTTGTCAGCTGGTGACCCTGGTACGACTGCTATATCACTTGCATTCTGGCCCCTCTGTACTAGGATTCCATAATCAACAGTCAAATTATTTTTAGCTTTTAAATCAACTGTAATGGGAATATATCGGACCCCGATATATGGACGGACAATTTTACCTGTAGACTTCACAGAATCAATCGCGCTCTTTACGCTATTTATCGGTAGAGCAAAGCCAACATTAGATGACCCTTGAACAACAGCGACATTGATACCGATAACTTCACCCTTTAGATTAAGAAGTGGACCACCAGAATTCCCAGGGTTTATAGCAGCATCAGTCTGGATTACTTTATCCAATCTCTCTGATTGACCAAAACTATCCCCTGCAACAAGTGAGCGAGAAAGTCCTGATACGACTCCGACTGAGACTGTATTTTTAAATTCGCCGAGTGCATTACCTATCGCTATCACACTCTCTCCAACATCAAGCGTATCTGAATTACCAAGAGAAAGATAAGGTAAATTAGAAGCACTGATTTTTACCAAGGCTACATCAAAAACTGCATCGCGAGCCAAAACTTTTGCTGTATATTTCTTGCCGTTATTGAGCTGAACATCATATATCGCATCTTTGTCAGCGACAACGTGGCGATTGGTAACTATCAAACCGTCTGGTGAAATAAGGAATCCCGAACCTGAACCGAGTTGCTTTTTCTCTGTGCCATTTTGTTTATATATCGGTGTTTGAAAAAGATTGCCAAATACTCCTCCAAATGGATCAGGCGTAGTACTGTCATATGAGATATCGTATTTTGGTACTTCTTTACTAACTATTATAGATACAACAGCAGGACGAGCTTTCTTTACTGCCCCAACAACCGTATCTTCCCCTTGAGCTACAACTTCAGAGTTTTCTACTTTATCTTTTGTATTAAGAGCAAGACTAGGGACTTCGGGTTTTAATTTGGCATTGTACTCCTGTGCCAAAGTATTAAAGATTTTTTCTCTAAAATGCCAAGCGACAAAAAATAAGACACCAAGAGTTATTATTATTGTAAGGAAACTAGTCAAAATAGTACGAAAAACCTGATGTCTGAACATCGCTTTGATTTTGTTTATGTTTGGATTTTCCATATTTGTTATAACAAATTAACTAGTAACACATCTATTTTAAAAAAATAAAAAGACTTGTCAATAAACCTATTTTAAAACAAAAAATCCTAAAATCATAGCTGTAAAATTAAGCACTGTGTGTGATATGGATATCATTATAAGATTTGGATATTTATGATACATCCACGCAAAACCGAGCCCTCCAATAAAAGTCAGAGGCATAATGATGGAGGTATTTAGGTATATTATATGTATAAGAGCAAACAAAGAAGCATTTAAAATTATTATAAAAGGGATACTTTTAAATGCGCGCTTTAGCATGTGCATCAAAATCCCTCGAAAGATTATTTCCTGTAAGACGCTTATCGGTATAAAAAGTGCAAGGAATCTTGCATTCTCCCACCATCTATAGTGTTCCCTAGCCTCTATTGCAGGCACTGCCTCGGACATATAGTAAAGAAGAGCAACCCCTAAAATAGTAAAAATTGCATATGGGAATAAATCTTTTATAAAATTTTTTCTGATCTCTAAATCTTCGTATGTCCAATGTGCTCTTTTTATAATCCCATACAAAAATAGAGCAACACTAAAAAGCATCACCAATCTAAACTGACCAGGGATTATTTTATAGTACAGGAGTAAAGTAGGTATAACATATAAATATAATACCTGTGCTAAAACTAATTCTTTATCATGAATATTTTCTTTGTCCATTTTTATTTTAGTTTCTCTAAAACATCTTTTATATCTATCTTTATCTGTTCACCAAGATCATCCTTGCCGTTGAAGCTCCATACATCTCTAATCTTTGAGACAAAATCTATGCCTATATCCTTGCCTTCTGTCTTTGGAATATTTCCATCTGTAAAACCAATCAGGTGGACCTCCATTGTTTTCTCATCCTCTCTAAATGTCGGGATAGGACCATAGTGTAATGCTCCTTTGTATTTTAAACCATCTACAAAAATCCAAACAGCATAGATGCCATCCAAAATATCTAAATCATTTGGGATAATAAGATTTATGGTCGGAAAACCAATCTCGTGCCCACGACCAGACCCTCTAATTTGTTTGGTTATAAATAGCATCTTGAGTTATTCGAGAAATCTTGTATATAGCAAATACAAGGACTATAGCAAAGATATACTGTGATAGAGCAAGGACAGTGTGGTATAAAAATTTATCAATAAGTATAGCGACAGCTGGAAAAGTAAGTTCGAGTATTGTAGATACATGGACAGGAGTTTTTGATAGACCTTTGTAGTAAATAAGAAGTGCCACAAGCCCAGTCGAAACCGCAATCAGAGCAAAGAGTCCGAATTGCGAAAATGTAGGCGAAGAAAGAGATGATGTATAGCCAAAAATAATTATTGCAAACAAAGCCAATATACTTGTAAATAGAAATCTATAGAAAGTGCTAACTTTGTGTGAGAGCTTTGTTAGGACCATTTTTGAAAAAGTCGTAGAAGAACCCCAAGCAAAAGCTGCCCCGAGTGCATAGAGTGCAGATACTATAGTACCTGAACCTGTTTTAAAATCTACATGGCCGTTTTTGAAAGTCACAAAGTAGGCTGAGAGGATGGCAACAATAGCCCAAATTATATATCTCTTATCAAATTTCTCTTTTAAAAATATAGATGAGGTTGCAATCGCAAATATCGGCTGAAGTTTCTGAAGTAAAAACACGACAGAAAAAGATATGAAGTTTACTTTAAGGAGTGCAGTTGTAAACCATAGAGTGCCGAGTAATCCCGATAGAAGTGCAATCAAAAGTAGTAGCCATAATTCTCTTTTTGTAGGCTTCTCAAATTTCAAACTCTTTATTACAAACGGCAAGATAATTAAAAGACCAACTAGATGCTCAAAGAAAATAATAGTTATCGGCGGTAAACTGTATAGGTATCTTCGGATGACGCCATCAAAAGCCCATAGCAAACTCGCAATTATTATAAGTAATGGCCCACTAATTTTTATATCTTTTAAAAAATTCATATTTACTTGCTATCTTTTAGATAATTCGGATGATTTTCTGGTATAGATTTTGCATGATTTGCATAGCGAGACATAGCAAATAAAATACTCGATAATCTATTCATGTATGATATCGTAGAAGGTCCTACTGCCCTTTTGCCCTCATCGACAACTGATACTATGCGACGCTCTGCTCTGCGAGCAAGTGTACGAGCAACATCGAGACTCGCACTCAATATGCTTCCGCCAGAAATGGTAAACGAGGTTATCGGTGGAAGTATATCTCCTATTTTATTTATGATATTTTCAATATTTTTAACTTCTTCATCTTTGACTGTCATATCTGACCCTGCAAGCTCGGCCTGAATTATAAAGAGAACTTGCTGGATTCGCTCTATCAGATCGACAAATGGAATAGACTTGCTTTCAAGATCAAGCACAATATGATCCTCTAAAGAATAGACTTTAACTAAACCCAAGTGGGCATTTAGCTCATCTACAGAACCTAGGGCCTCTATAACATGGGCACTCTTGGAAACACGCTCTTGTTTACAGCCAAAAAGGGTCGTGGTCCCCTTGTCCCCAAAACCAGTATAGAGTATATTTTTATCCCTTTTTAGGTGATTCTTGTCGTCTTGCATTATAGTAAAGATAGTATACTACTGTTTGAGTATTATAAGAAATTAGATATACTATACTCATGAAAAAAGCCGAAAAAATTACAATGGAATTGGGGCAGACTAACAATGAAATACCTAAGGTAACTAAAGAATTTACCAAAAAACATGAGAAGTGGTTGAGTACATTTCCTAAGCAAAATAGAGATTCAGAGTTAGCGACAAAGAAAATTGGTGAAGTCAAAGAAGAACTAAATACTCAATTTGATAAACCAACAGAATCTTTAAACATACTAAAAAATCCTGCATTGGGAAATACTTTTAGAATGCCAGAAAAAAAAAGAGAGAAGGTAGGCTTCATGTCAAAAGCAAAGAAAGCTCTAAAGAAATGGGGTATGGTTTTGGGATTGTCTACAATCTCGCTAAGTGCAAAAGGTAAAAACGTAGACGCCGAAAAAGCATTTACTGATAGCGCAAAGGGCGGTACTGAAAAAGTAATAGGGGCTACTAGGAAAGTTAAGGATGTTCCTAATGAATACACTTTCAGTCATAGTGAAGGTGAAAAAAAATTCTACAAAAGAACACTTCAGGGTGGTAAAAAAGAACTTGGAATGGCAAAAGCAAGCGACGAAAAAGGCGGACCAGAATACGAAAAGAAAATGATAAGTCTTATAAAGAGCGGAATCAGTCCAGAGGAGCTCGCCGACAAGAAATATATTTCTCCAGATAGAATTCCTGAATACCAAAAATATGTGGAGCAAATAGACTACGTATATACTGAGCCAGAAAAGAAAAAAGAGGTTAAGGAAGTAATTAATCCATACTCTGCTTACGCAGTAAAAGGAGAAAATTTTTATCTTCCGAGTGAAAGTGGACCAAATGCAGGTGATATGTATTACGATTCAAGGCACTCAAAAAACATTCAGGAGTCTGGAATACTTGATACTGGAAAGGAAGATTTTGTTATGGAACTCCAAGGTCCGAATGGTCAAAAGCTTGGATTGTGGGTAAAAATTCTTGCAAAGGAAAAAAATAAGTATTTTGGAACTACTAATCACTTACTTCCTGGAGCATACGAAGCTCTCATAGAATTAGCCAAGAAACAAATGAATACAACTTATAGCTTGGATAATCAAAAAGACCTAGATACGTTAAACCAAAGTAAATAGTATTTATCAAAATAGCCCTTTAAAGGGCTATTTTTGTATGGGCCTAAAATCCCCTACCCCTTGACTTTTTGGCCAAAAAATGTTAATAATAGGGCAAATTTCAACAAAATCTGTAAACAATCAAAATTAGATAAACATGAAAAAGATGATTCTTTTCCTTGGTTTGGCTATGGCCAACATGACTGCTTTTTGTCAGAAAAACAACATTCCGGACTACTCCGGACACCTGATGATCGGCGCTGATATCGGCAAAAACGACACCGGCGTAACAGAAAAAAACCTGGCCATCAAGGTTGAGGGGGTTTACGGCTGGTTCTTTTACCAGTTCAAGCGTATGCAACCCTTTAAATCACATGGAAACCCCGGTATTGAGAAACTGACCATGGCCTCCGTAGGATATGGAAGGAATTCAAATATCAACGAAGGAACATCGATAACCTGGGGGCTCGGGTTAAATGCAACATTTACACCTGATACCGGCTTTTCGAAAAAGAATTTGGTTTTCTGGGGTGG
>JACCDG010338086.1_pt1 | contig 10058 bp, 12 predicted proteins | sample 7442471 | NCBI WGS metagenome assembly JACCDG01 (sample SAMN15323444, study PRJNA562643) | freshwater metagenome | isolation source: river surface water | place: USA:Blue River Watershed | collected 2017-08-17 | reverse complement strand
ATCTGACCGCCACGGTGGAACCGGGCGTCACGCGCGAGCAGCTCAACCGCGAGATCCGCGACACGGGCCTGTTCTTCCCGATCGACCCGGGCGCCAACGCCAGCCTGGGCGGCATGGCGGCCACGCGCGCCAGCGGCACCAACGCCGTGCGCTACGGCACCATGCGCGACAACGTGTTGGCGCTCGAGGTGGTGACCGCGCAGGGCGAGGTGATCCGCACTGGCACGCGGGCGAAAAAATCGTCCGCCGGCTACGACCTGACCCGCCTGATGGTGGGCAGCGAAGGCACGCTGGGGGTCATCACCGAGATCTCGCTCAAGCTCTACCCGCTGCCCGAGGCGATCTCAGCGGCGATTTGCTCTTTCCCGACCATCGAAGCCGCGGTGCGCACGGTGATCCAGATCATCCAGCTGGGTGTGCCGATCGCGCGCTGCGAGCTGATCGACGCCGGTACGGTGCGGGTGGTCAACGCCCACAGCAAACTGGGCCTGCGCGAAGAACACATGCTGCTGATGGAGTTTCACGGCTCGCCGGCTGGCGTGAAGGAGCAAGCCGAAACGGTGCAGGAGATCGCAGCCGACTTTGGTGGCAACGCCTTTGAATGGGCGACCACGCCCGAGGAGCGTACCCGGCTGTGGACCGCGCGGCACAACGCCTACTTCGCCGCCATCCAGAGCAAACCGGGCTGCCGCGCCATCAGCACCGACACCTGTGTGCCGATCAGCAAATTGGCCGACTGCCTGCTCGATTCGGTGGCCGAGGCGGACGCCAGCGGCCTGCCCTATTTTTTGGTCGGCCATGTGGGCGACGGCAATTTCCACTTCGGCTACCTGATCGACCCGGCCAAGCCCGAAGAGCACCGCATCGCCGAAGCGCTGAACCATCAGCTCGTCGCACGCGCGTTGCGCCTGCAAGGCACTTGCACCGGCGAACACGGCGTGGGCCTACACAAGATGGACTTTTTGCGCACCGAGACCGGCGACGGCGCGGTGGCGATGATGCGCGCCATCAAACAAGCGCTGGACCCGGACAACATCCTGAATCCAGGCAAGATATTTGCCCTGAATGCCGATGGATTGGGCTGAAGCCATGTGCAATCAACAGACCGATAGCCCTGTGATTGCCAATAGACAAAAATCATTTTTCCATCAAAAATATCAGTATCATTCGCTCGACATTCTCATCTGAAGCCTGATGCTATGAAAGCCTTTCTTCTCGGTGCTGGCGTTGGCGCAATCACCATCCTTGGGGTGTGGGGCATTTTGAGTGTCACAGGCGAGGGGCGCTCGCCCAGTGCCGAGCTGGCGGCGTCGGCAGAAACAGAAAAAAACCCATCGGTGGTTGAATTGATCTGCGAATTGAGCCTGAATGTGGAAGGCCAGCTCGCCTTGGGCATCAAAGATGACGTGCCGTCGCGCATCACATTGGCGCAAGTGGATTTCGAGAAAAAATCCGGCTGGTATCAGGGCAAGCTCGCGATTTCGGAAAGCCGCTCGGGCACCCTGACGGTGGCGGGCAGCAAACTCCGTGTGGTGCGCCCTGCGATGTTTGAACGGTTTGGCGTGATGATCAACCGCGAGGAATTCATCATTGACCGCAAGACCGGCAATTTCCAGCAAACCATTGGCACCAAAGACGGCCGCATCATTCCGCTGATCAACGGCACCTGCGCCCAGGTGATCAAAGCGCCATTCTGATGATGCCCCAGCCGCCGCAACGGCTCAGGGCCCCTCAGCTCACTGATTGAGCAGCGTCACGCTCACGCGGCGGTTGCGCGGATCGGCCGGGTTTTCTTTGATAAAGGGTTCGGTGTCGGCCACGCCCTCGATCTTGGCAAAACGAGCGGTTTCAACTCCAGCGGATTGCAGCAAGCGCCGGGTAGAGTCTGCCCGCTCGGTCGACAGCGTCCAGTTGCTGCGCCCGGTGTCGGAGCTGAAGCCCAGGCTGTCGGTGTGGCCCCGCACCGCGATTTTGTTGGGCACCCCGCTGATGGATTTGCCGATCTCGGCGATCAGGTTGGCCGCACGCGAATTGAATTCGGAGGTGCCCAGCTGGAACATCGCAAAGTCGGCTTTGTCGAGGATGTCGATGCGCAGGCCGTCTTTGTCGCGGGTGAAGGACACCTGGTCTTTGAGTTGACCAAATTGCGGTGTACCTTCGAGTTTCTCTTTGATGGCTTGCTGGACTTTCTCGAAGTTCTTGTCGTCCTCGGCGGCTTTTTCCGATTTCTTGGAGCCGTCGCCTTGCTCGCCCGCTTCGCCCTTGGCCGCACCGTCTTCGGCTGATGGGCCACCTTGGGCCTGAGGTGTCAATCGCTCCAACAAAGCGGTTTGTTTGGCGGTGAACGGAAAGCCGTCGGTGTCGATGATGGATTTGCCGCCGAACAGACCGTTGGAACCCGCCAGCTCGCCAAACACAATTTGGCTGTGCGAGGCGGGCCGGAAGTAGTCGGCCACGCTCTTGCGCTTGTCTTCGTTGGACGCACCGAGCAGCCACATGAGCAGAAAGAAGGCCATCATGGCCGTCATCATGTCGGCCAAGGCGATTTTCCAGGCGCCACCGTGCGCGCCGGCGTGCCCATCGTCAACGATGATTTTTTTGACGATGATGGGCTGCAGGGGCGCCGCCGCCTCCGCGCCTTCGGGCGCCTTGTCTGCGTCTTTGGGTGCCTCGGTGGCCATCAACTGCCTCGCAACGCGTCAAACACTTCGGAGAAGCTGGGCTGGTTGTGGTGGCCAATGCAGGCGCGCGCCGATTCGATCACCACCGGCTGCGGTGCACCGCGCAGGTTGGACACGATCATCTGCTGGATCACGCGATAGACCTGCGAGTCGTCGTCGATGATTTGGGTCAGGCGCTGCGAGAAGGGCTCAAAAAAGCCGTAGGCCAAAAACACCCCCAGCAGCGTGCCCACCAGCGCCGCACCGATCAGGGCACCGAGCACGGTGGGGGGCTGGTCGATGGCACCCATGGTCTTCACCACACCCAACACACAGGCCACGATACCGAGCGCAGGCAGACCACCGGCCATGGCGGCGAGGGCGCCGGGTGCGCGCAGCGCTTCGTGGTGGTGCACCTTGATGGCGGTGTTCATCATGGCCTCGACCGCGTCGGGGTCGAGGTTGCCTTGGGAGATCACGGTCAGGCGCAGCGGGTCACAGATCATTTGCACGATGCTGTGGTCCTTGGCTAGGCGGGGGAACTCGGCAAAGATCGGGCTGGAGTCTGGGTTTTCGACGTGACCTTCAAGGGCGACCACCCCTTCTTTTTTCATCACCCCCAGCAGTTTGCCCACCAGCACCATAAGACCAAGATAGTCGGCCTGCTTCCACTGGGGGCCCTTCATGCATGTGAGGATGCCACCCATAGCGGCCTTGAATGTGTCCAAGCCGTTGGCCACCAACGAGGCGCCCATGGCAGACCCGCCAATGATGAGCATTTCAAATGGGGCCGCCTTGATGATCGGCGCCATTTTGCCGCCGGCCAAAATATAGCCGCCGAACACGGCGCCGAACACAATTGCAATTCCAACAAAGAAAAACATGGCTTTACATCAAGGATTAAATGCACACCAAATGCCTACACACCATCCAAAGGCGGTTTGCACCAACAGATCCAACAAGAGCCCCAGCAACATGACCGGCACCCCGAGGTAAACAAGAATCCACAACCAACCGGCCGCGGTGAGCTTGGCGGCCTCACTCGTGAAGTCTTGCTTGTGGTTTGTCTGGCCGCTGGAAGCCATGAGATCCAACCTTCACGTGACAGGAATCGGCAGCGGACCCAAGAACTTTATCCGCCGTAATTTCAAAGCTATTATGGGCTGATGGATGTTATTTGGAACCCCCCAAACTCTCAGGAATGGGATGTTTTTCATCGCGATCACCAAGGCGCCTTACAGCAATGCTGGGCCTATGGCGAAGCGATGAAGTCATTAGGTGTACACGTCCATCGGGCCATGTTGTTGGGTGACAACGGGCCGGTGGGCATCGCCCAACTGTGCGCCCGGCGTTGGTTGGGTTATGTCTATCTGGCGTCGTGTTCGCGCGGGCCCGTGTGGAGCGACGCCGCCGATGGCGCCTTGCGTCAGGCGCTGTTTCGCCGCATCCAAAAAACCCTGCCCGCCAAGCCCCTGCGGGCGGTGGTGTTTTCACCCGACAGCTCGGCCGATGAGGAACGTCCACCCGAGTGGGCTGGTATGAGCCGAGTGATGACCGGTTACTCGACCGCCACCATCGACCTGCGTCAAGACGTGCGCCGGCTGCGCGAACGCATGGCGTCGAAATGGCGCAACCGGCTCAACAAAGCCGAGGCCGACCGCAGCTTGCATGTGTTTGTACAAGCCAGCATGAAGCAGTGCGAACGGCTGCTGGCCACCGAAGAAACCCAGCGTGAGCAACGCGGCTTTCATGGACTGCCCGTGGGCTTGGTGCGAGCCTACATAGAGGCACACACCGAACCCGATCAGGCCTATGTGATGGCGTGGGCGCACCACAAGCAAGACACCGTGGCGTCGATGCTGGTGCTGTTGCATGGCAGCAGCGCCACGTACCACATGGGCTGGTCCGATGACGCCGGGCGCCAAAGCAACGCGCACAATCTGTTGCTGTGGCGCTTGATCGAGCACCTCAAGGCGCGCGGCATCGAACGTTTCGATCTGGGCGGTATCAACACGTCTGCTTTGGCGGGAATTTCCCGCTTCAAGCTGGGCTCTGGGGCCACGCCACGGACCCTGGCCGGCACCTATTTCTGAACACATGAACACCTATCGACGTGTCCTCTGGAGTGTGGCCTTGGCGATACCCGCCTTGCTCTGGTCTGGCGCCGCTTGGAGCTGGAACCGGCTGGGGCAAACCGAGGATGTGGTGCTGTACCTGCAGCGGCACTCGATCGAAAAAGAGGGCACGATCCACCGCGTGTGGGAAATGCAAGACCTGCGCAAGGCCGATGCCGATGGTGTGATGTCGCGCCGCTACCTCAACGAGTACGACTGCCAATACAAAATGCACCGCATCGGTCAGGTGACCAGTTTTTCGGGGCCTAAGCTGAGTGGGCGCAAATTGTTTGAGGTCGAAGAATTTGGCTACTGGCGCAAGATTCCGCCAGACGGCCTGTTCGCGGTGGTGTACGTGTGGTTGTGTGTCCGATAAGAAGAATGGCATTTACGAATTCACTTTGCGTAACCAACTGACGAAGCTGATAATGTTCTGATCTTTCGACTGGCGCGATCTCAGTTTTCAACACCATGTTCTTCAAACCCAAACGGCCTTCTATAGAAACCGAGCTGCAGGAGGCCAAGGCGTTGTACGAACAGGTGGTCAACAGCCCCGATGACTCGCGCGCCGTTCGGCAAATGCGCACCCGCTTGGCCCTGCTGTTGCGGGCCCACATCGACAAAACATTTGTGGCAGGTGCAGAAAAAACGGCCGCCTGGCAAGACGCGGTGGCGATGGCGCTGACCTCGGGACTGACACCCCCGCCAGAGCCTGAGTTCAACCATTTTCAAAAGGTGCATTCGGGCGAGAAAGACATTTGGGTCTACCTGCCGCCAGACATCGCTCGACGTGTATTCACCTTGGGCGCGCAGTACCAGAAAACCCATATTTCGGCGCAAACAGCGATCCAAACGGTGCAGGCCATCGTCGATCACCTGTGTCGCTACGAACTGGGGCTTGACAGTCCGTTTGTGGCGCTCAAATTTTTGCGCGATGAACTCGAAGAGGAGGAAGGCTCCGAGAGTACAGAGCCTCCCTCTTCGCCGCCTGCAACGTCGGGCACCGCACCCGCGTAAGCGCCATGGAGTTGCTGTTTGACGCCGCCATCGCCATGGGTTTGCTGGCCCTGCTGGTGGTGGTCATTTACCTGGCCGACAAAGTGCACTCGCTGGAAAACCGCGCCGCGCCCGCACCCGCGCCGGCGTCCCCCCCCCTGCACACGCTGCTCGATCCGCTGGAAGGCTTATCGGGCAAAGCCCTTTGGGAGCACCTGACCAAGGCCTCGGCCCAAAATCCCGTACCGTCGGCCATGCTGGCGTTTTATGCCGAGGTCTTCAGCAACCATGTCCATGCGCTTGTGGACGACGGGCAACGAGATGCGCGGCGCGGCACCAAGGCCCAAGTCACGCCCAAGCGAACGCTGACGGTCTACGGTAGAGAGTTGGAATCGTGGCTGCCGTCGGGCGACAGCCAAGCGATTTACGACTGGGCGTACGCGCAGGCGGGCGGCGGGGATGGCCTCTTCAGCGTGCCCGAAGCCCGCGCCAGCGCCTACACCACAGTCCATGAGCTTTGTCGCAAGCTCAACATCCCAGCGCCCAGCATCGAAGGCCTAGAGCCCGAGCCCAGCGACGACGCCAACCCGGTCAACGCCGTCTGAAGCGGCGTCGCTACACGGCAGACAACATGAAAATAGCCTAGAGCGTAGACCACGTCCCAAAACGCATCAACAAACCACCGATTGGTAAATATTTGTAGTTATATGCTCCGTGAAATGCGCTATAAACGCCCATTTATGGAGTGAATATGGTTAATGGTATTGTTCGAGTGGGATGTGCGGTGTCTGTTGTAGCGGCACTGACGGGGTGCAATGCAACGATGCCAACGATTGGTGACAGCCAAGCCAAAACCGTTGCCACGGGATCAGCAGGTGGGAGCAACAGCACCAACGCCAACAGCCAATTGGAGCGCTGTGACGGCACTTTAGGCACGCTGGCTGTTGTGGAAGATCAGGGCTCCGAATGGTATCGGTCCATGCAGAGTCAAAAGCTCGGCTCAACAGTGCCCGTGCTGCGCCTGCTTATTCAACAATCCAACTGTTTTGTCATCGTTGAACGCGGGGCTGCCATGAGCCGCATGGCACAAGAGCGGCAACTGGCGCAATCGGGCGAGTTGCGCTCTGGCAGTCGATTCGAGTCAGGCCAAATGGTCGCTGCCGATTACACGCTGAATCCATCTATCACCTTCAGCCAGAAAGGCACCAGCGGCTTGGGTGGCGCTTTGTTCGGCGCCGTGGGTGGCATTGTCGGCAGCCTAGCAGCCGGCCTGAAAACAAATGACGCAGCCACACTGCTGACTCTGATCGACAACCGCTCAGGTGTACAGATCGCGGCGGCAGAAGGCAGTGCGCGCAATATGGACTTCAACGCGTCGTCCTGGACTTGGTTTGGCGCCCTCGGCAACGTCAGGGGATACACCGACACGCCAGAAGGCAAGGTGCTTACCGCCGCCTTTGTGGACTCCTACAACCAAATGGTCCGCTCGTTGCGTAACTACAAGGCGCAAGAAGTCAAAGGCGGGCTGGGCAAAGGCGGTAACCTGCGAGTCGGTCAGTAAAAGCAGTGGGGCTTTGGCCCCGTGTGCGATTTAGCCGCGCAGCTTTTCGATCAAGCCGTTGAGTTCGTCGAGCGAACCGAACTGGATCGCGAGTTCGCCCATTTCCTCGACGCGGCCATGGCGCTTTACGCGCTTTTTGACCCGCACCTCAACCTCGGCGGTCAGCAAGTCGGCGAGCTCTTCTTCCACCCGGCGGATGTCGCGGGACTTCTCTTTGGTGGGCTTTTGCGGCACCAAGTTGAATTCGGCGCCAATTTTTTTGACCAGGCTTTCGGCCTCGCGCACCGACAGCTTTTTGGCCGCAATCTGGTGGCCAGCGGTGATCTGCGACGCCTTGTCGAGCGCCAACAGCGCGCGCGCGTGGCCCATGTCCAAGTCGCCGGCCATCAGCATGGTCTGCACCGGATCGGCCAACTGCAACAGGCGCAGCAGGTTGCTCGCGGCGCTGCGCGAACGGCCCACGGCTTGGGCGGCCTGTTCGTGGGTCAAACCGAACTCTTTGATAAGGCGCTGCAGGCCTTGGGCCTCCTCCAGCGGGTTCAGGTCTTCGCGCTGGATGTTTTCAATCAGCGCCATGGCGGCTGCGGCCTCGTTGGGCACGTCGCGCACCAGCACCGGCACCTCGGTCAGGCCCGCGAGTTGGGAGGCGCGGAAACGCCGCTCGCCGGCAATGATTTCGTACTTGCCAGCGTTGGGACCGTCGGCCAAGCGGCGCACCAGAATCGGCTGCATGATGCCCTGCGCCTTGATGGATTCGGCCAGCTCATACAGCGCGCCCTCGTCCATGCGGGTGCGCGGCTGGTACATGCCGGGCACCATGTCGCGCACCGACAGCACACTGGGCTGGCCCGAAGGCGTGGCAGGTGCGGTGCTCAAGTCGTCGACGCTGGGGCCCAGAAGGGCTTCGAGGCCGCGTCCGAGGCCCTTGGGTTTTTTGGTGACCATGTTCAGTTGTTCTCGGAAATCCAGGGTTGCAGATGCGCATGGCCCTCAGGCCAATCGCCCAGGCCGGAGTCGGCGTTGATGTGGCCGGCGTCGCCCAAATCGACCAGACGCGAACCCCAGCTTTGCGCCAGGGACTGGACTTTGTCGAAGGCGCAATACGGGTCATTGCGGCTGGCCACCAGGGTGCTGGCAAAGGGCAGGCGTTCGCGCACGATGGGCGCCCAACTGGGCAGCACCGCACGCAGCTCGTCGCGTTCGGGGTCGCCCGGGGCCACCAGCAGCGCGCCCTGCACCCGGTGGGTGCTGCGCGACACCTGAGCCCAAGCGGCCGTGAGGATGCAGCCCAGGCTGTGCGCCACCAGCACCACCGGTCCGTCTAGGCCCAGGATCACGTCCTCGAGCCGCGCGATCCAGTCGCCGCGTTTGGGCGTCATCCAGTCGTGCTGATCCACCCGCTGGTAGCCGTACAGCGCTTCCCAGCGGCTTTGCCAGTGGGTCGGGCCGCTGTTCTGCCAGCCGGGGAGGATGAGCACATTCTCAGGTTTCATCAATCAATCGTCGGAAGTGGGCACCAACATCAAACATACGTCCGGAGCAAATTGCCTTGGGCCAGGGCAGCCGTGGAACCGGCTGTGCCGGGCCACTGGCTGCGTCCCCCTTTCAGGGGGAAGACGCGGAGCGTCGCAGAGGGTGATCTTGTCCAGCATCACATCGTTTTTATCCGCTGCACCATTTCGCTCGCAAAAGCGAGAAACGCCTGGCTGCCTTTGGCGGACGGGTCGAACACCAGGCCGGGCAGGCCATAGCTGGGCGCTTCGGCCAGCCGCACATTGCGTGGGATGACGGTGTCGAACACCTTGTCGCCAAACTTGGCCTTGAGCTGATCGCTGACCTGCACCTGCAGGGTGATGCGCGGGTCGAACATGACACGCAGCAGGCCGATGATCTGCAGGTCGCGGTTGAGGTTGCCGTGCACCTGTTTGATGGTGTTGACCAGGTCGGCCAGGCCTTCGAGCGCGAAGTATTCGCACTGCATGGGCACAATCACCCCGTGCGCCGAGCACAGGCCGTTGAGGGTGAGCATGCTCAAGGACGGCGGGCAGTCAATGAGCACGAAGTCGTAGTCGGCGTCCACGGCGGCCAAGGCCTCTTTGAGGCGGCGCTCACGGCGCTCCATCTCCACCAGCTCGACCTCGGCGCCAGCGAGTTCGCGGTTGGCGCCCAGCACCCGGTAGCCGCATTTGTCGGCCAGGGTCGCCGCTTGGGCAATGGTGGCTTCACCGAGCAGCACGTCGTAGACCGACAGCGCCATGCTGCGTTTGTCGACACCCGAGCCCATGGTGGCGTTGCCCTGTGGGTCGAGGTCGACCAACAGCACACGCTGACCGATCTTGGCCAGGCCCGCCGCCAAGTTGACGGTGGTGGTGGTTTTGCCCACCCCGCCCTTTTGGTTCGCCACACAAAAAATCTTGGCCATATGCTGGTTCCCCGGGTGCGCTCAGCGCCGCTGGCAAAAAAGTTGCGTCATTTGGACAAGGCCAACTTCAGGCCAAATCCGATCAAAAACACCCCGGCGAGTTTCTCCAAGGTGCGGCCGATGCGCGGGTTGGCGCGCATGCGCTCGGCCAGGTGATGGGTGAGCAAGGTCATGCCCAGGCCATACAAAAACGTGAGCACAGCGATGGTCGCGGCCATGGCGCCAAAGGTGATGAGACCTTGGTGGCGGGCCGGGTCGACAAACAGCGGGAAGAAGGCCATGTAAAACACCATGGCCTTGGGGTT
>JACCDG010260407.1_pt1 | contig 10058 bp, 13 predicted proteins | sample 7442471 | NCBI WGS metagenome assembly JACCDG01 (sample SAMN15323444, study PRJNA562643) | freshwater metagenome | isolation source: river surface water | place: USA:Blue River Watershed | collected 2017-08-17 | reverse complement strand
TTGGCCGTGTTGACCTCGGTGGTGATGTGGTGGTGGGTTGGGCGCTTGCGCCTGGGCTCGGCATCCAAGGGCGGCATTGAAGCCCCACATTGATGTTGAGCAACTGTTTGCGGGGATTGTTCACACAGTTGCACTTATCCATACAAATACCAATGTCACGGACTTGTCATAAGCAAAAGACAGGAGCAAACTGGCCTTCCGGTTGACGCTTTTAACCGATGTGAAAACCGGGTTGTCTCTAACCTTTCTGCTCTCGAAAGGAGGCAGTATGAATTTGACGATCAGTGGCCATCATCTGGAAGTGACCCCTTCGCTCCGTGAGTACGTTCTCACTAAGTTGGACCGTGTGACCCGTCATTTCGACCAAGTGGTAGACGTAAACGTTCTACTCAGTGTTGAAAAGCAAAAGGCAAAGGACCGTCGCCAAAAGGCAGAAGTGAATTTGCACGTTAAAGGTAAGGACATTTTTGTAGAGACCTCTCACGAAGATCTATACGCAGCCATTGACCAGTTGATGGACAAGTTGGATCGCCAGGTTTGCCGACACAAAGACCGTGTGCAAGCCCACAATCACGCCTCGCACAAGCGCATTGCCGACCAGGCATTTGACGCTCTTCAATAACCTTCACTACGCTTGAATCCGCATGACTTCATATTTTGGAACATGCTTGGTCTGAGCTGAGTGCAGGTCGCCTGCGCAGTAAGGCACCAAGTTGACGGCCCTTCGGGGCCGTTTTTCATTTATTGCGCTGCAATATGGGGCATAGAGTCACTTCATCTGCTGCCCTTGGGGCGCAACAGAGGGTTTTGGGGCTTTCGCCTCTTGCTGCGGTGCAGCAAACGGTGCAGAATCCCCTAAACCGGTGGGAATCGGACCAACCTCAGGTTACATCCGGTTTCTATAATCCGCCCCTTCGTCCGTCCCGGGAGTTTGGGTCAAGGTGTTCACACCGTCGCCCTTGCTTGTATCAAGATGAATCGTCTCTCAGCCATCCTTCCTGCCGGCCAAGTGCTGGTGGACGTGGACGCCAGTAGTAAAAAGCGCGTCTTCGAGCATGCAGGTTTGCTGTTCGAGAATCAGCATTCCATCGCCCGTGCGACGGTCACGGACAACCTGTTTGCACGAGAGCGTCTGGGCTCAACCGGCCTGGGGCACGGTGTGGCCATTCCCCACGGGCGCATCAAAGGGTTGAAGAACCCCTTGGCGGCGGTGGTGCGTCTGACGCAACCCATCCCATTTGACGCACCCGATGACGAACCCGTCAACTTGCTGATTTTTTTATTGGTGCCTGAGGCTGCGACCCAGCGACACCTCGAAATCCTGTCTGAAATTGCAGAACTGCTGTCAGACCGTGAGTTGCGTGAACGCCTCAAAACCGAGCCTGACGCGGCTCAAGTGCATGCTTTGATCGAGCGTTGGCAGCCTTTGAAGTCGGTGGCCTGATCTAGCGGCCCCTGCTTGAGGCATCATGAACACCTGTTGTTGAACAAGCAGACCCATTTGTGAGCGCCAAAGACCTAGCCATCATCAGCGCGGAAGCGCTTTTTGAAGCCAACCGCGGTGCGTTGCGCTGGGAATGGATCGCGGGACACGCGCATCCTGAGCGCCGTTTTGACGAAGATGCCGTCCAGATGGCCCAGTCAGCGGCCGATTTGGTTGGGTATCTCAACTACATCCATCCTTACCGCGTTCAAATCGTGGGTCGACGCGAGACGGCTTACTTTGCCGGCTCTTCCCCCGAGGACCAAGAACGTCGTATTCAACGCATCGTGACGCTGGAGCCGCCGGTGGTTGTGGTGGCAGACGCACAATCCCCTTCAGATCGCCTCGTGGCCATGTGTGGCCGGGCGGGTATCCCACTGTTTGTGACTGAAGAGCCCGCTGGCCACGTCATCGACGTCCTGCGTAGCTACCTCACCCAGCACTTTGCCGAGCGTGTAACCCGCCACGGTGTCTTCATGGACATCCTGGGCCTGGGGGTGTTGCTGACGGGTGAGTCCGGTCTGGGTAAAAGCGAACTGGGCCTGGAATTGATTTCTCGCGGTCACGGCTTGGTGGCCGATGACGCGGTGGACCTTTATCGCGTCTCACGCACCGCCATCGAGGGCCGCTGCCCCGATTTGCTGCTGAACCTGCTGGAAGTACGCGGCATCGGCCTGCTGGACATCAAAGCCATCTTTGGTGAAACCGCCGTGCGCCGCAAAATGCGTCTCAAACTGATCGTTCACCTGGTTCGCAAAGAAACCATGGAGCGCGAGTTCGAGCGTTTGCCCTATGAGCCTCTGTACGAAGAGATCCTGGGGGTGCCCATCCGTAAGGCCGTGATTGCCGTGGATGCCGGCCGAAACTTGGCCGTTCTGGTCGAAGCCGCCGTGCGCAATACGGTGCTGCAACTGCGCGGTATCGACACCTACAAGGAATTCATCGAGCGCCATCAGCGCGTGATGGAGCGGGGCGGCATCTAAGCCACCCCCGGGCGATCACATGCCGCGGTTGTGCGAATGCACCTTGCCGCTGCAGTCGTCCTTGTTGCACACCACGTACAAAGACAAGGCGTGGTCGTGCAGCTTGTAGCCGCGTTCGGCCGCAATTTCTTGTTGGCGGCGTTCAATTTCTGCATCGTAAAATTCTTCAACGCGGCCGCACACCACACAGACCAGGTGGTCGTGGTGCTTGCCTTCGTTGAGCTCAAACACCGCCTTGCCTGCCTCAAAGTGATGGCGCGACAAGATGCCGGCCTGCTCAAACTGCATCAGCACGCGGTAAACCGTCGCCAAGCCAATGTCTGATCCCTCGTTGAGCAAGACCTTGAAGACGTCTTCCGCCGTCATGTGGCGTTGATCGGCGGCACGCTGAAAAACTTCCAGGATCTTGATGCGGGGCAGGGTGGCTTTGAGCCCGCTGCTTTTCAGTTCTTCTGCGTTGGTCATGAGAAAGCTCCGAGGTGCGACGCCAGAGCAAGTGCGCCGCTAGAATGGGCAATCATATCGACTTGGACGCCACTTCGGCAAAGTGTGGTCTTCTTAAATCCCATGACACTGAACCTCATCCGCCGTGCCTTGATGGTGCTGACCCCTGTGGCCTTGCTGGTTGGGTGTGGCAGCACCAGTCAAGTCTCGCTGACCAAGCCTGAAACCCTGTTTGGCTTGTTGGAGCCCTACAAAACGGATGTGGTGCAAGGCAACGTCGTCACGCAAGAGTTCATCTCGCAGATCCAGCCCGGCTTTGGGCGCATGCAAGTGCGTGAAATCCTGGGTAGCCCCTTGTTGACCGATGTCTTTCACAACGATCGTTGGGATTACGTGTTCACCATCCGTCGCCAAGGCGTGCCGGATCAAAAACGCCGTGTCACGATCTATTTCAAGAACGACGCGGTGGACCACTTCGATGCCGAAACCTTGCCGTCTGAGCGCGAATTTGTGGCCTCGATTGACAAACAAAAAGTCATCAAACCTGCCTCGCCCAATTTGACCGATGAACAAGTGGCTGCATTGCCACTGCCGGACAAGGCCAACACGGCGCCCGCGAAGGTGCCCCAAGGCGCCGCGCGCACGTACCCACCATTGGATGCCGGTCAGCGCTGAAGCGCCTACCGCTGCCCCTTTTAGATCGAAATTCAAGCCATGACTTCTACTGCTCAAGCCTCCGCTCACCGCATTGCCATCGCTGGCGCATCAGGCCGCATGGGCCGCATGCTGATCGAAGCCGTTCAAAACGCTGACGACACCGTCCTGGCTGGTGCCTTGGACATCGAAGGCAGCCCTGCATTGGGTACCGATGCGGCCGCCTTTTTGGGGCAAACCAGCGGCGTCCACATCACATCCGATTTGCGCGCAGGCCTCAAGGATGCCAAGTACCTGATCGACTTCACCCGTCCCGAAGGCACCTTGGCGCATTTGCGCGTGTGCCGTGAACTGGGCGTGAACCTGATCATCGGCACCACCGGTTTCACCGATGAGCAAAAGGCCGAAATCCAGGACGCTGCACGTGACATCGCCATCGTGATGGCCCCCAACATGAGCGTGGGCGTGAACGTGGTCCTCAAGCTCTTGGCCCAAGCCGCCAAGGCTTTGAAGGAAGGCTACGACATCGAAATCATCGAAGCCCACCACCGTCACAAGGTGGATGCCCCCAGCGGCACCGCTTTGAAGATGGGCGAAGTGGTGGCCGACGCCATCGGTCGCGACCTCAAGGAATGCGCGGTCTACGGCCGTGAAGGCGTTACCGGCGAGCGTGACCCCAGCACCATCGGCTTTGCCACCGTGCGCGGCGGTGACATCGTGGGTGACCACACCGTGCTGTTTGCCGGCATTGGCGAGCGCATCGAGATCACGCACAAGTCCTCCAGCCGTGCTACCTATGCCCAAGGCAGCTTGCGTGCCGTTCGCTTCCTGGCTCATCAGCCACACGGCTTGTTTGGCATGGATGACGTGTTGGGGATGGCATGAACGGCTTGATGCACATGTGGGAACAAGGCGATGCCGTCGGCAAAGCCGTGGCCGCCATGCTGCTGATCATGTCGATCAGCGCTTGGGTTGTGATCTTCTGGAAGGGCTGGTTGCTCAGCCGTGCCCGTCGTGATCTGGTCAAAGGTGCCCAGTTGTTCTGGGACTCGACCGATCTGGCTGCAGGGCGTGCAGCCTTGCAAGGCATGGACCGCGAGGCCGTGCTGCTGCCTTTGGTTGAATCGATCAGCACCCCTGCTGGCTCGGGCACGCTGGCCGCACGTTCTGACCGTGAGGCTCAGCTGACGCGTCGCTTGCGTGACAGCCTGCACGATGTGCTGGAGCGCCTGCAAGCCGGTCAAGTTCTTCTGGCTTCTGTTGGCGCCGTGTCGCCATTCGTCGGCTTGTTTGGCACGGTCTGGGGCATCTACCACGCCATGATCAGCATCAGCACCGAAGGCTCTGTCAGCTTGGACAAGGTCGCTGGGCCGGTGGGTGAGGCCTTGATCATGACGGCTGCTGGTTTGGCGGTGGCCATTCCTGCCGTGTTGGCCTACAACATCTTTGGCAAGATTGTCTCCGGTTGCGAGGCTGATCTGGAAGGCTTTGCGCACGACCTGCGTGAAACCTTGCTGGCCGAGAAGGAGTAAGCGGTCATGGCTTTTGGTCGTCTGGAGCGCCCGCAAGGCAGTCAGCCTATGGCTGAGATCAACATGACACCGCTGATCGACGTGATGTTGGTGTTGCTGGTCATCTTCATGCTCACCGCGCCCTTGATGACCTCCAGCCTGAAGCTGGACCTGCCCAAGGCCGATGCACCTCCGCCTGCGCAAAATCAGCCGCAGATCATGTCCATCGCCTTGACTGCGCCCGGCTTGATGCTGCTCGATGAGAAAGAAATCCAGGCCGATGACCTGGTCAAACAAGCCCAAGACCAGGCCAAGCAGCACCCTGACACCGAGGTGCAACTGCGTGCTGACCAAACCGTGTCTTATGGCCGCGTGGCTGAGTTGATTGGCTTGCTGCAAAAAGCTGGTTTGAACCGCATTGCCTTTGTGACCGAGCCCGGCGCGCCTGCTGCCGCACCTGCTCAACCCTGATCGGCCGCTGGGAAGCGGCTGTGAACGCGTGAGCGATGTGTCGGCTGATGGCGACAGGCTTCACGGACACGGCGTTTGAATCTCACACGCGCCGTGCCGAACGCGCACAATGGGGCCATGTAGATTGCTGACAGGTCTTCATGGTGGCTCCACAGTTCCCTACGCAACAGTTCGACGATGCCAAGGCGGCGTTGGACTACGTCACACAACTCTACGATGCGCAGATCGCTTATCTGCGTGACTCCCTGCGGCGCTTTGTCGCGGGCGAACAGCTTCAAGAGCATGTTCGGGCACGTTATCCCTTTGTACGAGTTCACACCGACACGGTTCGCATGGCCGACTCGCGTCTGTCATATGGCTTTGTGGCGGGGCCGGGCACGTATGAAACCACGCTGACACGTCCTGATCTGTTTGCAGACTATTACCTGCAACAGTTCCAATTGCTGTTGAGCAACCACGGTGTGTCCATCGAAGTGGGCTTAGGCCCAGACCCGATCCCCGTGCACTTCAGCCTGGACGAACACCAGCACCTTGAGGGCAGCATGCCGGCCGATCGCCGCTTGCTGTTGCGTGATCAGTTCGACCTGCCAGACTTGGCCGCCATGGACGATGGCATTGCCAACGGCACTTACGAGACCAAGCCCGGCCAAGCCAATCCCTTGTCGCTGTTCACGGCGCCCCGGGTGGATTACTCGCTGCATCGCTTGCGGCATTACACGGCCACGTCTCCATCGCACTTTCAGAACTTTGTGCTGTTCACGAACTACCAGTTCTACATCGACGAGTTTGTGCGCTATGGCCATGAGCTGATGCAGCGCGCGCCCGATCCCAACAACCCACAAGACGATGACGACTGCATCGCCTTTGTCGAGCCTGGCAACGTGGTCACACGCCGTGTCGGCCAGGCTGTTGAAGCCGAAGACGTGTTGGGTGCGGTGCCGCCGCGTTTGCCGCAAATGCCGGCCTATCACCTGCTGCGCAAGGATCACAGTGGGATCACGATGGTCAACATCGGCGTGGGCCCGGCCAACGCCAAGACCATCACCGACCACATCGCCGTCCTGCGGCCTCACGCCTGGATCATGCTGGGGCACTGCGCGGGCTTGCGCAACTCACAGCAATTGGGGGACTACGTGCTGGCCCACGGCTACGTGCGCGAAGACCACGTGCTGGACGAAGACTTGCCTTTGTGGGTACCGATCCCGCCCTTGGCCGAAATCCAACTGGCCTTGGAAGGCGCGGTGGCCGATGTGACGCAACTGCAGGGCTACGAGCTCAAGCGCATCATGCGCACCGGCACGGTGGCGTCTACCGACAACCGAAATTGGGAATTGTTGCCCCAGCGCACACCTGAGCGGCGTTTTAGCCAAAGCCGTGCTGTTGCGCTGGACATGGAAAGCGCCACGATTGCGGCCAATGGCTTTCGCTTTCGGGTGCCGTATGGAACGTTGCTGTGCGTGAGCGACAAGCCCATGCATGGCGAGCTGAAGCTGCCAGGGATGGCCAATACGTTTTATCGGGAGCGGGTCGATCAGCATTTGCGGATCGGTTTGCGCGCGATCGAGCGGCTGCGCGCCAATCGGGCGGGGCAGCTGCACAGCCGCAAACTGCGCAGCTTTGCCGAAGTGGCCTTCCAGTGAAGGCCACTTGGATGGTCTGACCGATCAGGCGGCCAGCGATGTCACGGTGGCTTCTTGAACGGGCGCCACTTCACGACGGATCTGTTCGCCAGCCAAACCTTCTGCAACCTTCAGGTCGTAGGCGGTTTGCAGATCCATCCAATATTGAGGGGTGGTGCCAAAGAAGCGAGCCAGGCGCAAGGCCGAGTCTGGGCTGATGCCACGGCGTTCACGCACGATGTCGTTGACGCGAGGGGCAGGAACATGCAGACGAATGGCCAAACCGCTGGCAGACAGACCGTGCTCGGCCATGAATTGGGCGCGCAGGATCGCTCCGGGGTGCACAGCTTGATTGTTGCTCATTGTGAAAATTCAACCTAAGGGTTTTTCATAGATACTGGCGCGAATCGTAGGTGGTTTATCGCGTCATGATTGTAAAATCGTTGACAATCATGGAGAAAAATCCTCAGCCATTTGGGTGGTTTTAGAGGTTTTTCAGATTACGTTATTCGTTAGGTAGAGCCATGCACCGCCGTATTGATTCCTCACCGGCAGCTTTATTACCTGCGCTGCAATCCCACTTGTGGTTTGCCAGTTGCCCACCCGAGTTGCAGCGCGCCCTGGTGGACCGGGGGCGTTTGCGCCATCTGAAATCTGGCGAATCTCTGTTTGCTCGGGGAGATGTTCAGGACGGCCTGTGCTGTGTTTTGGCCGGTGCGCTGATGATTGGTTCGACCAGTCTGCACGACGGTACCCATCGATTGACGCTATACGTTGAGCCATACCATTGGTTCGGCGAGGTGGCTTTGATGGACAACCTGCCTCGATCGCAAGATGCGATTGCGGGAACAGACAGCACCGTGCTGGTGGTGACGCGAGCCCAAATCGAGCCCTGGCTGGATGCGCATCCGCACTATTGGCGCGACATTGCTCGCCTGGCGTGCAGCAAACTGCGCCTGATGTTGACGGCGCTGGAAGACAACGCCACTTTGCCCATTGATACGCAACTGGCCCGACGCCTGCTGTTTTCAGTCACCAATTTTGGGCAAGCCACCGCAGACACCGTACGCCGCCGGGTCCGGGTGCCGCAGGAATACATGGCCAAGATGCTGGGTGTGTCTCGCCAGACGATCAACAAGGCCCTGCGCACGCTGGAAAACGAAGGCGTGCTGGCCTTGCATTACGCTGAGATTGAAATCGTCGATCTGGCAGCGTTGGCCAAACGCGCTGGGCCGGTAGACCCCGGTCTCATCCAAGGTGTGTCGGACTTGACCGAGGCCCGCCCGTCATCACTGAATCAATGAGGCGCGCTTGTTCGTCAACAAGGTGTTGACATAGCTGCCGCCAGGGTAAGCCGCAGGGTTGCGCACGTTGTTGATCACGTCAAAGGCCCATTGGCTGCTCAGGTCGCGCAGGTAGGCGGTGTTTTCTGCCTTGGGTGGGGCTTGCAAACAGGCTGAGTAGCCGATGAAGTTGGTGTTGCCCCCTTCGGAGTCAACGTGGGTGGACGCATTGGTCAACTGCAGGCCCACAAACCCATCACGTCCGTTGGACACCGCAAAGGCACGCACTTGTTTGAGCGCGCCATAGGCATTGTTGAAGCTGTTGCAGATGCCGCCGTTGGATGTCACGGCGTAAACAGGGCGCTGGCCATTTTGGGAAATGGCCATCAGGCGTGGTGACGTTGCGATTGATCAGGGCGTTGCCCAAAGCTTCAGCCAGGGCGGGATTGCCGCCGCTCATGTTTGCGTTCACGCACAGCACCATCAGCCCATTGGCCATGATGCGTTTGCTGGTGTCCCGCAATCGTCAATTGACTGTTGATGACTGACCCGGTGCTGTCTTTGGAGATGATGGTGTCCGCATGTGCGCCTGCACTGCATAGCGCCAGCGTGGCGACGACCAGAGCAGAGAGCTTGTTGTTGTACATCGCTTGTATCCTTTTCCTGTTGATGAGTCTTTGTTGTGGACACGATTGGCGTCGTGTCACCCATCAAGCTAGAAGGCCAGATGCCTTGGCGCACTGACTGCACAGTACCAAGCCCTTGACCGAAAAAGCCAAGCTAAAAAAATGGCTGACACAGGGTCAGCCATGGATGCGGGTTTGCGCGAGAAATCAGCGTTTACACGGTCCCGCCAGTGCGTGGTTTGACTTGCGCCGCAGCGGCCTTGGCCAGGTCGCGCGCCCTTTGTTCATCGGCATCCCAAGCCACCGCCACGCCCATGCGCCGCTTGACGTAGCACTCTGGTTTGCCAAACAAACGAACGTCAACCTGAGGATGGTTCATCGCTTGCGCAACGCCATCAAAGATGACGTCTTTGGCATCAACGCCGCCGTAGATGACGGCAGATGCCCCTGGGCTGCGCAGTGCGGCATGCACTGGCAGTCCCAAGATGGCTCGGGCATGCAGTTCAAATTCGCTTTGGTACTGGGTGGCCAGGGTGACCAGGCCGGTGTCATGGGGGCGGGGGCTGACCTCGCTGAACCACACCTGGTCGCCTTTGACAAACAACTCCACACCAAACACCCCTTGGCCGCCCAGGTCGTCGGTCACTGCCTTGGAAATGGCGCGGGCCTTGTCTAGGGCTGCCGGGTGCATGCGATGGGGTTGCCAGCTTTCCACGTAGTCGCCATCCACCTGGATGTGGCCGATGGGTTCGCAAAAATGGGTCACGATTTGCCCGGCTTGATCGCCTTGGCCAGCAGCACGCACGGTCAGTTGGGTGATCTCGTAATCGAAGTCAATGAAGCCTTCCACGATGATGCGGCCTTGGCTGACACGGCCCGCTGCCATGGCGTAGTCCCAGGCCTTGGCCACGTCGGCCGGGCCACTGATCTTGCTTTGACCTTTGCCGGATGAACTCATCAAGGGCTTGACCATGCAGGGGTAGC
>JACCDG011777064.1_pt1 | contig 10059 bp, 17 predicted proteins | sample 7442471 | NCBI WGS metagenome assembly JACCDG01 (sample SAMN15323444, study PRJNA562643) | freshwater metagenome | isolation source: river surface water | place: USA:Blue River Watershed | collected 2017-08-17 | reverse complement strand
TCTATATCACTCGATACAAATGTATTATCTGGGAAATTTAAACCGCCATATACATCAAAAGTCCAAATATGACTGTTACCAATATTATTAACATTGGTACCAATTGTCATACCACCGTCAGTGCGAGTTCTTATGTGTTGAGTGTCGTCGCCTAGGAAGATATCAGTAATGGCTAAATTGCCAGATATTAAATGTAGATGATTACCCTCTACCGCCGTAGGATATATTACTAACTTTTGATTAGCATCGCCGCCGTTAGCTGGTTTAAATTCTATAGTATTAACAAAACCGACATTAGGTATTTCAGTATTACCTTCTGATATTGTACCAGTTTTAGGTAGTGTTAGCACACCATCTGCACCAAATGTCCATGTTTTTGACTCAAGGCCTAGGTTAGTATTAACTGTTATATCACCGTAGGTATTAGTTAGTTGTGCAGGCGAGTTGCTACCATTTGTAGGCAATATCAATGCCGCAGTTGCACCGTGTGATAGATCAGCATTTTCTAAAATTAAACCAGACAAACTATAAATGGCGTTGTCTATAAATCCAATATTGCCTGTATTTGCTGTACCTGCGGGACCAGTTGGACCTGTTGAACCATTATTGCCAGCAGGACCAGTTGAACCATTATTGCCTGCGGGACCTGTTGGTCCAGTTGAACCGTTATTACCAGCAGGACCAGTTGAACCATTATTGCCAGCAGGACCAGTTGGACCTGTACCTCCTAACACGGTACTACCACCAGGTGTTACGTTGTTTTGTATTAGCAGTGTTCCATTATCTGCTACAACTATTTCGCCGAACGGCCCAACGTAAACATTTGCATCTTGATCTATTATAGTACTACGGAAAATGCGCATTATAGTGTCCTAATTGTGTATTGCACTTATATTTACGCAAACCGTTGGTTATATCAGATCTGCGTAACCTGTATCCTAACACTGCGGTTATTAGTAGTATTTCCGATATTACCACCTATAATTACATTGCTAGTCGAAGTTTGGTAGCAGTATATTTCAAAGTAATCACTGTTAGATAACAAGATGATAGCATTAGGTGCTTGGAATGTAGCAGTACTTGTGCTGTTAACGGTACTGTATCCGTAACGGTTGCCTGCGTCATTGTTAACTGACAGCCATGTTGATCGTACACCACCGCCAACAAATTGCCAACCTATTTGCCATGTTATCATCAGTGTAATAGGATCTGTACCTGTATAGGTAAATCTACCTACGTTCGTAACAGTGTCGTATGACACATTGAAATTGTTTATATATGTGGGCGATTGACCCTGATTAGTATCTACACTATCAAATACCACAATGGTTTCTGTATTAGTTGCAATAGTCTGTGTTGTGTTATTACGTCTTGCTAATGTACGTTGTATAGATAATATAGCAGGGCCAGCAGGACCAGTGTATCCGGTAGGACCTGTTACGACACTAGCTGGACCAGTATGGCCGGTTGCACCACTCGGACCAAGTTCACCTTGTATACCAGTCGGGCCTGTAAATCCAGTAGGACCTCGGACACCGCTAGAACCAGTTGGGCCTGTAAATCCTCGCAAACCAGTAGGACCAGTAGGACCTCCAGGATCGCCGGCGGGGCCTGTTGCGCCAGTGGCGCCGGTGTTAGTTGCAGTACCAGGTATGCCAGTTGGACCAGTAGGGCCTAAATCACCAGTTGGACCAGTTGCACCTGTGTTAGTCGCAGTACCAGGTATGCCAGTTGGACCAGTAGGGCCTAAATCACCAGTTGGACCTGTAATTATACTGTTTGCACCAGTTGGACCGGTTGGACCGCCTAATGGACCAGTTGGACCTGTAACTGTACTAGCTTCTCCTGCAGGACCAGTGTGACCAGTTGGTCCAGTTAAACCTAAATCGCCTTGTATGCCTGTTGGGCCAGTAAATCCAGTGGGACCTTGAACACCACTAGCGCCAGTTGGACCAGTTGCACCACGTACTCCTGTAGGACCGCTTAAACCAGTTGCACCCGTAGGACCGCCTAACGGACCTGTTGGACCAGTTGCGCCAGTTGCACCAGTATTGGTTGCTGTACCTGGTTCGCCAGTTGCACCTGTGGGTCCTATATCTCCAGTTGGGCCAGTTGCACCAGTATTTGCGGCTGTTCCAGGCGTACCTGTAGGGCCAGTTGGGCCGCCCAATGGACCAGTTGGGCCCGTTACTAAACTAGCAGGTCCGGTATGTCCTGTTGGTCCTAGTACTGTGCTAGCTGCACCAGTTGGACCTGTTGAGCCAGTTGGTCCGATGTTACCTTGTATACCCTGACTACCAGTTGCGCCTCTTAGTCCAGTTGGACCTGTGGGACCTCCGGCTGGCCCTTGTGGACCTTCTACACCAGTTGGACCTGTAGGACCTCCTAATGGTCCTGTTGGACCAGTGGCACCTGTTCTCGATGCTATACCGGGCGCACCAGTTGGACCTGTGATAACGCTCGGAGAACCGGTAGGGCCAGTTGGACCAGTAAACCCACTCGGTCCAGTTGCGCCAACACCAGGACCGGTAGGTCCTGTAACAATACTAGCAGGGCCGGTTGGTCCAGGTACTGTACTTGCTGTGCCAGTAGGACCTGTTGTTCCGCCTAATCCGCCAGTCGGTCCTGTTATGCCTACAATCGGTAAGCCACCTGGTGTAACACCATCGTGTACTCTAACGGCAAGTGTATTGGGATCTACGGTGAGTTCACCTTGATAGCCAACATAGACGTTGCTATCTACACCATAGTTCTTATTACCTTGTACCCGCATTGATTTATACCATATTATGGCTTGTATTTATTTGAAGAAAAATTCAAAAAACCACTTGACATTAAGTTTACAACTGTTATGTTCAATACAGTTAATCAACCTAAGAGGATTTCTAAAAAATGAAAACTGTCAACTTCGTGATCAATACCACCGGTGACGGTCATTGGAGCGGCGTTGCAAAAGCTGTCAAAGTGACTGGTCTTGAACTGGTTTGCTATGACGACAACGAATATGGCGAACTGCGAGTGTATTTTGATACCCGTGGTTGGAATATTCGTGAACACGGTCTTATCTATACCGATAGCGGGTTCCACAAAGCACTGGCTAAAAAGCTGGTTGCTATGGGTCTCAGCAATGACTTTTACTATAGCGAACAAGGTATGCAGGGCGACGACTATGTGTCGTTTGATGCAGAAAAAGATTTCGTTGAAAAGTGGACTACTGCTGGCTACGAAATGGCATAACAGGATAGCAAAATGACTGAAATTGATAAAGAAGTCCTCGAGGATGTCTTCTCTGGCATCCTAATGCGAGCTCGCGACGAACTTGCACATATGAAAAAAGAAGATCTAGAAAAGTTTTGGTTCTTTGAATACGACAGTTCGTATTCAGATGCATACAATCTCTACATGTTCCACGACATGCTAGACATTTACGGCAGGAAATGCCGGCAATGGGAAGAAATGCACAATGGCAGCATGTGTGTTGTAGAACGTGTTCGCGACACGTATCTGTTGCCTAAGATTCGAGAATTCATCACGCTGCACAATCAAAAGGTACTAGCAAATGGCTAAACATAAGTGGGTTATGATCAAGCCAGGCACTGTTATCAAACAATCGTACTGGCGAAATGAAAGAAAAACTCATACCCTTACCGAAGACGAAACAAAACTTCGCCATTGTGTAGAAGAAACATACGTTAGCGGTGGCACGTATGATTGGGGCATGCTATACAAAGGCAATACCTGGCTGTTTGAAAATAGTAAAACTGCATTCACTGAAATCAAAATTCCATCGCTGAAAAAAGAGTTCGTCACTCTTGCTGTTAAAGGCAGCGAATGGGAATTTGAACGCGACTGGACATTCAATGGCTGGGTAGATAAAGGTGAAGTTGAACATACTATCCCTGCTGGCACTCGTGTTAAGATCATTGATCAAAAAATGCGGCTGGCATGGTATCATCCGCAAGAGAAGTGCATTGTTGCTGAACTTGCTCCGGGCCTGGAAGTATTTGCAGAAAGGCAGTATTTTACTGGCAATATTATGGAAAATGCGGTAGTACATATTCCTGCACGTGAAGCTAGCCAGTACCTAAAGCTAGTCAATGCTGGCAAACCAAAAACCTATTGGAAGATGGAAGATAACAACGGCAACGCATTTGTTGATAAACGGTTTGCAACGCTAGGCAATCTCAAGTCAAGTCTGCGTGTTCGTTTCGGCCTAGTCAAAGAAGCTGAAGATGCAACCGAGGACGAATATATTCCGGAATGGGTGCAATTCGACGAGTATGATAGGCCCGACCGTGAAAAAGGCATTTGGGCTGTGCATTATGATCATGCCACTGACAAAGAGCTTGACAGAGAAGATATGATCCCATATGTATTCCTTGCAACATTAAAGGCATAAAAATGGCAAAGATACATATATTTCTAGACGACGACGAAGTTCGCAACGCAGTGCATCAATATCTCGCAAGTCGAAATGTTGATGTTGCAGTTGAAGACATTCATTTCATTGAAGAATCTAGCGGCGAACAAATCTCTGTTGAAGTCGAAGCAATGAATGTAACGCTAACTGAATTGTATACAGGACTTTAAAAATGACTGACCGGTATAATGCACTCACAGTAGTTCTTGATCGCGACATTCGAGAAGACGATGCAGAACAGCTGATCAATGCAATTCGTATGCTGCGCGGTGTACTGTCTGTAGACCCGCATGTTAGTGATCTAAACGACCACGTTGCTGCTATGCGAGTTAAACGTGACTTGACGGAAAAACTGTTCAACGTAATGAAAGATTTTGGAAACTAATCATGCCAGTTGATAGAGAAATTCATTTGGGTTATCCCAATGCTGAAAAAGCGTTTGAATTTGCCAAACGTATTGGTATTGATATCACTGACGGCGAAGAAACTGTGTTTGATTATGCAGCATATATGAATGACACGGATCCTCGTTCAATGTATGTATTTGAACCCGAAACACGGTTTGATAAGCAGTTGCGAGAGTCGTTTATCAGTACGCTTGATGAACTTGGTTGGAAAACCGGAGAAATTACCGAACCGAAAACCTATGCAAACAAGGTTCGATACATTGGCGTCCATTCACCGTGGGGCCCACGAATTGCCAGTGTTTGGAATATTTGGTCTTGTTACGATCCTATTGAATTAGGCGACGAAAAGTCTAACTTTTCTATTGCAGTGAATCTCAGTTCGCGTTATAAACCGCATATCATGGATATGGACAACCCGCATGGCGGTCTCGACAATGCAGTTGTGTTTGACAAAGAGTTCTTTGATCGTATCGAAGTCTGCAAACGCAATATCATCAATGCTATCCCCGAAATGCATGACGCAGAAGTGTTTATTCGTAACGTGTTCTACTAACCATGCCTAAGATGATTTATGTACCAATTGCTGTGGCAACTGTGCCATTGACAGGCCATGCATGGGTTGATCATTGGTGGATGTGCGATGCTGAAAAAGGTCTTATGTGGTGGACTAGTGAGTTGACCATGTTCGACGTCAAGCCGCAATGTAACCCTGATAAAGCAGTTATAGATCAAATGATCAAACGGTCTGACAATACAGAATGTGTTGCAGTGCAGGTTCCTGTAGTATATGAAGCACATGCTGTTAGAGAACTACGAAGCCAACGAGATCAAAAACGAATGTTTAGTATCCTATCAAAAGATTGGAACACATAATGAGCTCACATACTAATTTTCATTTGGACAGTTTTAGCGAGATATTTCGCAGCGAAGAACGAGCAAAATTAATTGCCGAAGCAAAATTTTGGAAAGAGCAAGCAGAATACCTGCGCAGTGAATTTGAAAACATACCACGTGCTCTGAAAGAATATGGCGAATGGTATATCAAAGTTGATAATACTGTTACACATGTTATCCTAGATCCTAAGTATCATCCTGTAAAGGCTGAATCATGAGCAAGCATGACGAGTATGTACTCTATGCTAAACTGCGCGGTTTGGACTTTGAAGGATACAATATTCCAAGTCATACAAAATACAGTTTAGAAAATTACTATTTTTACAAACTGGAACCAGGTGGATTTCTAGGATCGTTAATTGCAGGTGACTCAGCACATTATCTCGAAGGTTTGGCAGATCATTTGAATCGACCGGCTATTCCTGAAATCCAACGATTTGTACGAGAACAACTTCCGCCTGAATCTTTTGGTAGTTGGCAAGCCTTGAAAAACTGGATAAATTCTAGATTTGAGGATTGACAAAGGTATTGTTGATGCTATGTGTAACGCATAGGCAGCAACAAGGACCCACAAGATGAAGTTCGAAGTCCCGTGTGTTATCACCGAAGCACCGACTAAGGCCTATTGGAAGAAACAATATCCAGGCGAAGGTATGAAAGCCAAGCTGGCATTTCTTTCTGCTAAAAAGGTCTACATGCGTGTGCGACTTGCTGAAGCTCAAAACTGGCGTTGCTGCTGGTGCGGTACTCGCTGTGTACCAGAATCCAACAAACACAACAGCGCAACCATCGAACATGTAACTCCTAAGTGTCAAGGCGGAACTGATACCTGGGAAAATTTTGCAATGGCTTGTAATCGCTGCAATCAAGCACGCGGTGTGCGTTCTGTTGATCGGTTCCTTGAACTTGTACAAAAAGGCAACTTTAAACAACACAGCAAAGCAGATCATCGTGCTGCTAAAGCTGCGGCTAGTAAAGCTGTTCAAGCAACTGTTCGCAATGCAGTTGCAGCCAGTGACACTAATCCTTTTGACTACGGCACAAAAGAACATAAAATGTTTGAACGCTATAAGGCTAGCGATTCTCTTTCGCTTAACCGTATGGCTGCATGATTGTTAGGAGGATTTTATGACATATCGTGTATACGTAGATGTTGAAACAGAAAAAGACGCAAAACGTGTGTTAGAAATGATGAACGATGCGTACAGTGCTGTTACGAACGATATTAAAACGTGGTCGCGGCGCGAAATATTCGACAAACACAGCAAGGAAAGTGTTGAAAAAACGTTGTCTTTTCTAAATGCCAAAGCAGACGACTATCAACGTTTTGTGTTTAACGCAACATACGAAGAACTATAGGAACACATTTATGAGATTAATTAAACTGATCGGTATCATTATTTCTGCGCTTCTTGCAGGTATATTGGTAACAGTTTTGCAGGTTCTGATAATAATCTATGCGTGTACGCCTTCTGCCGAACCATCTGTTGTTGTTACTGATACATCTAAACTAAAAGAAGGTGACATTGCATTGTGCAAACAATACCGTCAGTGGCAAGCAACGCCCGAAATTAAAGGCGTGACTACTAGCATGGACGCTCTTTGCGAGAAACTAGGTCATTGAACGATTGACAAACTAACTTTTGCCGATATCATGTTACTACAAAGTGACACTACACAAATATTGTAGTGTCGTAGGAACAATAAAAATGGCAACAAAATTAGAAAATCTAGAACTCGATAAGGCTCATTATAAGAATTTACAACCACACTTACTAAAGTACATATCACAACTACCAGCATCAACTAAACGCTGCAAAAATCATAAAGAAAGTATTTTAGATCTTTTAGATATAGGTATAATACAAGTAAGCACAGCGTTTGAAATTGTTATGGCATCGTTGACTAACAGTACTGTGATAAGTGACAACAAGCATGATTTAGCTAACGGTGCAGATTGTAAACTAACTACTGCACGACATTCTGGATACGGTAAAAGTTATTCTGCACCAGTGGGCGATATTGCTGGTAAAGACGGTACACTATATATTCAATGTTACGAACGAATTCAAAACAAGTTTTATTATTTTGCAATACCTAAAAGTGCATATTGCAAAATACCTAAATCAAGCAACATCGAAATACCATTCCACTTAGACGGCACACCGCGTAGAGTACCGGGCGGTAAAAGAAAATACGCAAATTGGTGGGACTTTGAATGTAAAAGTCTAACTGATATGTCAATGGTTTGTGGCACAACCGGTACACGTAAATCAACACAAACAAATCAAACTGCTGCAAATTCTAAACCAGCTTGGGCAGATTTGTTTGTCGGTTTGTATTAATTTGGTTGCATTATCTAATAGATTTTGCTAACTTGTGATTAATAACAAAAAGGATCACAAAATGAAATACAGAAAGTTCTACGACGACTTCTAAGCTATCTGGCTTAAAAGGAGTTGAAAATGAGCAGAACTTATCGAAAGCCCAAATATGCAGTTTGGGAAACTGAAACTCAGTACATTAACAGTGAACTTGAGTATCTGAATCGTCGTTATCGTCGTTATGGCGAACTTACTGATCAAATCAAAGTTCGCAAAACCAAAGAAGAATACGACCGCGATGTTGCAGCAGCTAATGCACGTTACGAAGAAGATTGTCGTAAAGTACGCAAACTTTATTGGTACGTTTGTAACAAACCAGATCATCCTGGCTATGATTGGTATATTCGTGCTTTGCCGGAACGCTACCGTTACTATGTCAGCAAGTTTCGTTACGAAACTGTACCTGTAAACGTTGAAGAAAAAATTGCCGAAGCTCGTCGCGATTATGCAAAACGTACTCGCGATGGCTACGCAAGTGAAAGCGGTCTTAAAACTGCATACAAGACTCTTAGCAAAGAAACAGTTCGTCAAGCTGTTAAGCGTCTTGAACGCAACATTGTAAAAGATGATGATTGGGACCATCTTCCTTACCCTGACACTTATCTTGGTAAGAAACACATCTGGGATGTTTGGTGAAAACACAGCAACCGTTGATCTTTGTTAATGATTGCTGTACATTGTTTATCTTGGCAAAATGAAAGGAACTACTATGCCTCTTGATTCGTTCGATGTTGAGTATGACTATTTCCGCAAATTTGCAGAAGATAACGATTTGTATGCTGTGTTCAGCATGTATGGCGAAGGTATCAAGTTTGATCAAGAAGCACCTATTCTAGATGAACTAGAACCCATGCTGATCTATCGCGGCAAAGGTTTTGAAATTGCCGTAGAGATTGAAGGCTACACTTGGAAAGATCTCTACATTGCCGCAGACACTGCTATTCGTCAAAGCGGTAATTTTGACCGTATTTTTGTAGAAGATTTTGTTCTACTTGACACAGGTGATATTGAACTTATTACCGGCAGTTGATTGGTTGACAACACAGTTTGTGATGCTATGTATAACGCAACACAAACGCATAGGAGACTGTAATGGCCAAAGCTAAAAAAGTCGATGAAATGGCTCGCAAAGAGATCACTGCAACTCTTGGTGAAGAATACACTAGCTTTGGTCGTACGGTCTTTGTCGAAGCAACAATGGATTGGGACGGTTATACGCTCGATGAAATGGTTGCACGTATTGAAGAAATTCGCAAAGAATACAGCGATCGGTTCACTGACATCAAACTCGACAAAGATTGGGTAAATGATTACGACGGTGAACGCATCGTATGGAAGTTTGTTGGCAAGCGTATGGAAACCGATGCAGAATACAACACTCGCATCGACAACATTAAGAAACGCGAAGCTGAACAAGCAGAACGCGAACGTGCTGAATACGAACGGCTCAAAGCCAAATTTGGCTAAGGTACATAGTGCGCATGCTGACTAAATATCAGCATGCGCATATATGAATTTAAAACACTAGACGAAGCAACTAAAGACAGCGTAGATCTATTACGCATTTCAAAGTATGTTGCCGATTGGCTAATAAAAAATAAGCCAAAAAATCCTGTAACACTGAGCGACATGCCTGGCGCATTACCGCAATTCTATTCTGGTTACATGATCAAGCTACAATTTGATCAACAACTGCAATTCATGCTGCATAAGCCTGAAAAAGGTGTAGTAGGTTGGTATGACCCACAACGCAATGTTGTATCATTAGATCGACGACTTGTGCATTATAGACAAGAATTAATCAGTGTACTTACACATGAAATACAGCATGCACTAGATGATTATAAAAGTCAGGGTAAAGCACTTAGAGGTCAAAGTGCCGACGATACATATCAAACTTATCTAAGGCGTCCGCAAGAAATCAATGCACGTTTTGCACAGGCACTGATTGATA
>JACCDG011957354.1_pt1 | contig 10060 bp, 13 predicted proteins | sample 7442471 | NCBI WGS metagenome assembly JACCDG01 (sample SAMN15323444, study PRJNA562643) | freshwater metagenome | isolation source: river surface water | place: USA:Blue River Watershed | collected 2017-08-17 | reverse complement strand
GTGAAGCGAGAGACAAAGGTAGAGGACCATGAATACTTCGACCCACAAGAAGATCTCATCCTCTTCCAGCCCATCCGGAGAGCGAAGCCTGCGCCTGAGCCAGCAAGACAGGAGCCTGTTCGACGCAACAGTCCGGTACGGAGTGCGTATCGCCCAACTTGAAGCGGCGTTCGAGATACTCGCGAGAGGGATGGTTCGCGATTTGCGAACTGCTGTGTTGGCGGCTTACGACTTGAACTCGTTCCTTCTCGGGAGCGACTACCAGCGGTTTTCTGCGGTCATCTCTGGTGTCGTTTACCAGCAGATCACAGGGTACTGGCCCAGGCTCTGGCCGATCCTTGAAGATGGACACAATCGCGCTGCTGCGATGGCAACGCGGTATATCTCGGCGGCACTGATGCCGAGGCGGGAAGATGCGTTCGATGACGCGCAGACTGAAGTCGAGGAGATGGAGCAACGGCTCGAAGATCTCACCGGCATCGCGTTGATGATCCAGCTTCTGAGTGCGGCACAGTCGAGACGACGCGCGGCAATTGTCATCGTCAATGGACTGACGGTCGGGCAGTTCTGGGAGCAACTGGCGCGCAATCAGTCGCAGAGATTTCAGACGGTCATCAACGCGGTCGGTGCCGACGCGCAGGCGACCGGTAGCTTCGGAGAGGTACGCTCGGTCGTGGCGAACATGCTCTCTGATGTGCCACAAGGTGCATCTCGCGCGGCGAGGTTCTCAGGGCAGTCTGACACATCTGTGCTCTCGTCACTGAAGAAGTGGTTGAGTTCGATCGTTCATGGGATCGGAAACGACTCGCTCCAGGCTGTGTCGGAATTCAACGACGAGATGTTCGCTGGCGAAGTTCACACGGCGATTCTCGACGATGCAACCTGCCCGGTGTGCCGGAGTCTCAATGGGACTTATTACCCGATCGTCGAAGGTAGCAGTACGGCGCGGACACTGCCGATCCACTTCATGTGTCGCTGTAAGCTCTCGCCTGTATCAGGACCACCGGGTGAAGAGTCGGGACCAAACAACTTCGGTGAGTGGTTCTCCGAGCAGTCGCCGGAGTTTCGAGGCTCTGTGTTTCACTCCAGCGTGTCTGGCGCCAGGGCATTTCCGGATGCAAGGAAGCGTGCGCGGATTTACGCACTGACATATCCGTCACTGAGGGAATCGAAATGGATGTCGCAGTAATCGAGAGAGTCATCCCGAAAAAGGTACTGGTCTGGAAGCGGCAACACGGCGTTCGCGATCGTGATGCGAAGAAGATCATCTGCGCGGCTGGTGTCGACGCAGAGATTGCAGGCTGGGTTCTCGGTGTGCTCAATCAGCCTCTCGCTGATCGTCGCGAGTATGGCATTCAGCTCGGGAAGTGCCTGCTTCAGCTTCAGCAGCAGAAGAAGCTCGGCGGCAGTATGCACATCCGGTTGACGAACAAGAAGACCGGAGAGCACCGCATGATTTACTGGCGGCTGGCAAACTGGTTGTCGTTCGCGCTGACGTGCGAAGATGAAGTCCTGATCGCGCTCAAGGTGCAGGAGATTCGCGACTATCTCGGTGGCAAAGACGCTGGCATTGTCATCAAGTAGCTTACCAATGTGTTGACCGCCGAAAAGCACCACTGTTACAGTTCCGCGCATCATGGAACACCTTAACAAAGAATTCGAGCCGTGGTCCTCTGAGTCCGTTGTGGAAGAAGCGAACCCGCGATTGGTTCGCAATGTTCTTCTGTGCGGAAACAAGAGCCGTAACGGATATGTCATTCCGGAGTCTTCGTTCAAGCGTGGAGCACAAGCGCTCTACGAAGGGAAGCCGGTCTTTATCGACCACTCCGAGAATCCGATCAATCGCAGAGTCCGAGACCTCGTCGGGCATGTGCAAAATGTCCGGATGGAGAATGGGCGCCCGCGAGGTGATATCGATTGCCTCGAAACTGAATCCGGCAATCTCCTGCTTTCACTGGCAAAGAAGCCGCGCAAGGGACTCGGGATGAGTCATGTGGCTCGATACCAGTTCAACAAGGGTCGCACGCAGGTTGAGTCAGTCGAGGAGATCGTCTCCGTTGACGTTGTCGTGTCGCCTGCGACCACGAACACATTCAGCGAAAACACCAACGGAGGGTCCGTCGTGGACGAAAACACACTGAAGAATCTGAACGATCAGATCGCGTCTCTCAAGGCCGATGTTGCCAAGCTGACCGGCGAAGCGGAAGTTCTCCGGAACGATGTCAAGTCGTTCAGCGAGAAGGCCGCGAACGCCGAGAAGTCGCTGGCTGAAGTCAGCACGGAACGCGACCAGCTCAAGGTCAAGGTCGAAGCGCACGACCGGAAGCTCGCGATCGAATCCGAGCTGAAGGACGCCAAGGTCGATCTCGCCAACAAGACGATTTGCAGCGAGGCGTTCCTGAAGCTCCTCGACGCGACCGCTTCTGCGGAAGATCGCAAGGCTCTCATCACCGATCGCCTGGCTCTCGTCGGCGAATCGAAGGCGACGGTCGTCGTTGGCCAGGGTGCTGGCAAGACCACGACCGCTCCGGCGAACTCGTTCGAGTCGTTCCTTCCGCCGAACCTGTAACAAAAACCATGCAACGCGGTGAAGCGTTTCGCACTTACACAAGGAAACCACATGGCCAACGTTCACGCATACCGTCACGGGCCGCAGCTTTTCGTGCGCCCGGCCGTTGACAGCGCGACTGTCATCGATCGCGGTGACTTCATTTACCTCGACACGGACGATGGCAAGCCCGCTTCGTCCTACACCTGGTCGTCCAGCGATGCTGCGACCCAGACCGCCTTTGCAAACGTCTTCATTGGGATTGCCGACGAAGCCAGTGCGTCGGGCGACACGAACCCCATCAACGTCGATATCAGCGCGACCTCGGTCTACGAGTTCACCTGCGTTGCCACGACGTGGGAAATCGGTGCCACGTTCGCCGTTGACGGCAATGGGTCGGATGCCTTGCTCGACCAGACTCTCGAAAAGGTCGGTACGGTCACGCAGGGCATCGCCAAGGCTGTCAATCGCGCCACTGCCTCCACGGCGAAGGTTCAGGTCACGTTCGCCAGTGCTTACCACACGGGCAGCTCGAACTCGAACGCCTTCGTCTAACGAACCCCGCCGAGCCGGAGAGGGAAGTCCCCACCTCTCTTAGGTCGCCTCTTCTTGCCGCGACCGCCCCTCTCCGGCTTTCTCTCTCGCCACACACCTCATTCGAGGAACAAACATGCGAACGAACAAGTACGCCACGCCGGAGACCGTCGATTCGGTCTTCCGCGCGCACGGCCCGAAGGGATTTCTCAACTACATCCGCCTGGGCCTCGAAGAGAAGAAGTTCAAGGCGGAAGACTTCAGCTTCCACATGCTCGCCCAGACCCTGGGTGTCCTGCATCGCTTCCGTCCGTTCGACACCACTCCGCTGCGGGAGTCGATGGCGAACCCGATGTACGGTCACATGAGTCCGGAGAAGCTCGTTCTCCGCGCTCACGCCGAGTGGGAGACGAACAAGGAAAGCTACACGCCGGAAGCGATCTCGACCTCGATCTTCCCGGTTGTCACCGGCGAACTGCTGGCGAACATCCTGATCGAAGCCTACGACGCGGCGCCGAGCATTGCTCAGCAGCTCGTGACGGTTCAGCGGGCCACGGTTCGCAACCAGAAGCTGGCTGGCTTCACCTCGCTCGGTGGCGGGATGGAAGTCAACGAAAACAACCCGTACAGCGAAACGGGCTTCGACGAGAAGTATGTGACCACGAAGGAATCGAAGCGTGGTCGCATCCTCTCGATCACCGAAGAACTGATCATGTTCGATCAGACCGGCGAGATCGTGAATCGCGCTCGGATGCTCGGTGAGTCGCTGCGTCAGGACTGGGAGCGGACGGTTGTTCGTGGCGTCATCGATGCGGACAGCGGTGCCGGTTCCTACGTCTTCCGACCGAGCGGCACGGGCGAAGTCCTGTACGCGACGGACGGCAGCAACAAGAACTACATCGGCTCGGGTGGAGTCACCGGCTTCAACGCAGCTTCGCCGCTGGTTGACTGGACGGACATCGACCTGATCCGCAAGTACCGCGCCACGAAGGTCACGGACGACCGGACTGACGGCACGGCCCTCCCGATCGGGATGGTCAATACCGGCCTGGTCCTGTTGGTTCCGGAATCGCTCCGTGGCACGGCTGACTCGATCGTCAACGCGACGGAAGTCGTGACGGAAGGGGCGACCACGTCGGCCCATCAGGCGACTCGGTTCTCGAACCCGGTTCGCTCGATGGTCTCCAGCGTGCTGTCCAGCCCGTATGTCGACGAAGTCAACACGGACGACTACTACATCGGCCAGTTCTCTCGCCAGTTCGTGTGGACGGAACTGATGCCGCTCCAGACGTTCCTGCAAGGCGCCCAGAGCGAAGCCGCCTTCGATCGCGATGTCGCCTTCCGGATCAAGGCCCGCTACTACGGCGGCCTCTCGGCTCGCGACTCGATCTACGTCACGAAGGTTGACGGTGCCTAATCGGTAATCCAGTGACACGCAGCCGGACGCAACACTCCGGCTGCGTGTTTCACTCACACAGAAAGGTTCACGATGAAAGTCGGTGGTAAGGCGTCGATCGTCCGAAACTCCAAGGCGATCACGCTCAAGTCTGGCGAGGATTCAATCACACTCACTCTTACCGCAGTTCCCCTGGGGTGGCGTGAGCGTGTTCAGAAGATCAAGGCGTTCGCTCTGCCCGAGCCTCCTCGGGAGCCAGTCAAGGGCGCCAACGGGAAGATTCTTCGCGGTGACGACGGACTCGCGATCGTTGCGGCGAAGGAGAATGACCCGGACTACCTCGCGAAGCTCGCTGAGATTGGCGGGCGACTGCGAGCACTGAAGGTGTTCGAGACGCTCCGGTTCGATCCGAACGTCTCGTTCGAGTCGAAGGAACCGACGACGGAAGACGACGCGGAGTGGGCAGCGTTCTGCGACTCACTCATCTCGGAATTCCGGTCGTTCGGTTTGACGGGCGAAGAACTCGCCTTCATCGATGAAGTCGGGAACACCCTCTCGTCTCGCATCGATATGGAGGAACTCCGGAAGAGTTTTTTGCCCGACCAAGCGGAGTAGAAGGCGACTCCAAGAGCATCCTGCATGAAGGCAAGACGCGATTGGAGTACACCGGAGAATACTTCGCTTTCAAGGCGTGTGAGCTACTCGGGATCGACCCTGACAAGTTCGCGCACTATCCGGAAGCCAAGCAGGCCAAGTACGTCGCCTACGCGATGATCAGGCACTGCGAGGAACAGGAAGCCAAGGCGGAAATCATAGAAGCGACCATCGGGGGGAAGATTCATGGCTGACCTGACAGATCTCAGCAGTGTGTCAGGTAGCGATCTCACGGAAGACCAAATCCGGGGGATCATCGCCCAGATCGACCTCAACATCATGAACCTGATGCGCGACGGAAAACTCGGCGCCGCCAGGATCGCAGAGAACTACGCCGGTGGACAGTCAGTCGACCGCGCGGCTTCTCTCGACATGATGATGAAGGCCAGAGAATTCTACCAGAAGAAGCTGGAAGAATTCCCAACGATGATCCTTTCGCAATACGACGATCCTTACGACACAGCGGGCATTCCGTAATGGGAAACATCTCGGACGCAATGCTGAAGGATCACCGCGACATCTTCTTCGCGGACTGGGAAACGAGCATCCAATACGTCCCGCAGACGAGATCAGTCAACTACACCACTGGCGCAGTGACGACAACCGGGTCCGCAGAGACCATCAGGTGTGTCACTCGTCCTGTTTCCGATAGACAAGTCCAAGGCTCGAACGGTCGCTACTTCGCTGGCGACAGATACTTCGAGCTTGCCACGGAAGACCTTCCGGAAGACCCGCCCAAGACCACCAGCAAGATCGTCTACAGCGGCGTCGACTACTCGGTCATCTCGTTCGATCGTTCCTGCCAAGGTCATGTGACCATCATCCTCGGGAGAAGCAACAAGGAGACGTAATGGCGACATTCGAGGCGCAGCTTGCCAATTGGGCACAGAGGACTCTGGCTGGAGTTCTCGTGGACGCTACGCAACGAGTCGCAAAGCATGTTGGAGCCAACACCCCACCGGAGAGCGGAAATGCACATGAGATATGGCAGGCCGCATTCAACAAAGTACCCGGAGTCTCAGTTTCCTACCCAGAGCGAAGTGGCGATCCAGAAGCTGCGAAGCGAGGCGATGCCGAGTCTGACCTAAAGGGGGTGAACCAACAGGTCCAGATACATGCGAACGCCGGTTTCATTCGCACGCTCGAATACGGTGGACGCATCTCGCCGATTGCACCAGGTGGAACGAAGCAGGGTAACGACAAATATCCCGGACCATTCATGGGTCCAAGAAATAGCTCCCCTCCGATGGGCTTCCTGGCCTTCAAGGGGAAAGACGGAAAAGTCAGGTTCGTCAGGTCGGTCACTCGCTCGGCGAACCTGTTCATCACCAAAGCCGTCGCTCAAGCGGCCAGCGAGATACGCAAGTGATTCCTCACAGGTGGATCATCTCCGCTGTTCGTGACCGAGTTCAGGCGAACATCAACCTCGTGTCGGATATCGAATATCCCGGCATGAGGCTCGACAAAAGAGCGCTGACGAAGTGGCTGGAAGTCCTTGTGCTTTCATCCAGTTCCAAGCGCAAGCAGAGACAGGACAAGGACAGACGCAAGGTTCAAATCCTGTTCCGGATCTGGTGCAAGGAAGATGGCAACATCTACACGCACCAGAAGATAGCAGAACAAATCGCCCAGGCGTTCGACCGAGGCTTGTGCCAGTCGATCATCGACAGAGGGACAGTCGGAAGCCCGCAGATTGGCACGCTGACGTTCTTCGAGCCAACGACCACAAATCGTACACCGGACTCCGAGTCGCGACTCAGGACGACCACCCGGTGTCTCGTGATATCCCTCAGCGCAATCGCGCAGGAGAACTGAAATGGCCGAAAGAGTCAAGAATCTGCGAGATGGGCAGCTCGTAGTTAAGGATGGTGCTGGTTCGCCCGTCTCGCTGACGGTTCTGTTCGCCTCGGGCGACCTGTCGTGGACAGTTGGCTACGACAACAAGATCGTCATGAACCGTGGCGCCATGCACCACGCTCGTCGCGGGAATGACGTTCCCCTCAAGATGTCGTTCAGCGCTGCATGGGTTCAGCTCTGGGGCAAGAACGCTTCGGCTGGTGAATCCGCCCAGCTCTACGAAATGCTCAACGATGAAGGCACGAGCACGTTCGCCTCGACCGGAAGCGGCTGTGAACCGCACCAGTTGACGTTCGAGTTCACCGTCTCCGACGACTGCGACGGCAAGGACGAGAAGGTCACGTTCACGCGCATGATGACGGACTCGGTGCAGTGCTCTGAAGGTGACGAGCAGAACACGATCTCGTACTCCGGCACGAGCGCGACCCAGAGGAAGCCGACCATCGCCCGCGTCTAAGCTACTAGACGCGGTTCTTCCCGCTGTGTTCGTGCGAGTTGCGGCGCATCGGGCACAGCGGGTTATTTTTTTGGTATGCGGTAGATCAGGACGACTCGATCGATTGCTCCGTCTCGAATGATGGAGCTTCCGATCACCTCGGAGTCGTCGGGCAGAAGGCTTGTGACGAGATTGTCCGTCCTGCTTTCCGATCCCACGACTCCACCTGTGTAGACGCGAATCTCCCACCTCTTCTGAACTGAAGAGGCCGCACACAGGCACGCGACTACCACCGCACCGGCCAGAAACGACACCACAGTCTTCATTGAAAATCTCCGAGGTTTGCCATGTCGAATGAAACCATTGGCTTAACTGTAAAGATCGACGGAGACATTTCAAGCGGCAAGAAGAAGGTCGACGAACTTGCCGCGTATGCGAAGCAGATGCTCGGCGGTGCCCTGTCGTCAAGGCCAACCTCTGGCGGTCAGCAGTCGCTCGCTGCCGCTGTCACTCGCGACATGAAGTCCGCTGAGGTTGCGGCGAAGTCGTCGATTCAATCGATCATCGATTCAGCGAAGTCCCTCCGGACGGACATTAGCGCCTCCGTCTCCGCTGGTGTGAGCAAGTCTGTCGAGGAACTGAACTCATTGAAGAAGTCTGTCAACAGCCTTCGGCAGGAGTTTAAGTCTGCATACGCCGCGAACTCATCTGGCGCAAGGGACGCATCCCGAGATGTGTCGGCGTTCAGAACGCAGATCTCTGGCCTTGAGAGGGATCTGAAAAAACTTGAAGGACAGAACAAGACTGCCAATTACCAGCGGTACGGGATGTTCAATAACAAGGGCATCTCCCCGATCTTCACGGCACAGCAGATCGTCGAAGACTTCAGCTACGCCGGAATGAGAGGTGCCGCGAACAACATCGCATTCCTACTCGCTGAACTTGCTCCGGCTGGCGGAATCGGCGCCAAGCTCGCCGGTGGCGGTATTCTCGCGCTGATGACGTATCAGTTCTACGAGATGGGCAAGTCGATGAAGTTGTGGGGGTCGCAGGTCGACACCGCTGCGCAGAAGGCGTCGAAGCTCAAGGCGACACTCGAAGCCGCAGGCTCCGCCTCGCTCTCTGTGTCATCGGCGATGGCTGGAAACCAATCTGCGCTGATCGGAGGGGGGCTTGGGCTTCCTCTTGGGCAGAACGGTCAGTCGTACATGGAGATGCGCAACCGCGCCATGATGAATGTCATGCGTGGCCCCGCAGGTATTCGCGCGCTCCGATCATCGATTGAAGCCGACCCTTCTCGGTTCCCGTTCGGAAACGTCGGTCAAAGTCTGTCGAATGTTCCGGCAATCAAGGAAGCACAAAATCGCGCTGCCAAGATTCAGCAGGCGATGAATGTGACGGACTTGATGCAACAGAATGCGCCGTCAGCCACATTCTTCGACTCGACGACTGGCGGCTGGATGATGAATCATCTCATCAGCCTCGCTGGCCCAACGAATCCCTGGGTGAACAACCGCGAACGCAGAGGAAAGGCGCAGGTCGGCGCTCGCGGTCAGCTTCGTGAGGTTCTTGCTGGTCTTCCTGGTGGAAGCAAGAACACGGCGCTCTTGGACAGCATGAACGCTGGCGAGATCGACTTCCCGAAGATTACTGACTACCTCAAGGAGATGTACGCGAAGACAAAGGAGGAAATCGCCGGACTTCAGGCGAAGCACGAAACCGCCATGAAGGAGATGAAGGAGTCGTCCGGCGCTGCCGCCGCAGAAGTTCTCAACATCGCACAGGGGAACCGCAACGCCGCCGACGCAGTTGAGGGCGTCATCAAGGCGAACGAGTCGCTGAACGATGCGTACAAGCGCCAGATGGACATCCTGAAGAACATCGAAGTTCTTCGCGAGCGCGACAACTTCCGCTCGTCCGCGTTCGCGCTGATGCGATCGAAGGGATCTCAGTTCCTCGAAGAAGCCGGTGCGCCCAGGTGGCTCATTGAGCAACGCAATCGCGGTCTGTACGAACGACAGGCGGGCTTCCTCTACGGTAGCGCGCAGGCTTCCGGTGCGGCTGGAGATATTCGTGGTCAGATCGACTACCTGAAGCAGATTCAGCAGCTTCAGTTCGAGGTGATCGGGAACACCGACAACCGCAATATCGCCGAGCGTGTCATGGAACGAGCGATCGTTCTCCAGCACGAGATCGAGGCGCTCATTCGCACGAATCAGCAGCAGGGTCAAGCTGAGTACGAGATGGTCCAGCAGTTGACTGGTGGTCTCATTCAGATGCGCGAGATCCTCAATTCGATGCCGAAGATCAATCTCGGCGCTCTCCAGCAGGCTGGAGAAGTTGCGCAGCTCAACGCCCAGCTTGCAGCACTGAGGAACAACACCGCGACGGCTCAGCCACTCACCGGAGTTGCCGCATCTGTGGCGAAGTTCGGGGAGATGCCTCTTCCCGGATTCAACAGAGGCGGGCACATCCCTGGCTACGGTGGCGGAGACAAGGTTCCCGCGCTGCTGGAGAAGGGCGAGTTCGTCATCAACAAGAATGCCGTGAGAACCCTCGGTGTCGACACGATGCACGAGATCAACGCGGCTGGAAATGTGCGTAAGTTCGCCAAGGGCGGATGGTCTGGCACAGG
>JACCDG011394134.1_pt1 | contig 10060 bp, 8 predicted proteins | sample 7442471 | NCBI WGS metagenome assembly JACCDG01 (sample SAMN15323444, study PRJNA562643) | freshwater metagenome | isolation source: river surface water | place: USA:Blue River Watershed | collected 2017-08-17 | reverse complement strand
GTTCTCGCCAACTGCACGAACCATTTGGAGGGGAACGTACGGGCAATAGAACAGACCCGCATCATAAGGTGAAGAACCCTTATAACCAACAACGTAGTACTGGTTAGCAGATACGTTTGCTGAATAAGGATCGATATATACGCGATACTTACCAAGCAGAACACCCGCAAAGGTGTTACCAGTGTCATCAACGTTGAGGTTTGCGTTCAGAGCAGGAGTGTAATCAAGTACACCAGCCATGCTCAGTGCAGAAGCAACGTCTGCGGAACACATAACAACGTTACCCTTTCCTCTACGAGTTCTTTGTGCGATTGCGTTAGCATCACGCTCGATTTGGAACAGGAGACCCTTGAACTTTTCAACTGACCAACGACCATTGGAGTCGATGTCGAGGTCGAATACACCAGCGGTAGCAGTGTTAGCAGCAGCACCTTGCTCAGCAACCTTGTAGATGGTTCTGATGACTTCTCTGTTGATTTCTGCGAGGATTTCAGTAGAGAGAATGTTAGCAAGTTCTGCTTCTGCATTCAGACCGTGAATTGCCTTCAGGTCTTGTGCAAGCTCAAGACTGTATTCTGCCTTCAGTGCTCTTGACTTTGCTTCAACAAGGACTTTCTCAATTGAGAATGCCATTTCGTTGAACTGGTTACCTGCACCGTTACCGAGATTCTCAGAATCTCCAGTGTACATACCCTGACCAACGTTGTAACCATCAGAACCAGTTGAAGAACCAGTACCAACTGGGTTCAGAAGACCTGGGTTTGAACCATACTGAGTAGTAGTACCCATACCAGCAGCAACGTTAGTTGCAGCGGTGAGACCAATACCAGAGTTCTGACCAGAGAATACTGTATCTGCTTCGTTAAACAGAGCTTCAGTGCCGCTCTGGTTGGTGTAGCGTGAACGCATTGCGAAGATGAGTCCAGTAGGACCACTCATTGGTTGAACACCTGCGAGGTCATAAGCGACCAGGTTAGGCATTGCACGTCTGATGAGTGAGATCAGAACTGGATCAAAACCTGCTACAGGACCTGCTGCAGCAGCGGAACCTGAGAATCCACCTGAAGCACCAGCAGCATTTGCGCTATTGGTTGGGGATTCCATCAGCATTCCATTTGAGAAAGCTGATTGCTCTCTCAGGAATTTTTCTTGGTTTTCTAACAGGACAGCGGTTACTGCTCTTCTGTGTGAATCTTTGATTGGATCAAGACCATCATAGTCGAGAAGTGGTGCCCACTTTTCCTGCAGATGCTCGGATTGGAACATTTGCTTTTACCTTTGTAACGTGTTTGGTTTTGTTTGAATTATATTAAATTCACTTTTTAGCAACTGCTGAAAGTGTTCTGAGATATGAATTCATATATTCTGAGGTATAACCAGCAGAATTTAGTTCAACCTCTTCAATTAAACTTTCTGTTTTTGCTTTTGGAGTTTTCTGTGATGAGAAGTATGATTCTCTCAACATCTCCAGTTTTTCACGATATTTTTCTCCACTTTCAAACTCAACACTTTCGGCAAGTGAAGCGAGCTTCTCTTTCTGAGAGAGTGCTAGACCCTCTGCTACATCATCAAAGATTCCTTCAGCAACCGACTCTGAGAGGCGCTTGTTTAAAGTAATATTCTTTTCAATCTGCTCGTTGAGTTTTGTCTCCATTTCATCAAGTTTTTCTACCATGCTCTCAAGAACATCATATTTATCTTCAGGGATTGATACATAATGTGCTTCAAAAAGTTCCTTCATACCTGAGAGGAATGATTCAGTCATTTCTGACTTTAGACCGTTCTCAACTACAAGTTGATTTTCGGTCATCCATTCCTCAGCAACGTACTCAAGATATGAATCAACTCTTTCTTCAAGAGCTGATTTAATTTCTTGTACTTCTTCTACAAGTCTTGCTTCGTATGCTTCATCATACTGAGCAATGAGTGCTTCTTTGATCTCAGTAACTTTTGATCTTAGAGCAGCTTCAAAGATGGTACGTGCCTTCTCTTGGAATTCCTCAGAGAGGTCTTCACCATCTAGAAGAGCATTAACATCTTCTTCAATGTCAAACTCTTCTTCTTCCTCTTCGTCTTCGTCTTCGTCTTCGTCTTCTTCAACCTCTTCCTTCATCTTCTTCTTTTTGTCCTCACCCTTCTCATCTTCATCTTCACCTTCCTCATCCTCTTCATCCTCTTCATCTTCTTCTGCAGCTTCTGCTACAATCTCTTCATCTTCAAGAATCTCTTCTTCATCAAGGAGATCTTCAGAATCTACTTCTTCCTCTTCCTTAACAGCATCGCTCTTCTTAAGACCTTTCATTGGGTCTGCTGCCTTAGCGCCCTTGTTAACAACATTTCTTACTTGTTGAAGGGTTTTGCCTGGAGTTTTGAGTTCTGCAGAATTATCATCTGAACGATAATTTTCTGGAGTAGGACCACCAAGGTCTTCCCAAGAACCTGTTTGACCTGCTACTGCGCCAGGAGCGAGCTTTTGCATTGGATCGCCTGCCTTTGCACCTGCATTGACAGCGGTCGAGGATTGCTTTGTGCCTGCTTCCATTTCGTGTAAATTGTTGCCACTAGACATTTGGACTCTCCGATTAACCTTAATGAATTTAATCTATATTTATTTATTAAATTAGAATTTTTACCTATATATGCTCAAAGGGAATTCAAAAAGTCATTGAATAAGTTTAACTTATGTTCTTCTAATTCTCTTCTTCTAGAAAGATTTTCAATTCTTTGTCTGGTTTGGTTTGCAATCTTTTCACGAAGAATTCCACCATCCCAAATCCACTCCTTACCTTCCATAATTCCCTGAACAAAAGCATCAGGGGCAGAAGGATCGGCAACAATATCTGCTGCAGTTGCAAGCATGAAGTCTTCACCAACTTCTTTATAACCACCTTTAATATTTTCTCTTAAAGAACCAATACCACGAGACGAAACGCCGAGAGTTACTCCGTCTTTAAGAAGTGCTTCAGCAATCTTACCCATTGGGGTATGTAGGATTTGTGCTTTACCAATAAAATTATTACCGTCTTGCTTAAGTTCAGTAATCTTATGAGAAACTCTATCGAGATTTACGGTGGGACCATCTGGGTGTCCTAGCTCCCCAAGTGCTCTACCTTTATTAACATAATCATTAGTATATCTCTTTACTTCTCTTTCCATGATAGAGAAAGGATACATTCTACCATTGCGATTTACCATTTCGCTTTGGAGGAATACTCCTGAAATATACATTTGTTTTTTACCACCAACACTCTCGGTGATAACTTCAACCTTTTCGATTTCTTCTCTGATAAGTTTCATTGGTTTAATTTGTAAATCCTACTTTTGTTACTTTTATTGATGATGCTGAAGCCCAAATAATATCAGTAGGTAATTTTTGTACAAATTCAACAGCACCAGTGGGCAAGGTAAATGAATAAGATGCACTTGCCCCAACAGATTCTGAAATTACAATTGTAGTTGCTGCACCAGCTCCATTGTATAATCGTACACATGTTGCAGAAAGTATACTTGTTCCAGCACCAGAAGAAGTTGCTAAATCAGTTTCTATAGAAAGTGGTTTTGTTACTTGCATTATTATATAATAAAGACCTTGTTAGTTATTTATTGTTCTTTATTATTCTGCATCTAGTGCAATGGAATCAAACATTGAATTTGAAACGGATGGTCTCAACACTTCGATTTTTTCTGCTGAGCGAGTGTAGAGCAAATCTTTAATCTTATCAGAAATTGTAGATGGTGCTTCATCACCAACAATCATATCTAGAAGTTCTTCCATTGATATTCTCATGAATTACTCTAGTATTTAGAATAAATAGATGACGGGTAAAATATATTTGATTATGAGTTGTGATAAATTAAAAAATTTCCCTCATGTATTTTATTTTACTTTAGACAATGAAGTAAAACGACAAAAATATATGGAGGAACAATTTAGATTTTATGGCATTACATTTACAAAAATCTCAATGCCATTGGGGTTTCCAGAATACTTAAAGGAAAAAATATTAGATGTTCATTCAGAATTAGCATCTAAACGATGTTTAGCATACAATTATTTTTTAATTGATACTTTAAGAAATTGGTATTTTGAAACAAATGAATCTTATGTAATATTAATGGAAGATGATTATGATTTGAGTTTTATCAATCATTGGCATTTTAGTTGGGATGATCTATTAACATATCTTCCTTATGATTGGGATTCTATACAATTGGGACATGAGTGCCCAGACATAGTTAGATTTTATTTGCATCCAGTTCAAAGTAATTATTCTCTTGGTCCAGTATTATTAAAACGAGAACATGTTGAAAAACTTTTGAATCTTTTTTATATCAATGGTAGATATAAATTTAATGGAGTTGTTGCCAACTCAATTTATATCAATAGAGAATCTGGAATAGGCGATAATTATTTCTTTAACGATCTTGCAGGGACTCCAGATTATTTTTTATGTCAAACTGGGAATACGTATACTGTACCATTAATTCCATGTAATCCTTTTTTTAAAGGATCAACTCATGTTACTGAATGGTATCCAATGAAATCTTTTATTTGTTGTTATGAAGCATATAAAGAATGGTGGGAAAACGACAAAGATAATTTTAGTTTAAATGATTTTTTTAGTTTTGGTAAATCCAATGACAACTTAATGGAGAGAGATATTAGGCGATGGGACGATAAATATTTCCATCAAAGAGCAATCGAACAACATAATAAGGTTATCTCTACGTTATGAAAAATATATATTTTATCCAACCACAATATAGTGTTAATGTAAGAGACACTAAGAATTATTGGATGCCTTATAGTGTTTCTTGCTTATGGAGTTATTGTAAACAATTTAAAGATATAGCAGAGTCATTTGAGTTAAAAGATATTATCTTTAAAAGAGAAAATCCAGAAGAACTGCTAAAAAGATTAGATAATCCTACAATTTGTGCTTTTAGTTGTTACCTATGGAATGAACAATATAATCTACACCTTGCTAAACTAATAAAACAAAAATATCCAAACTGCATTATTGAATTTGGTGGTCCCCAAGTAACCGCAAAAATGATGGAAGAAAATCCATTCATTGATTGTGTTATTCTTGGTGAAGGTGAAGAGGCATTTTTAGAATTATTGAGATGCATTAATACTGGAAATCCAATCAATAAAGTTCATGAAAGAACGAGGATAAATTCTTTAGACTTTAAAAGTCCCTATCAATCTGGAGTCTTTGATTGGTTATATGATAAAAATCCAGATGTTATTTGGGCAGCAATTTTAGAAACAAATAGAGGTTGTCCTCACAGATGTACTTTTTGTGATTGGGGTGGAACAACTATGAGTAAAATTAATACATTTGGACTAGAGAGAGTCGCTGAAGATATTGAATGGATACGAACACATAGAGTTGCTTATGTCTTATGCGCTGATGCAAACTTTGGAATATTTAAAGAACGTGATATTGAAATAGCAAAAATGTTGCGTAAAGCAGCTGAAAATAGTTTAATTCTAGACAATATAGATTTGCAGTATTCAAAAAATTCAAACGAATCTGCTTTTGAAATAGCAAAAATTATGGGAGAATACTCTAGAAGAGGAGTTACTTTGAGTGTTCAAAGTATGAATATGCCGACATTAAAAGCTATCAAGAGAAAGAATTTACACGTTAAAGATATTGCTGGACATGTAGAATTAGCAAAAAAACATAATGTAAAATTATACACAGATTTAATTTTGGGGATGCCCGAAGAAACAGTAGATTCTTGGAAGGATGGAATTGATTTGTTGATGGAAAACGGGCAACATTTTTCTGTAGACTCCTGGTTCTGCCAAGTATTTGAAAATGCTGAATTGGGTAGTGAATTTAGTAGAAAAACTTATGGTATAAAAACAATTAAAGCAGAAGATTATATATCATTCTGTAATGATGAGTTTGATGCTACAAAAGAATATGTCGAATTAATTTGTGAGACCGATACAATGTCTAAACAAGACTTTTTTGATGCTCATATGTTTTCTTGGATAACAATTAAATTTCACTATGTTGGATACACACAAATTTTATCCAAGTATTGTCGCCATGTATTAGGAATAAGTTATAGAAAATTTTATGAATCATTGTATGAATATACAATGAATGATTCTGGATTCTTAGGAACTGAGTTTAGGGAATATTTAAAGGCAATAAAGGAATACTTTAATACTGGAAAAGTTCCTTCTAACCACTCAAGTGGACATGGATTGGGAGTTGGTATGCCAAATGATACTTTATCTAGATTTGAAAATAAAGATAAGATACTAGATTTTGTTGAAAATTTTGCAAGGACAACTTTTAATATAGAAGAAAGTATCTTTGATATCCAGAGAAAGTTTGTTTATGACCCAGATGTAAATTATCCATATGTTGATAGTTTACCGTTTGACTTAGATACATGGGAAAAAAGAGATACAAAATATTCCATAGAAAATGAAAGAACCGAAGATGAAAGATATAATTTGTTCGTTATCAAAAGAAAGTATCTTACAAAAAATACAATGGTAAAACTATGAAAAATCTTTACATGCTCCAACCACAATATGCGGTTGAAATTAGGAAAGAAGATACTTATTGGTTGCCATATAGTGTCGGATGTTTATGGGCATATTGCTCACAGTTTGAAGATATAGTAAAAAACTACACATTAAAAGATCTCATATTCAGAAGAGAAGACCCAGAAGAATTAATTGATAGGTTAGATAACCCTGCAATATGTGCTTTTAGTTGTTATGTTTGGAATGAACAATACAATCTTCATGTAGCAAAATTAATCAAAGAAAGATTTCCAGAATGTATTATTGAATTTGGCGGACCACAAGCAACACATAGATTAAATGAATATGATTTTATCGACTGTATTATTGTATCAGAGGGTGAGGAAGCATTTTTAGATTTTTTAAGGAAAGTAAATAACAAAGAAAAAATTGACAAAATCTATGCAAAAAAAAGAATTGAGGATTTAAACTTTCCAAGTCCATATCAAATTGGGGTATTCGATAAAATTATTGAAGACAACCCAGGTGTTTTATGGGCAATGACTATGGAAACTAACAGGGGTTGCCCTCATAGATGCACTTATTGTGACTGGGGTGGATTAACTTATACAAAAGTAAGGCACTTTGATATTCAAAGAGTTAAAGATGATATTGATTGGGCCAGGAAAAACAATGTTGGATTCATTTTTAATGCTGATGCAAATTTTGGTATGTTTAAAGAACGAGATTTAGAAATTGCAAAGTTATTCAGAGAAGCAGCAGATGAAGGCAATCTTGAAGCAATAAACATACAATACTCTAAAAATTCTACTGAAGTAATTTTTGAGATAGCAAAAATACTTGGAGATATTAGTAGAGGTGTAACTTTAAGTGTACAAACCATGAATGAACCAACACTTAAAGCAATCAAAAGAAAAAATATGAGTATTAATAAAATATCAGAACAAATTGAAAAAAGTAAAGAATATGGTGTAAAAACATATACCGAATTGATTCTTGGTCTACCCGAAGAAACTTTAGATACTTGGAAAGATGGGTTTTCTAAAATTCTTGAATGTGGTCAGCACGAATCTATTGATGTTTGGTTTTGTCAAATGTTTGGTGATACTGAATTAAATAGTACTACTTCAAGGGAAGTTTATGGAATAAAAACAATTAAAGCGGAAGATTATGTATCTTTTGGAAATGATAGAGATTATGATGGTGTTACTGAAACAATCGAATTAATCTCAGAAACTAATACAATGACAAATAATCAATTAATTGAAGCATATATGTATGGATGGTTAATTGTTCAATTTCATATTGCTGGATATACTCAGATAGTTGCTAAACACTATTATGAAAATTTAAATATATCCTATCGGGTATTTTATGATACTTTATTTGAATTTATTAAGTTGGATAATGGATTAATAGGTGAACATTATCGTGAGATTGAATCTGCGGTAAATCATTATATGAAAACTGGAAAAATATTGAAAAAAGGAAAGCATGGGCATACCTTACATGCGGGAAGTTTTGCTTTTATGTTTACGCATAAGGATGAAATTTTTAAACTCGTAGAGAATGCAACACAAAAAATAACACCAATCAAAACAGATATTATATCTTTACAACGTGCGTTTATTTTTGACGAGGAGACTCAATATCCTTTTTATCTCACATGTGAAGATAAAAAGTACAAAATAGATACTGAATTCAAATCATTTGATAAGAATGATCCTCATACTGTGTTTATTTTGCGGCGCAAAGGTCTATTGAAGAATCAATTATGTAAGGTTTGAATGCTTGCAATGCCTCATCCCACAAAATACGATGTTCATAATCTTTATCCTTGTCAATTAAAGCAATAGTTACTGTAAATCTTTTATCATCTGTTGGATTATGTGAACTATGTAATGGACCAACATTCACTAATCCGCATGTGCCTATCTCTACCTCATATTCTTTTTTACAGTATTCTTCTCTACTGACTAAAACTTGTCCATGATAATGATCATCAGTTCTATCTCCAACACTATATTGATTACGTTCTGGTATAACTGTTGAATAAACTTGCTCAGCACTGGTACTTACTCTTAAAACCATATCCGATGTCCACCATCTCATGGTGCTTCCTTTTGCACCAAATTGAAATATTAGTTTTGCCCAATCAGCATAATAAACATTATCAGAATGTATAACGCCATCATCATGTGGTGGAGTATAGAAAAATTCTATCCAATGTGATGTAAATCCCAAATTGTTCAACCAGGGTAAAATTTTATCATTACCCAAGTCTTCAAATTGAAGTTGTTTATGAAACTCTGGCCATCTCATACCTTCAGTTTGATACTTTGATGTATCAATATTAGGGATATAGTCCCTAATATCCAAAAATCTATGATAACAATTCATAATTTAAATTTGTGGCGGTTCTACAGTTTTACTTTGACTATCCAAATTTGGTTCATTAATTGGTGCTCCAAGATTTTGATCTGCTGCCACAGGTTGACCAGTTGCTGGATCAATAGGAGCATTTGGGTCTGGAATAATACCAGCAGCAATTTCTTTTTTGATAAGTTTATCTTGCTCAATGATTTCTTCATCTGTTTGACGTAAAATTTTACGTCTTACATAATCTTGAGAATAATACTTGCCAATATATGGTTCTGCTGTTGCTGCAATATTTAACCTTTCAGTCATTAATTCAGCATCTTTCAACTCTGCAAAATGATTGTCATATAAGAAGTCATATTGAATATGCTCTTCCATTAACTCCCAATCTTCTGGAGTAACTATGTTTTTGAGAAGTAGTTGTGTTCTTAACATGTCACTAAACATGTTTGAGAATCTCTTTCTTAATCTTCCAACAAATTTAGTAAATTTTAATTCATCTCTCAGAATTTCTGAAGACCTTCCTAAGTTAAATCCTTCTTGACCACCAATTCTTGAAGATGGTACGTTTAATGAACGGTATAACTTTTCTTGGAAGTATTTAATATCGCTTAATTCGCCCAAATTTTGACCACCAGGAAGAGTAGAAATTTCTGTTCCTCTACCACCTTCCCTCCTAGGCAACCAAAAATCCTCAAGCATACTCATATATTTCTTATCATCACGAATCTCGCCAGTATTTGCATCATATACTAGTTTGTTACGATATCTCATCATAACATCACGAAGATATTGTTCTGCCTTCATTTTTGGCAAATTGCCAACATCAATATAAAAAATTCTACGTTCTGGTGCTCTTGATAATCTGTAGATAACCAAAGAATCTTCAATCATGCGAAGCTGATTGAGTGCTTTAATTGCTTTATGCAAATATGACAGAGTTAAATTTTTATTTCTATCAACTAGACCAGAAGTACAGAAGGTAATAGAATCTTTTGAAAACTTTGTTCCTTGATTTACTTGATTTGAACTATTATTAATTGTTCCTATTTGATTTGCTGATGCATTGTAAATAAAGTATTCCTGAATATCTGGAAATGCAGAATCCATTGGATCCTTTTCACCATTAGGTCCAAGTCTTCCATCATCTTTCTTACCTTT
>JACCDG011232002.1_pt1 | contig 10060 bp, 8 predicted proteins | sample 7442471 | NCBI WGS metagenome assembly JACCDG01 (sample SAMN15323444, study PRJNA562643) | freshwater metagenome | isolation source: river surface water | place: USA:Blue River Watershed | collected 2017-08-17 | reverse complement strand
TATTCACTCGATACCCGGTTAGCGCTTTTGCAGTTTCCCGGACATCATTTTCTGTGTAACGGTTTACTCCAAGAACAAACAGCTCCATCAATTCGCGGGAGAGATTCTCATTGGGCGCTTTTACAGTGTTAGTTTGACCATCAAGCCAGAAAATCAGGGCTCCATCATTGACCATCGCCCGAGACATCTCCGCAAAGTTGCCCAAAGCATGTTTTCTTAAACTTTGATTTTGCTTAAACATGGGCAGCGCATCATCAACCTTTTGATATGAGGTTGCCCAATGTCCATGCCAAAACCAGGTCATTCGCTCTCTTAAAGGGTGTTCTGATAAAGCCATTCGATCTAGCCACCAGAAAAGCAGCTCCGTGAATTGCGCTCTCTTTTCAGTTGCATAAGCAACAACCTGTGGAGTGTTTGGGCGAGGACGAGGACCCTGGTCCTTAACATTTGGAAGGGGCTGGTTATCAGCAAAAGCATCTGCGGTTGGCACGGTCAGTAATTTGCTTGCAGCATTACTAAATCCAGAGTCCACTAAAGTTTTGAACTCTCCTGGCTTTGGCCCAAAACCAAAGCGATGTGACAATCTGGCGATAGCGCGGCGTTCTGCTAAATCAGCCATAACTACAAAGTAACTCAATTTCGCCATCAAATAAAGAACATTTAGATGAACAAAAGAAGAACGGGCCTGGATGGCCCAGGCCCGTTCTTTTACTGCTTATAAATTGAGCGCTACAGATTATTCTCCGTAGAACTTCAACCGTGGTGCAACATACTTACGATCAAGTGTCATATCGCCAGCCTTACGTAGCTTGGTTAGCAATGCGCCACCTGACATGTTCTTACCGTTATCTGCAGCGTAAGCGAGTAGATCGGCTATCGCTAGATACTGCTTTACGGTGAAGTTGCAGTGGTTGGTGCCGGTCGCTGCAGGTACTGAGGTATCTGGAGCTCCAGCTGCGGTGAACTTGGTGTACTTATCTGGTGGGAAGTTCCATAGAACAAGGAGATTGTTGGCTGGCTTCTTGTAGGTGCCGCCATTTCTTCTCTCTTGTTTTGCTGCCGCCCATTTCTCTGCATAGTAAGCCGCGTAATCATCCACTACTGATTGCTGGTTTCCAGCGGTAGTAATTGGATCAGCGGTACCGGTAAAGAGAATGGTTGGGATATCAACCTTTCCGGTATGCGCTGTCAATGCACGCATCTTTGTTACTGCAGCTGGGTCAGCCTTTGCACGTGGAACAGCAGCAAGATATCCAAGTAGTCCCGCTGTTGCGGTATTTCCAGAAAGTGCTGAGCTCCAGATGAACTGATCTTCAGCAACACGGACTGCATAATCAGTCTTGGTGTTGTCAAAGACAGCTCCGCCAGCTTGTAGCTCTAGGTCATGGGTAGCCAATACGCCAAGCGCTGCAGCACTTGCGACATTTTGTAGAGCTGCAAATGCCGGGTTAATTGCTAACTGGAATGAGGTCTGCTGTGAGGCAGGCAGCACTGAAGGTGCTGAGGTTGAGTCAAAGTGTGCTGACTGCAATGGGACACCGGACATCAGCGCAATCAAAACAAGTGCGCTGCGTGAAGGGATTGCCTTCAATGCATCAGGAACCCTTGAGGTCGCTGGCCAAGCTGGCGCAGTTGGGTTAGCTGCAAATGCTGCCTGGAGTGATCCGACAACGGTCAAGACCTTAGATAGGTCTCCCATCGCTTCGGCGTATCCAGCCGCACCTGCTGAGTAGTTACCACCCTTGATGGTTGGATCAAAGAAGGTCTTGATTCCCCATAGAGCATCTCCAGCCATAGTCATTAATGGTTCGATGTCGCTAGCCATACATAGTGGCGCAGCTGCATCAATTAAATCTGGATGCTTTTCAGCTAGCGCCTGAGTAATTGCGCCTCCAAGAGAGTTACCCCAAGCAACAACCTTGGTTGTCTTGGTGAACTGCTTCTTAAAGACTCCCACCAATTCAACATTGGTTTTGATTGCTGAATCTAGATTCCAGCCTTGACGAGCAAAACCAGAGCCCATTACTGCGTAACCCTTGCCAAGCAAGGATCCGATAATGGTGGCATTTCCACCAGGAGCTGGCTCTGGGGTATTAACTACAGTGGCAGGAAAGCCTGTAACTGCAGAAAGAGCAGCAGGTAGAGGAACGTTGTTCCGATATCCATGTGAGTAGAGATAAACAGTTCCATTGAAGTTCGCAGGAACCATCATCATGTATGGAGCGGTATCAGATGTTGCGCCAACGCAGGTTGTTACAAAATTAGCTGTGGTACATGCTGGTGTTGATGCACGTGCCGCAGTTGGAATTGAAACAACGGTTAGCGAAAGAAGTGATGAAACCGCTACGAACGCTAAGGAGCGCTTGAATTTGAAGTTTCTCATGAGTTAGTTGGCAATCCTTTCGCTGGCATTGCTGGACGCTTGAAGTTGGACTTCACGACTGCGCCGTTACCACTGTCTGTGGTGTAAACGACCAAGCTGCCGCCTACTGGTCTTCTGTTACCAGCAGCATCCAATTGACCGAACCAGAAGCCGTTGTATCCAACGTTGCTGGTGCGTGAGTAGTTAAGAGGAACATATGCAGCTGATGCGAAGGTTGATGCCTTAGTCTCAAGTGCACGGATCAAGCCACGGCGGGTTAGGTTCTTGCCTGCCGCACGTAGGGCTTGAACAGTCAACATCGCTGAGTTCATACCAGCTAGTACGTAATCATCAAATGCGACGTTCTTGTTGTACTTCTCATTTACTTCGCGGAACAACTTCACATACTCATCTGTGGTGTCAGTTGGTGAAGGTGTTGGTGAAAGTGTCTGGGCACCATTAAGAATTGCTAGAGGTACACCGATAGCACGTAGGGTGTTTGGATCAGCACCGACAGATCCAAGGATCCACTGTGGTGCGTAACGTGCAGCAGCGGCAACACCAAGAAGTGCACCGGTTGCTGAGGTAACACCGAACATAACTACAACTTCAGCTCTTCCAGCCGCAAGCTGAGAAACCCAGGTCTGAGCTGTTGTTGAGCTCTGTGTACCTGAGGTGTATGGAACTGTTACATCAAACTTTAGGCCAGCTTGTGCGAAGCCCTTAAGCGCATCGGTTCCGAAATCATCGTTCTGGTAAACCAAACCGAGTCTCTTACCTGCGTAGTTATCTTTGATGAACTGAGCCATAATCTTGGCTTCCATGATGTAAGAAGGCAAGATTGTGAATGTTGTTCCATAGGTGCGCTTGTTTGCAAAGCCGCTAAATCCTGTATTGATAAATAGATCTGGAATGCCGCGACGTGCCAGACCAACTGACTGAGCTACTGCTTTGTGGTTTGCGGTACCTAGTGCACCAACAAGTGCGAAGACCCGATCTCTCAAAATCAATTCATTGGTCTTAGCAATAGCTAACTGTGGTGAGTACTCATCATTTTTCTGAATGAGTGTGATCTTGCGACCATAAACTCCGCCATTGTCATTTACGTACTGGAAGTACGCGTTCATGGCATCGCCGATCTTGTTGTATCCCGGTGATGCTGCGCCAGTTAGTGGCAGAGTAGTTCCAAGTTTGATCTCAGAAGCACTTACGCCAGTCTCTGCATGCGCTGGAAGTGAGGTTGCTACGAGGCTTCCAGCCGCAAGTACCGCAGCAGCGAACCAAGTCCGCTTTCTACGATTCTTTCCGATCATTGTTTTCCTTCCATCGAGGGTTTTTGGTTAATGCGCAGACTTCTTCTTGTGAAGATGTTTACGCAGGTTCTCACCTGGACCATTTGGTGTGAATATCACTGAAAGGATCAGCAATACACTCACTATTAATCCCGGTAAGTGAGTGATGACTTTTTCGGAATCACCCAGATTGTGGGCCACCACATCTGCGATCTCCGGAATAGCCACCAAAATCACTGCCCCTAGCATCACACCTGGCAGGCTAGAAATGCCAGCCAAAACGGCGCCAGTTACTAGGGCAAAGCTGAGGGAAAGTGCATAAGCGCCTGGGGAAACCAGGCTGATAGTCATCGCTAAGACCGCTCCCGCCAGTCCAGCGATGGCCGAGCTTGCGGTAAAGGCCAAAACCTTCATTCGGGCGGTATGAACCCCGGCCAACTCGGCGGCCAGGGAGTTACCCCGGATGGCCCGCCAGGTGCGGCCGTACCGAGAGTGCAAAATGTTAGAAACTACAAAATAAGATAGAAGAGCGATAAAGGTCGCGATCCAGAAGAACCACTTGTATTGACTGAACTCTTCACCGAAACGTGCTGGTGGAAATCCGATGTCAAAGAGAATTCCTTGTTCGCCGCCCAAAAATGAAAATTGATTAGCTAGAGCGGGCAACCCCACCGCTAGTGCCAGTGTCGTGCCGGCCAAATAAGGACCGGTTTGTCGAGCAGCGGCTGCACCAAGTAGTGCACCAAATATCGCTGATGCCAAAATCGCCACAACGAAGGCAAACCAAATTGGGGTTTGTAGATTGTTTAAAGTTAAGGCTGCGGCATAACCGCCGACCGCCATCATCGCACCATTGCCAAGTGAAACCTGTCCCGAGTAACCGGTCAGTAAGACAATAGAGGACAAAGCGATGGTGTACATCGCAATCTGTGCGCCTTGATAAACCCGAAGCTCATCAACTCGATCACCAATAATTAAAAGGACCCAGCCCAATAGGATCAAGAGCAGTAAACGCTTACGCACGGCGCCCCTTTCTTGAACCAAATATTCCTTCAGGTTTTATCAGTAGTACCAAGATCAAAACTAGGAAGCCGCTGATAAATGTAAGTGAGGTTCCCACATAGTTAAGGATGAAGGTGAGGCCGATACCAAGAATCAAAGCTCCAACTACTGAACCAACCATGCTTTCTAATCCGCCGATAACCGCTGCGATAAATCCGAAGACAAGTAGAAGGTCTAGCGAGTTTGGGGATAGGAAGTTGTAGGAGGTAACCAACATTCCAGCAATTCCACCAACGCCACCTGCAATCGCCCAGCCGATGGTTCTGGTCTGCCCTGTCTTCACACCAGCAAGTTGTGCAATTTCTGGAGCATAAGCAGAGGCACGCAGAGCCAATCCCAAATTAGTGCGGGTAAAGAGAATTGAAATAGCGATCAAAGCCAAGCAAACGGTGACAATAATCAAGGTATTAATTGGAGAGAAAGGCAGTGTCGTATCACCAATTGTGTAGCCATCCCGTGAAACCGGCATTGGAATAGAGCGCAGATCTCCGCCCCAAATTAAACCGACAATACTTCTAATCAATCCAAGCAAACCTAAAGTCGCAATAACTGGAGCAACAACAGCGGCTGGGCCAGATGTGGCATGTTTGAAAAGCACCCGCATGAAGAAGTAATCAACGCCAGCGCCAACTAATGCACCAGCGGCAATTGCGAATACCAATCCCAGCCAGAAAATTTCGGAACGTGTGGCGATTTCATAACCAATATAGGTAGAGAGCATCGCCTGACCAGCTTGAGCAAAGTTAACGACCCGCGTTGATCGCCAAACCAAAACTAGGGCAAGTGACATCAACGCATAAATTGAACCGGTGGAAAAACCAATAAGAATAGTCTCAATAAACTTTTGCATCAGTACCCCAAATACGCAGCGCGTAGCGCTGGATCGTTGATTAGGTCAGAGGCTTTACCAGTAGCCACAACCTCACCAAGGTTGATGATTACGCCAATATCTGCAATTTCAAGGGCACTCATCGCGTTTTGCTCTACCAACACAACGGTCAATCCCAGTTTGTGGCGTAGCTTGTCGATTGTTTCAAAAATCTGCTCGATAACTAATGGCGCCAGACCAAGTGAAGGTTCATCCAAAAGCAAAAGCTTGGGGCGGGAAACCAAGGCGCGGCCAATTGCCAACATCTGACGCTCGCCACCTGAGAGTGTGTCAGCGCTCTGTCCCATTCGCTCACCAAGTCTCGGGAATAGTTCGACAACCTCAGCGATTGCAGCGTTGGTATCAGAGCGATTAGCTCGCCAAATTCCGCCAAGCACCAAATTCTCTTTAACAGTTAACTCTGGAATAACTGATTTTCCTTCAGAGACATGGGAAATTCCACGGCGCACCAAAACATCAGGTTTCTTGCCGAGCATCTCACGGCCATTCCACTCCGCATTTCCGGAGCTGGCATCCTTTAATCCCGAAAGAGTACGTAACAATGTTGTTTTTCCAGCGCCGTTTGAGCCAATTACGGCTGCCAATTGACCTGGCTCGACAGAAAAAGAAACATCGCGCAGCGCTTCAATCGCGCCGTGTGAAACAGATAGTCGATCTACTACCAAACCGCTCATGATTTTGCCTTTGAGTGGGCGCCAAGATAGGCCTGAATAACCGCTTCATTATTTCGAACCTCTTGAGGGCTTCCCTGCGCAATGACCTCACCGAAGTTAAGTACATAGATCCGATCACAAACTGACATAACGACATCCATATGGTGTTCAACAATTATGATTGATGTGCGCGCCTTCAAATTATTAATCAAACTATTGAGCCACTCGATGTCCTGAGGGCCCAAACCACCAGCTGGCTCATCCAGCAAGAGGATTTCAGGTTCCGCAACTAGTGCTCTTGCGATAGAAACTCGTTTGGTATCCGGATAAGAAAGTGTGTCAGCCTGGCGATCAGAGACTCCACCGACATATACCCGTTCTAGAGCTGCTTGAGCCTTTTCCCTCAATCTCTTTTCATCTTTGTTGTATGTGCCAAATGCAGCCCGCAAAAATCCTGATTCGGCAAATCGATTTGCCCCAATCATTACATTGTCTGCAACGGTTAGATCCGGAAATAGACCAACGCCTTGCAGAGTGCGAGCAATGCCTCGTTTTGCCAATTGGTATGGCTTGGGCCATTCAATATCTTTACCATTTAGATTTAGAGTACCGCTGGCGGGTGTAACAATTCCGCAAAGCGCGTTGAAGACGGTAGTTTTGCCAGCACCATTAGGGCCGATCAAGCCGAGAACTTCACCTTTTTTGAGTTCAAGATTTACTCCGTTGAGAGCTTTCAATCCTCCGAAGTTGACGGAGAGATCTTTGACGGAGAGGACGGTTTGATTACTTGCCAAGTTATTTGGCACTCGCCCACTCTCCTTTGAGTTAGTACTGTCCAGAGTTAATCCAGGTACATTCTCTTAACTCGAGGTCCGATTCGGGTCACGATTTCATAATTAATCGTGCCGCACGCCTCTGCCCACGAGTCAGCTGTGTAACAGGTGTCGGAAGTGTAACTGTCACCCTTCTCACTGCCAATAACACCGCCGATAAGGTATGCCCAATCCCCCGCACGTGCTTGTGATTCTTTACCTAAATCTACGACAAATTGATCCATTGAAACCCGGCCGATGATTGGTGACATTTTGTTACCAACCAGTACGCCAGCGCTGCTATCGGCATTCCTTGGAACACCATCGGCATACCCCATAACAACCACACCAATCTTGGTATCGGTTTTTACTTCGGCAGTTCCACCATAACCAACCTTAGAACCGGCTGGGACATCTTTTACCAAATGCAATTTGGCTCGCAAAGTTAAAGCTGGAGTTAACCCCAACTCTTTGGAACTGCCCATTGTTTTTATATCGGGAGACAAGCCGTACATCGCAATTCCCAATCGAACTAAATCATATGGAGCTTTTGGATTACTCAATGTTGCTGCTGAGTTGCTCAGGTGTTTGATTTCTGGATTTAAACCTGCTTGCTTTGCAACCTCTAAAGCTTTTTTAAAATTGCTGAGTTGCAAATCATTGAACTCATGGCCTGGTTCATCGGCGCGGGCAAAGTGTGACCAAACTCCAACAACTTTGATGACATCGGCAACTTCGGCCTTCTTCGCCTCTGCTACTAACTCATCCCATTCACTAAGCGCGCCGCCTCTGGTCATGCCAGTATCAACCTCCAGGTGCACTCGAGCTACGAGTTGAAGTGATTTTGCCGCGGCAATCAACTCTTTTAGATGAGCAACTGATGGAATCGCTAGATCAATATCGTTTTTGATAGCAGCTGCAAAATCATCAGAGATTGGGGTGAGCCAGGCCAGAATCGGCGCTTTAACTCGTGCAGCTCGAAGGGTCAAAGCCTCTTCAAGCAGCGCTACTCCCAGCCAACTAGCTCCCGCTTTAACCGCTGTGCGCGCCACTGCTACAAGGCCATGGCCGTAAGCATTTGCTTTTACAACCGCTAGTGCAGGAGCTGAGCTCTGTGCCATGAGATGTTTTACATTTTTCTCGATGGCTGACAAATCAATTATCGCCTCAGCCCGATTCTCAATGCTCACAGTGCCACCTTATGACGGCTGCCGTTTGGAGGGAATAAAGCGATCTATTGCAACTACTAGAACCAGAATCGCACCACCCAAGAACATGCCGCCGATCAGATCTGTGAACCAATGGGTGTTTCGAAGAAGTGAAACAGTGGCTACGGCAATAGTTAAGACCGCTACTAACCAATACAACTTTAAGCCTTCAAAAGGCGCCCTGTGTGTATACCTAAAAATAATGTAGGCAAACAAACCCCAAGTCACTAGCGCATTTGAAACATGACCGCTGGGATATGCCATCCCGTCGGTAAACATACAAACATCAAAATCTTCCTTTGCTTTGCAGCGACCAAAGCCAATCTTTGCTGCACCTACAAAGAGATTTAGAAATATTAGAGATAGCACCGACAAATTGAGTGGTCGCCATGATTTAAATCTTCTACTAATTAAGGTAGCGGTAATCAATAAAATTGTTGCGGTAACCCAACGTAGCCCTAGGTCATCAATTCTCAAGATCAAAAAGTTGAGGAAGCCCTTAAACCTTGGCCGTTCTAAATCCGCAAAGTATTGATCGGCTTGATAAAGCAATCCCTGATAAACAACATCTAAAGTAATAAGAACAAAGCCGAGCGTTAATAGAGCGCTCCAACGCAGCGCTACCTTCATCTCTTTACGGCGTACTTCGACTCTTTGATCGACAACATCATCAAAAAGCCCCTCAGCGCTGGTGCTCATTCCACCGTCACCGACTTCGCTAAATTGCGAGGCTGATCAACATCATTGCCCCGGGCGACCGCCATCTCATAAGCAAAAACCTGCATCGGCACGATGGAGAGAATTGGCTGTAGGAGCTCTGTAGTTTTTGGAATTCTAATCAAATGCGGAACATCCAAATTAACTGTGGAGTCAGCGATAGCAATGACCCGAGCTCCTCGAGCCTTGACCTCTTGTATGTTGCTAAGCATCTTTTCTGCAATCTCACTTGATGCTGGTGGAAGTACCGCAATTACAGGTGTACCCTGATCAATCAGAGCGATTGGTCCGTGCTTTAGCTCCCCACCAGCAAAGCCTTCGGCATGCATGTAGGCCAGCTCTTTTAACTTTAATGCCCCTTCTAGAGCGGCAGGAAAACCAACATTGCGGCCTAAAAATAAGACCGAGGAAGCATCTTTGAATCCGCGGGTCATCTCGCGAAGTGGCTCTACAGTTTCCAAAATCTCTTCAACCTTGTTTGGTAAAGCAAGAAGTTCCTCTGTCAGAGAGTTGACTTGAGAAGGTGTAAGAGTCTTTTTTTCCTGCGCGATAAACAATCCAATTAAATGCAAGGCAACTATTTGAGTTAATAGCGCCTTTGTTGAAGCCACCGCAATTTCAGGCCCGGCATGGGTATAAAGAACTGCATCAGATTCACGTGGGATAGTCGAACCAATTGTGTTACAAACAGAGAGGGTTTGTGCGCCTAGTTCCTTGGCAAACCGCAATGCCATCAAGGTGTCCATGGTTTCGCCAGATTGCGAAATGGTTATTACCAAAGTGTCCTTAGATAAAACCGGTTTGCGATAACGGAACTCGGAGGCAAGTTCAACATCAACTGGAATCTTGCTCCACTCCTCTAATGCGTATTTACCAATTAGGCCGGCATGAAAAGCGGTCCCACAGGCCAAAATTAAGATTCGATCTATGTCGAGCTTCAAACTCTCAATCTCAGATATCTGAACTTTGCCCTCGACGCTGAATCGACCCGCAAAGGTGTCAGAGATAGCTTTGGGCTGTTCAAATATCTCTTTCAACATGAAATGGGCAAAGCCTCCACGTTCG
>JACCDG012046216.1_pt1 | contig 10061 bp, 12 predicted proteins | sample 7442471 | NCBI WGS metagenome assembly JACCDG01 (sample SAMN15323444, study PRJNA562643) | freshwater metagenome | isolation source: river surface water | place: USA:Blue River Watershed | collected 2017-08-17 | reverse complement strand
GGAAGTAGCATAGCTTTTAGAGTGTTTGTGGGAGTGTATGTGGCGCAAGTCGTACCTGGCTGCAAAATCATCTTTATACAATACAAAAGCATTGTTTTTTACCTCTCCTGTTTCAAAATTAATCATGTCCTGAGCATCAAGAGCTTTTCCGAGATAACGTATTTCAAAGTGAAGGTGACTTCCGTAGGATCGACCGGTATTTCCGCCAAGTCCAATAAGCGTACCCGAACTTACTTCCTGCCCGGGTTCTACCAGTATCTTTGAAAGGTGGGCATAAACAGTTTCTAATCCGTTGTTGTGGCGAATAATGACAACATTACCGTAGCTGCGGTTTAATTTGGCTATCCTTACCTTGCCATCAAATGCAGCGACCACAGTATCGCCGGTTTCGAGGTTAATATCGGTGCCAAAATGGGGTCTCCGGCGGCGCCAGCCAAATTCAGAGGTTACACTTCCTTTAAAAGGAACAGTAAACCCGCAGTTCCAATCGTCGAGTAAGTAAACGGTGGTAGAGTCGGTGATGAATTCTTTATCGAAAGAATAAGGATGAATTACAGAGGTATCCCAGCTTCCGTATAAGTCATGCGAAGGAAACATCAGTAATGAATCTACTTCATCCAGCAACATTTCAGGATCGTATACCACACGTGTTGTATCTTCCTTTTTCCGTTTCTTATCGTCAGTAGGCTTTTTGGCTTTGTCGTTTACACCCGCCAATAGCGTTGTAGCGGCAAAGGCCGTACAGAATGCTATGGTGAGTAATTTTTTCATGTTCGTTTGTATCAAAAAAACTTTTTTCAAAATGGAATTGGGCAAAAATAGGGCTTAAGTTGAATAATGCAAGCCCAAAAATTGTTAATAACCGTGGGGTTATTAACAATTTTTACCGATTAACGGTAAAAACCCGCTATTCATCGGTGTTTTATAGAGTGTCAGGAAAAGGGGCTCCGTGAACAAAAAATGTTAAAAAATGCAAAATCAGGGTTTTTTAAAGCGCAAATCGGTTAAACTGGTTAAAAAAGCCTCGAGGTCCTGCTTTTCGGTTTCGTTTAAATGCAGGGGAGTATTTAACAGGGTATCCCGGTTCAGGGCATCGCTTACCACGGCATCCGGGTTATCGTAATAATCAATTACTTCCCTGAGGCTTTTAAACATGCCATTATGCATATAAGGCGCAGTTATACTCACATTTCGTAAACCTGGAACTTTAAAGCTGCCTATGTCTCCGGGCTTACGGGTTAGGGTATAACGGCCGGAATCGTTCAGGTTTTTAGCGTTGAAGAGCCCAATGTTATGGAACTCGTCGGTGGTGAAATCAGTTCCGAAATTGCAACTAAAGCAGCGGGCTTTAACAAGAAAAAGCTCCCTGCCTCGTTTGGCTGCCTCGCTGAACTGGGTGGTATCTTTTCGGTTGGCGTAGCGGTCAAAAGGACTATTGGCCGTATATAAGGTCCGTTCGAAAGCGGCCAGAGCTTTAGCCAGGTTTTCTTGAGTAGGCGGGGCCTTGTATATTTTCAGGAAGAAGGAAGAGTACTGTTTATGTTTTTTCAGTCTGGCAATAGCCTTATCAATGGGCAGGTTCATTTCTACAGGATTTTGTATTGGGCCCAAAGCCTGTTCCTCGAGGCTTTCGGCGCGGCCATCGTGAAAGAAATAGTAATGCTCGTCGAGGTTCATGGCCGAAGGGGTATTGCGGGTACCTTTCAGGGAATCTACTCCAAAACTAAAGGGTACATTATCGGCAAAGGCATATTCGGGTTTATGGCAGGAGGCGCAACTGATGCGTTTGTTGGACGACAGGATAGGGTCGTGGAAAAGTAGTTTGCCCAGTTCGGCAGCATTTTTTGGTTCGGGTAAATTTTGCTGGCCGGAAGGCTTAAAGGACAAGAGCAGGCTCAGGGCCAATATAGACATTACCGCAAAGGACAAAATGGTTTTCATAGTCACAAAAATACTGCTTTTCGGTTTCGCATGATTTCCGGTTATCCCTTGTAATTTTCGCTGGTCACAATAGCCCGGCTATATGTGAAAAGAAATGATATATTTGTATACCCTATTGCGTGATATGCTAAAACACCTCCTGGCCGGTGCTTTGTTCACCGGACTTTACCTCACCTCTTCAGCCGGAAATAATGAGTACCAGTATTTTATCGATTTGAATAAAGTTCATGACGACAAACTAACCATTAAACTTATTCCGCCCGAACTGAAAGAAACAGAAGCCACTTTTCTTATTCCGGCTATAGTACCCGGTACTTATGCAGTATATGATTTCGGGCGCTTCGTTTCAGCGTTTAAAGTAACCGGAAAAGATAATCAACCCCTGAGTTTTACAAAAAAAGATGCGAATACTTATGTTATTCCAAATCCTGCCCAGGTAGCTTATCTTACCTATGAGGTAGAAGATACCTGGGATACACAAATCAAGGAGAATTTTGTTTTTGAACCCGGCGGAACAAATATTGAAGAGGCAAAAAATTTCATGCTGAACAATCACGGTTTTTTTGGTTATTTCAAAGGAATGGAAGCTTATAACTTCCGAATAGAGGTTGAGAAACCGGAAGGCTTTTATGCATCAACCGGGTTAACCGGTTTGGAATCTGGAGAACATAAAGACATTATTAATGTATTCGATTATCACGATCTGGTAGATTCTCCAATAATGTATTGTAAACCCGATACGACTTTTATTGAAGTAGGCGGAGCCCGGGTGCTGGTTTCCTTATACTCACCGGGAAAAAAAGTGAATTCCGCATTTATTGCCCGCAACATTGATGCCGTACTAAATGCCCAGAAAGAATACTTAGGTGGCACACTGCCGGTAAAAAAATATGCTTTTCTTGTTTACCTGATCGACCATCCAACCGGCTCGGGAGCCAGCGGTGCACTGGAGCATTCATACTCCTCCATGTATGTTTTGCCCGAAATGGATTCGACTTATCTGGCTCAAACCATGCGCGATGTGGCCGCTCATGAATTTTTCCATATCGTTACACCTTTAAATATTCATTCCGACGAAATCGGTCATTTCGATTTTAATAACCCGAAAATGAGTAAGCACCTTTGGCTTTACGAAGGACTTACAGAATATGCAGCGCATCATGTACAAGTAAAATATGGCCTCATTGAGATTGATAAGTTTCTGGAGGTAATGCAGGAAAAAATGGCTGAAAGCCAGCACAATTATAACGACACACTACCCTTTACCATTATGAGTAAACAGGTACTCAGTAAATACCACGAACAATATCAGAATGTTTATGCCAAGGGTGCATTAATTGGCTTGTGTCTGGACATACAATTACGCTATTATAGCAGTGGAAAATATGGCACACAAGAACTGATGCGCGATCTGTCTAAAAAGTATGGCAAAAGCCGTTCGTTTAATGATGAGGAATTGTTTGATGACATCGAACGCCTTACTTATCCGCAAATCAGGGAATTTCTGAACAACTGCGTAGGAGGGAATAAAAAGCTGCCTTTTGAAGAGGTATTTGATATGGTGGGCTTAAAATATATAGCCAAACAACAACGAGAAGAAATCTCGCTGGGCGGATTTGGATTGGGCTTTAATCCGGAAAGCAACCGGGCTGTTATTTTCGATACCAAAGACCTGAATGAGTTTGGGAAAAAGATGGGATACAGAGAAGGAGATGAGATCATCCGTTTCGATGGACAAAAGCTTACGCTTGAAAATGCGCGGGATCTTATTTCCAAATTCCTTAGCGATACTCCAAATGGTTATAAACTGAAAGTAGAGGTAGCCCGAAAGAACAAGAAGGGCAAGGAAAAAATTAAAACCCTGAAAGCAAAGGTTAAACCTGTGATGGTTACAATTAGTAATGACATAAGCGTAAACAAAAGTGCCAGTTCCCGCCAGATACTGGCTCGTAATGCCTGGCTGGGTTTAAGTGGAAATTAAAAACACCATGTCGAAAAAAAAGTTGTACTGGATATGCCAACTGGTAGGCTGGTTTGTTTATGTGCTTCTTAACCTTTTCTTTTTCGGACTTCAAAACGCACTCAATGCAAAAATTCTGATTACCTACTTTACCTGGTATCCTTTAGGTATATTAATTACTCACCTGTTTCGTAATGTAATTATAAAACTGAACTGGTTGCAATACAGTACTTACCTGCAAATTTCACTGGTTATTCTGGCCAGCATTATTAACGGTTCCATTTTTCACTTTATACAATACCTGATAGATGGTGCACTTAACCTGCGTTTTTCTCAATTAAACCTGATAGATTCTATAACCACCACTATTAATCTTTCCTTTGTTTTCTTTTTCTGGTCGCTGATTTATTTTTCCTTTCATTTTCTGAATAATTACAAAGAAGCCGAAATCCAAAGTTTAAAATGGCAGGCCACCATTAAAGAAATAGAACTGAACAAACTCAAATCACAGCTTAATCCACACTTTATGTTCAATGCCATGAACAGCATCAGGGCACTGATAGATGAGAATCCCTTAAAGGCCAAAGATGCGATTACCCAGTTGTCGAATATTTTACGTAATACCCTGATGATGGAAAAAAACAAGGTAATTCCTTTTCAGGAGGAAATGAAAATAGTAAGCGACTACCTGAACCTGGAAAAAGTACGTTTTGAAGAGCGTCTGCACTTCCGTTTCAATATTATACCCGAAGCCGATGTTTATCTTATTCCGCCACTCTTATTGCAAACACTGGTTGAAAACGGTATTAAACATGGTATATCCAAACTTACCCGGGGCGGAGAAATTAATATTGATACCCAACTGAAAAACGATGAACTTCTAATTACTGTTAAGAATTCCGGAAGTTATGATGCCGGAAAGAAAAGTGAAACCGGATTCGGTCTTAAAAATACCCGCGAAAGATTAGACTATGTATTTGGCGGGAAAGCCGGGATTGACATATACAACAATGAAGGAAATATGGTTATTACTAACATTCATTTACCCAAATACATTGCGTAAATTTTACTCTACTAAATATCACAAGCCATGAAAGCTATTATTATTGACGATGAAAGACTGGCTCGCCAGGAACTGAAAAATTTACTGGTTCCGCACAAAGAACTGGAAGTTATTGCCGAATGCTCGAATGCTGAGGAAGCCAGAGAAAAAATCGCCACACTTAAACCCGATGTCATTTTTCTGGATATTCAGATGCCCGGCAAAACAGGGCTTGAACTGATTGAAGAAATATCGGCGCTGCCCGAGGTAATTTTTGTTACAGCCTACGATGAATACGCTCTACGGGCTTTTGAAGTAAATGCCCTCGATTACCTGCTTAAACCGGTGCAACCCCAGCGTCTGGCCGAAACCATAAAAAAACTGATCAACAAAGAAGAAAAGGAATTGAAACGCGAAAACACCACGCCCTTTGAAGACGACGATCAGGTGTTTGTAAAAGACGGCGAACGTTGCTGGTTTGTTCGTCTCTCAAACATCCGCCTGTTTGAAAGCGAAGGCAATTATGTAAGGGTGTATTTCGACACGAACCGCCCGCTTATTCTACGTAGCCTTAATAACCTCGATCTGCGCCTGAACCCGAAAACTTTTTTCAGAGCCAGCCGCAAACATATTATTAACCTGAAGTGGGTAGAAACAATTGAAACCTGGTTTAACGGCGGACTAATGGTAAAACTAAAAGGTGGCGAACAGGTTGAGATATCGAGAAGACAGGCTGTAAAGCTAAAAGATATGATGAGCCTTTAGAAAAGGAATAAGCCATAAATGCACGTTGTCTATTGTACTTTGTATGTTGCTTTGCGGGTAGAAGCCCTCTGTGAGAACACCCTCTGCTCTGTTTTGAAAAGCAAAAGCAGTGTATCGCAAAACCCTTCGTCCTTCCTGCCTATGCAGTGAAAATAGTACACCAAAACTAAGAGCTACAAGTCGCTGCGGAAAATTCTACCTTTTGTTTAGCATTTTTACATCGCGCAGAAAAGCTTGTATTACACGTAGAATAGCATTCTTATCAGGTTCAGAAAGCTTATCAAGATCGGCGCACACTTTTAAAATACGGGCATCACCAATGCTATATTGCCCGTCGCTGAGCAGGTAATCTAATGAAACCTCCAGGCTATCGGCGATTTTTTTGATTACTTCAGCAGAAGGAATTACTTCGTCTTTTTCATAAGTAGAAATATTTTTCTGGTAGGAACCAATTTGTTCGGCCAACTGAGTTTGAGTAATTCCTTTCTCTACCCGGTATTTCTTTATTTTTTTTCCTATGGACATATACGGCATATAAAAATACGGATAGCAATGTATCTCCCTTCATTATAAGGCTTATAAGAATTTTATTGACTATAAATAGGGTTAATATGCTATTGAATATGGTTTATTTACTATATTTGTTTTGTAATTCTGAATTATGGTTGTTTTTCCTCTTTTACGTTCCATTTCCGGAAGAAGGCAGGAAGCCCGGCTCCTGAAGAAGTTATACCGTATGCAGGATGATCTGCTGGAGCTTAGTGATTATTTCAGGGACGATCGTTTTGACAAGCGGATGCTTAAACGAGTGGAACGGATGCAGTATCGGGTAAATTATTTTATTGAAAAATTACGTTCTGAGTAAACCTTTTTAGCCTTTTTGTACACTAAGAAAGAGAATGAATAATATAATCAACACTGAGGCAAAGGTGAGTGCAAAGGTGAACCACTGTAAACGCTGTTTATCCATTGGTTCTTTGGCCTTTCCTCTTATTATACGGAGTAGTTGAATAAACTCTTTACGGAAAATAACGGCAACTATGACATAGGGTATGGCCATAAGAAAAAGTATACCCTTATTGAGCCCGCGGGCAATGCTGTTGGGGTTGTTTTCCAGGCTGCTTTCAGCAGCAGTTTTACACATGGCGCACTGAGCCTGAAGTTGAGGGGAGAGAAGGAAAAGGAGGAATAAAAGGAACAGGGCATATTGCTGATTGCTGATTGCCGACGGGAGGTTCGGATATGTTTTAACGCAAATACGCAAAGGCACAGGATATTGGGATAATATGTTTTTTTTGACAAGCACTTATTTGTTTATTTATGTGATGCAAACGACTACGGAATAAAACTGATGTATACCTTCTCCCTCTTGCGCCTTCGTGTCTTAAGGTTCTATCTCCGGATACTTGATAAATTCAGGGTAAATCCTTCTTGGGACTTACATCTTTCTTCTCCGAACTCCTAACTATAATAAGGCGAAATCATCAAGTACACTATCACTCCGGTAATGGTTACATAAAGCCATACCGGGTAACTAAAACGTACCAATTTACGATGTTTGTCAACCTCGTTGTTTAGTCCGTAATAAAAACTCATTAACACCATTGGTAATACTACTGCAGCCAGTATAATATGGCTGATTAAGATGAAATAGTATATTCCCTTTAGGGGATTATCCTTAGGAAAGGAGGTTTCCTTTGCCAGCCAATGATAGGTGATATAGGACACTAAAAAGAGCGCAGAAAGCACAAAAGCACAGAGGTTTATTTTTTTGTGCAAGTCAACATTTTTCTTTTTAATGGCAATGAGCGACAAAATAAGTAATACACTACAGGTACCATTGATGCAGGCATTGAGCATCGGCAGTTGGTAAATAAAAGCCGGAACAATTTCAGGAACAGGAAGTATTTTTTTATTAAGAATAACTACGGCAGCAAATACTACCACAGAGATTATTAGTACAATACGGAAAACATTCTTGTCATTATTCATGTTCTTGTTGTAAGGTAATGATGTCTTTGATGAGTTTATTCACCTGCAGGCTATCGGTACCGTCGTATACACCCCTTATATGCAATTGCCGGTCGATGAGCAAAAAAGTTTCGCTGTGCAGAAAACCTTCCTCACTTCCATCATCTTCAAGCGCATTAACGAGGTAACTGTTTTTAGCCAGGGCATAAATTTCCTTTTTGTTTCCGGTAAGCAAGTGCCATTTGTTGCGAATTGCGCCATACTTATTGCCATACTGATGCAATACTTCTACGGTATCATGCAGGGGGTTTACAGTATGTGATAAGATAAGCACATCGGTATTGTTCTTAAATGCTTCCTGCACTCGTCCCATTTGTGTGCTCATTACAGGGCATATACTCTGACAGGTGGCAAAGAAAAAATCGGCGACGTATATTTTTCCGGCAATCGTTTTATTTGAAATGCTATCGCCGAATTGATTGGTAAAAGAAAAATTGCCGATGCTGTGGTAAAGGGTATCTCCCTGTCCTCTATGTGTTTTAGGGCCAATTAGTGGCAAGAGGTGTTTTTTTTCCGGAACATCGGATTGTTTACCGGTGCAGGAAAACAAAAACAGACTAAAAATAAGTAAAGTGGGGATATGGTTCATGAAATGTTCCTGTTTTCAGCGCACAAATATACGCATTCAGTCAGCAATCAATGCCTTTCTATCTTGTCTTTTTGCTCCATTTTACTATGTTCATCACGTAGTTTAAGGTGTTCAAATTCTTCTATCATTCGCTTCACCTCTGGCACAAAACTACCGTCGTAATAGCCCCGTATGTGTCTTTTGTTGTCCACCAATATCAGAAAGTGATTCATAATATAATAAGGCTTCCCTTTCAGGTATTGCTCGCGGTATTGCTTATACAAACTATCAGCACAGTATAACTGTTTAACGTTATGCTTCTTTAAATGAAGAGAATCCGTATAGTCCGCATGCCTACCGTTTTTCTCTGCTGCAACCATCAATACCGGAACCTTTTTCAGGTCTTTGGGTTTAAGCAGGGCGTATTCCACCAGCCCGCGTAATTTGTAATTGTCGTTACGGCTGGCCTCATCTATAAATACAATAACATATAAGGGGTAGTTAAGTGTATCAATTAGGGCAGATACCACACCATCCGACGAAAAATACATAGGTGGCAGGCTATAATACAGGGTATCTTTAGGATTCTGACTTGAAGTTCGTTTAGGCCCATAATAAGGCATTTTTTTGAAATTAGCCTGAGTCAGTTCAAAGAAAAAATAAATAAGGGAGGGAATAAGGAGTACGCTTAATAAAATAATTTTCTTCTTCACAAAACGAGGGTATAATTTAAATTGACTCTCATGGGATTGAATTGGGCAAAAAAATACCCCGAAAATTCGGGGTATTTAATTAATGATGTCCGCCAGCCGGAGCATGATCCCCGCCTTCAACAGGGTGCGATTCATGATGAACTCCTTTGTTCAGGTCATCTACTATCTTGTCCTTTTGCTCTTTAAAGCCAGTCCAGAGTTTGGTTTTGTTTTCGGGATAACCGGTATAGGTTCCTTCTACCAATACAATAAAAATGAGGTAAGCAATAAAAATACTGTAGGGAATAAGTATAGTATACTTAAAGAACTTGGTTTCATGACCTAAGTGCATAAATTCCACTACAATGAAGCCGGCTTTTACCAAAGTAAGCACAATAAATATGGTTTTCAGGGAAAACATTGATTTCCGGTGTTCATCCAATAGCCCCATCTTACTGGCAAAAGTACCAATTAACAGCTCCACAATGGTTATTACCAGCATTATCCAGAATACTTTCCATAACTTCTTACGTTTAGGCTTACCCTCAGCTTCAGTATGCTGGTACATGGTTTCATAAGAAGGGTAGTTATCGTGAAATTCCATAATCCAAATAGTTTAAGGTTGATTAATCTTGAAGTGTTAAATTAAAGCAGGTAAAAGAAGGTAAATACAAATACCCAAACCAAATCCACAAAGTGCCAATATAAACCTACTTTTTCGATCATTTCGTAATGGCCACGCCTTTCGTAAGTGCCAGCCAGCACGTTAATGAATATTACAATATTAATGATGACTCCGCTGAATACGTGGAAGCCATGGAAACCCGTGATAAAGAAGAAAAAGTTGGCAAATTGCGGGACGCCGTATTCATTAACGATCATATTGGCGCCATAAACGGTCTGGCTCACGTACTTGCCCTGGTCAATATCCCATACCATCCGGGTAGCACCATGATCTGTGCCCACAATGAAATGAAACCATTCCCATGCCTGAGAGCCAACGAACATAAGACCACCAATAATGGTCAGTAATAGCCATATAGTCACCTTTTTACGATCGTT
>JACCDG011562923.1_pt1 | contig 10062 bp, 5 predicted proteins | sample 7442471 | NCBI WGS metagenome assembly JACCDG01 (sample SAMN15323444, study PRJNA562643) | freshwater metagenome | isolation source: river surface water | place: USA:Blue River Watershed | collected 2017-08-17 | reverse complement strand
GAAGACGAATATTACTCGCTAAGTCTACGAGCACCTTCTTGTCGCTCATCCCTACCCCTTTTTAAAATCACGGAAGCCTGGAATGACCGATTTCTTGGGATCGACCAACGGTTTGATACCAGACTTCTTTCTTCGATCATAAACTCGCTTGACGATACGCTCAATAGGGCGGGTTCTACTCCTACGTTTCCGACTGCCTGGCATGTCTTGATAAGAGGCTTCGTTAATCGGGATACCGAAAGAATCAATAGATTCAATCAATCCATCTACTGAAACCAAGAAAAGACCGTACCTGTCTGGATTGCGTACTGCATCAGCAGCATCAACACTGGCTAATCCACCGGCTGTGATTGCGATTTTAACTGTTTTTTGAAGATCGTTTTCTTCAATATGAAATCTAAAAGTTACAACGTCAGCGTCATTTGTCTGTACCGCTTCGACCACTTTGAGATCCGGGCTGAATAAGGACTTTTGCCCCGTACTTTTTACAAGCTTCCAAAAGAGCGTCGTATCCAAACTTTTCAAAGTGCTTTCGTTGAAAGTCTTCTGTGTGGACCGCTTTAAGCAGCCACTCTCGTCCCCATGTGTCTTTGCCTTGTCTGACCTCAAGTAATTCTGACATACACCCTCATTTATAGCACTTTCTGAGCCGGTGCGCATCGAGTCAATTGCGGAGTGGTTCTCGACACTTACGGCTTCAGCCGGGATTCCCCAGGCGTCAATATTTTCTGCAAGTGTCGAAAACTTAGACATGGTCCACTCCTTGGACTTACGAGTAACTGTTTTAAGCTACTCGTCACGCACTGAAGATGTAGACTTCCCCGTCAACCTTGACCGAGCTGATGTCCCCGGACATCTCGAGATCTCTGGCGTAATCTTCGTAATTGAATGAGAACCCGTGATCCGGAAGCTCTTTGACTTCGAATCCCATGTTTTCGAAGTAGCTAATTGCATCGTCCTTCAGCTCTTTAGAGATCTGAGAGTGGATTTCGTTTTCGGCCTCTTCTTTGGCGAGGCGCAGAATCTCCTCAGCCTTGGCTGAGTCTCCGGCTTCCTCGGCGGCTGCGTGCTCTTCTTCCTTGCCCGCCATCTCAAGCGCTTCCTCGCCGGACATATCTCCAGCGCGAGCACTCGATTCGTCCGAGGCGATGACGCGGATATCCGTCTCGGTCAGAAATAGATGGCTGGATAATACTTGCTCAGGAAGCTCCTTGAGCCCGCCCGTTTCTTCGATGAAATCATATACCCAGTCGCTTAGCTTCTCGGCTTTGCCCAGGAACTTGTCTTGAGCGTCTTCGATCGTCGCCTTTGGGTCGTTCGTCATCTCGATGTACGCCTCGAGAAGGTTACGATCATCCTCGTCGAGCTTGAGCCAATCCCAAAGCTCCGGCTGAATGTGAGACTCGCCGTAGTACCGCTCAGGGAATCCCTGAAAATCCTGAAACATCAGCTCAGGATCTGCCTCGTCATCATGCAGTTCTTGTGCTGCCTTCTGAAATTCTTCGGCATCACTGTAATCTTCTGGATTCAGCCATTTTCCTTCAATTGAGCCTTCGTTGTACTTTTTGTAAGTGCCGACATAGATGCCAGGACCGTCAGAAGAAAAAGACTCTCGAATCGATTTGCCTACTTTCTTCTGCTCTTGAACCGGCTCGCCGTTCTCGTCGAAGACCTGAAACAGCATGTAGCTATGCTTGTCGCCGTAGCTGTTCACATCCCAGACAAAAGTCAGGCCATCAGGAGTAGATGCCGAGACCTCGCGGCCTCCGTACCGGAAGCTGTTATCACCAATGCTGACTTCGCCGATCTCGTCTTGAACGGCTTTTTCGATGCCGATCTTTTTGTCGTATGCCTTGAGCAATTCCGCAGCGCGAGAGTCGATATCCTTGGCCTCAACCAGCGATTTGCCTTCGTCCATATCCAGCCGGTCATCAATCTCGTCGCCAATCATCTCGTAAGCCGAGGCGATGTCGTCGTGATTCATCCCAAGCACTTCTTTCATATGGTCGTTGGCTTCGTCGGTGTCGATGTCCTTACCCTGATCGAGCAGGTCTCGTAGATACTGAAACCCGGCCACGATATGAGATTTGCCTTCGCTAAGCGGTTCCCAGGAACCACCAGCAGTTCCCTTGAATACGTGCTTCTTCAGGATCTTTCCGGTCTTTACGTCAATTTCTTCAATATCGGCAGTGTCTTTTTCTGAGCCGGGCTTTTGCTTCATCAACCACTTTTTTGCCGACTCCATGTCAGCAGCAGAAACCCAGATCGGATCTTGAGTGTCGCTGGAGTTCAAAACCGCCTTGTAGGGCTGCCTGGCTTCGACCATTTTGCTAGACTCATCCGCATCTGCATCGACAAATGACTGCATCTGGGTCATCTCTCTCTTTAGGCTCCATGGCTCAAGAGAAGTAAAATAATCAGAAGAGAACACACCGGGTACAACCATTTTATAGTCGATAGACGATCCCATGCTTCCAGAATTAGTCTGGACAATCTTCCACTGCTTTCCTTTGTATTCGCCGGACTTGACCACTTTTTCTTCTGCGACTTCCTCGCCCTCGGACAAGCCGTAGGTCTTCCCGTTGGCCTTAACCGACAGGGACTCGTTGGATGCCGAGGATTCCTTTACGAATATCGAGACGTAAACGTGTAGCTCACTCTCGGACGCTTGCTGTTCGAATTTCTCGATCTCGTCCGCGTTATCCGAAAGAGTAATCAGCCCGGTTTCATCAGGGACCATCACAGCGTCATCCGCTTCGGTGACTTCCCATTCCTTACCGGCCTCCAGCTCGTCTACCTGAAGCCCCATGGACTGCATTTTCGTCAGGCGATTTTGAACGTACTCCAGCGCCTCACCTTCAGATTCAAACTCTTGTTCGTCTAAGACCGAGCCCATAGCCCGGCTGTGGTGCTTCACGGTCCATTTCTCGGCAGGCTTGTCCTGGTTCACAATAGACGACACATCGTCTTCGGATGAAAGACCATCCACTTCGGCTTGAAGCTCATCAGGGATCTCGTACCCAATAGAGGCGAGCTGTTCGAGCGCGTCTTCAGCCGCTTCTTTTTCGGAATAACCGATCCCCGTTTCGACCAGATCCCAGTCAGTATGCGAAACCCCTACACCAGGGAAATACTGTGAATGATCAACGCCATGGTTACGAATTTCCCATTCCGCAATTTTCTTGTCGCTCATTGATTCATTCGCCTTTCCGTAGTGCTTGCCTTCGCGCTGCCGAATTTCGGCTCGCTTCTCTGGGGTTAATTGATGATACCAAATTCCACCCATAACCTCACCGGCCTTGCGTCCGTATTTCGCGCTGAGATTTTTCATCATTTTGGCTGCCCATTTCTTGGGCGGGCGCAGGCTGGGATCTGACTCGGTAATAGCCTCTGGGCGTTTATGTCGAATGACGGCTTTCAGCTCAGGGAAATGGGCAGCAATTTTAGCCAATTCCGCATCGCTTAAACCAAGCATTTCCCCGCGAGCAAACTCGCGGCTAATCATTGGACCAAACTGGGTCGGATGAACCTTGAATTTTTGAACAGAATTGCGAGCAATTTCTGGCGTATCCGACAAAGCAACATTTTTAGCGATTTTGGTCAGTTTTGCAGAATCCATAATTCCTCAATAAAAACATGTAATTAAATCTGTTGCCAAATGTCCATAAATACCGGATAATTTAGGTATGGTTATATGGAAGACATTCTCAACAGCCCCCAGTATCGTTGATGGATCTCCCGTTCCACAAGGCGGCTACTTAGACCTCGAAGGCCCAAAAGTATTCGAGAAAATCGCCGCCATGCCCAAAGGCACACCGATAACGCCTGAAGAGCTAGATACTCTTTTTGGAGATTTTCTCGATCGCCACGACAATGAGATCGGAACCCTGATCTCGCATCCAATTCTCTGGGCAGCCACGATGGGCTACCACATCGTCTATAGCCCAAGTGATTACCGCATCGAGAACGCATAGGCCCCTCTACTTCATGATCTCGATGACTTGATACTCCGCAGGATCTCCGCCGATCTCGAATACAGCTTGCCACGCAGCATCTTCAGTCGGATGAATACCCAGCTTCTTACCCTTCATGTTCACAACTTCGAAGGCACGCTTACCAGCCCGTGCAGGCTGCGCAGGCTTTGCCTCAGCGGGAGCGGGAGCGGCTTCTACAGCTTCCTTCTTGCCGGTCAGCGCAGCCTTCAACTCGGCTACGATCGGATGCTTCACATTGAATTCAAGATCTTTCCAGTCGTGCTCACCGAAGTTCTTTTTCATGTCTACTGGATTGACCCAAGCGTCCTGCAATCCGTAGTAGCCGTTGGCCCAGTCCAGAACAATCTTGGCCACCTCTTCTAGAGCCTTCTCTTCGTCAGGCTTCAAGTCTTCCTTGCCCGCAGCTTTCGCAAGAGAAGAGACGAATTCTTCTTTGTTGCTTTCAAAGGTATCGTCCAGCTCCTGCCGTTCACGCTGATAAAAATCGTCGTCATCGAGAACAGGGTAATTCTCTAGATCGTCGTAAATCTTTTGGAGGATAGCTACCTTATCCTTGGCATCCTTATGGACAAAGATCTGTTCAACCCAGCCTACCGCCCAGTGGCCGAATCGTCCCGCCTTCACCTTCTCATCATCGTCTCCGCCGAGACGTTCAAGAGCTGAGTCGTAGTTCGATTGCTCCAAGATGTCGCTGTCGCGACTCTTGCTGGGGCCGACGTAGTAATCACTCAGATCTTCACCGCTGTAATTATCAGAACGCTTCCAAAGCTTGAGTTTTGCTTCGGTGATTGCTGCCTCAATCATTTCCTTGCCGCCTTCCATATAGAGCTTGCCGTCGTCACCGATAACGAAATCTATCTCTCCAAACTGCTTAGAAAGATCAGTCAGTTTTTCGCCAATTTCTTTCGGGTAGTCGCCATCCCAAAAGCCTGCGCCATGGCGATTGCGGGTCAACCAAAAATCATGCACGACCAAATCCATATCGAGGCCATTGAGCAAATTCCCAGCCTTAGCAATGAACGCATCGATATCCTTCTGCGCCCGCTGCAATGCCTCCGGAGCCATGTCATCGATTGAGTACTCGTCATCGAGATTTTCTAGTTCAGTTCCATCTGGCTTCACTCCGCCAGAACTCCAGAGAGCTGTCTCGATGTATGAGGCCACCAAAGAATCGCGACTCAATTTCGCTTCATCCAGACCACCGGCACGGCTAAGTGCCGCTTCCTTTGTCTTTGGATCAAGACTGTCGACGCTGACAAGCTGCCCAAGGTGATCGCCTTCCCTGAAGCCATCGGAGTCCTGTCCCAGGAACTGGTTGAATGCAGAGGGGTCCTTAGCCAAACCGTAGAAGTCTTTATGCCCACCATTATCCACCACTACCGTGTAGCGATCGATGGTCTTACCACCATTGTCGTAGACTCGCACTGCACTCTTAGCTTCCTGCACCGATTCCCCCTTCACATCGCTGATGTGCTGAATCTTGTTGCGCACCTTGGCGCTATCCACGGCCTGGCGAATATCGTCGGCAACCGGGCGGCCACCGACCAATTCAACCGAGCTACGGTCCACCACCATGGCCGCTTCGATATTCAGCTCGGCCTCGAGCGCATCCGTGATCTTCTTGGCTTCGGTCTTAGTCAGGTCCTTGTCGAAGTAGATGCGAGGATTCTCTTTGGCCTCAGTCGCCAGCGACTCGGAAGCCTTATCGAGCCATTCAGTCATCATGACCAGAATGCCCTGGGCCTCATCCAAGTCCACAGCGTACGTCCCCAATGACTCAATCATGTACTTGCAGTCATCGAGGATAGCTTCTGGACTGTCATAACGAGCCGACTTGTCCTTCGTCACGCCAAGGATTTCGTCGATGTCCTCATTCAATGAGTGCCGCTCAACAATCACTTCCGGGAGGCTCCACTCGGTAACAAGCTTTTCAGCCGGAGCCTTGATCTGCTTTAGGCGGGACTCAATCAGGATCAGCTCATTGGCCAAACTCTTTGCCGTTTCAAATGCCTCAATCAGCTGCACTGCGTTCACGGCTTGCTTTGCTTCCATAAGTCCCCCACTGAGTTCTTGTGCGGTTGCCAAGCGAATCCGCTTACGGCTTCCTGGCTTAATACGCATCCGCTTGCGCAAAATCCGCCTACGCTTAGCCTTGCGCTTGGATGATGCCTTGCGGCGGCCAACCTTTTGCTTCCGCTTAATGGCAGAGCGTTTTTTCCTGTAGTATCGCTTACGCTTAAGACGAACCGATACCGGAGTACGGCGCGTGCGTACAACGCGCACTTCCTCCAGCCATTGGCTCAAAACCTGATTCAGGTAATTCGGCTCAATTCCAAAATTCATGTAAAGAGAACCCCGCCTTTAAAGGTAGAACTATCTCAGTCTAGCATTTGAATTTTGGCGATAACAGGGGACTTACTTTACACGGTATCGCATGGCTTCCTGAATCTCGCGCATGCCTCGTGTCAATTCAGCCCACTTCTTATCAAAGCCCTTGTTGCGATTTCTTAGCTCTTCGATGCGCTCGATCAGGACATCCGTGTTCTTCTTGGTACCGCGCAGGAGCCTGGACTCAACATTCCCCGCTGGAGAAGGAGGAGTTTCGGATGGCATTGCCGCGTTCGGATCTCCTCGAGAAGAGAGCGCCTTCTCAATCGCGCCGCTTGATCCCGCCTGAGGAGGCACTACTCCACCCTCTTCTTCGATCTTGCGATGTTGCTCCATCTCGACTGCTTCAGCCTCCGAGAAGCCCAGTACATTCTGCATGATCCACAAACGGGGAGCATAAGCGCCGAACTTATCTGCCAGCTCCAGCTCTGCATTTCTAATCTCAAGTTGAGCGAGTTCAAAAATAGCCGATGGAACAGCCATCTTGATGTCGTACTCAACAGATTCTGGGTTAACGCCCTTAGCAGCCAAATGAACATCGCATTGCTTTCTTAAGCCGTTACAATATTCACGCTGCACTCGCATTACGCTGCGGGCAAATCGTGCATCCTCTGCACTCAAATGCGTCTTGGCTGTAGTTTCCTCGTAAGTCAAAAACGGTCGAGGAACCTTAAGCGCGGCAAAAAGCTTAGCCTCAAAGTATTTAACATCTTCGATATGGTCATACACTGGACCATTCAATGCTTCGACACGAGTGCCTTCTTTTCCGTCTCTTACAGGTAAGAAGAAATCCTCGTCCGAAGAGTTTTTTACAAAAACGCCAGAATCGACTGCAAAATTATGCCATGTATCAACAGTGATACATCCAGTGTCCTCTCGATGATTCAAGAACTCCACTGAATCAACCTTATGATTGTTGAGACATGCATTTTTGAAGTCGGCAAAGTTTTTGTAGCCAATCTTGCGAACTACGGACAAGAGGCCGTGTCTGCAAAACTCCTTCTTCTTTTTACTCCGCCATGGATTAGTGGCTTTGAATTCTTCAAAGCTGGGATCACGAACGATAGAATCAATCATCTGACCTGTCGTAATACGGGGGTCGTCCTGAACGACAGAAACCATCTTTTTGCGCAAAGACTCATTAACGGAGTAACTCATGGCTTCGCGCATCTCTTCACGTCGCTCGGCAAAAAGCCTTGTCAGAGACTTGCTACGAATGGCGTTATCGGCTGCATGCTGCGGAGAGTTGTTATAAGCAATGATGTTCTTCCATTTTTGGTAGCGTCTATTGTCGGCAGATGTTTTTGCCCGCTTCTCTGGCGACTTATTGTAACGAATAATGTGACCAACGTGGACCTGCATATGTTCCTGCTTGGTCAAGATCTGAAGATTGTCAGGCGTATTGTCTGACTTGTTCTCATTCATGTGATGAACATGCATCGACTCAATATCGCCCATCGATCGAGCCACCATACGATGCGTGTGTTCAAGGCCGCTCCAGCCAAACATCCCGACGTGCCGCACAAATTCGTACCCGCCGTTGCGAGAGCGATATAGCGGCATAATGCTGTCATTGCGCGTCAAATCCTTAGCTTGCTTGTAGGTCCCGTCACGCATCAAGAACTTGTGATCTGGAGTGACCACCTCATACCTGCCGTTGTCTAGGCGGACACGAACCAGCTCAGCATTCTTCCGAGTAACGCCAGCCCAAGAAACCTTGCCCGGAACAACCTTCTTCGTCTCCGGATCACATGAATAGACCCAGTTAGTCTTTCCCGACTCGTGGTCGGAGATCATCTCTAGGAGAGTCTTTGTGGTTCCATCCAGCAGAGGAATACGAGTCCCCATAGTCAAACACGCAGGGTTGAATCTTGTGTCAAATTTCCCAGTCTGTGGATTAACGAATTTTTGTTTCTTTAAACTTTGTTTAACTCGATTCAAATACCCCATCGTTTCCTGAGGTGGAATCGCAGTCACGTCAACATAAAATGCAAAACGGCTAGGGCTGCGGGTAAGCCTATGCATCAGGATCGAATCTTCCAAAAGGCAAAGTCTCTTAAAGATCCATCGAGCGGGCTCTCCGATTCCGGCACCGTAAACACTCTGAGTTTTTCCACTGAGAAGCCTCATGTGAGATATTTCCCAGTTCTCGAAAACCAGTCCGCCACTCATAGTGTGATGAGGTGTAAAGTCGCCGTTCATTCTGGCGTTGAGCTGGCTAACAAAATCTGACGTACTCACCGTGAAGGAGCCGCGTGGGTCATAGACAAACCCCATCGTCTCCTCTGCCTCAGACACTCGCTGCTGCCAGGGCATCCCGATCTCTTTGGGAATCTCAATCCTGCGAACAGTGGGAGGGGAGAGATAGTTGGCCGCAATCAGGCCGTAACGATCCTTGACGACCATTTCGTGGTAACAGTTCCCGTACTTAACGAGCGTTCGCACATCTCGCCAGGCGTGCTCTTCGATCTTTAATCGGCGATAAAGAAGGTCTTCAAGCTCTCGCTTGATGTCTGCGTCCTTGCTCTCAACCCAAACCGTTCTGTGTTCCTCGGTATCAACCTGAGTAGCGTCTTCGGTATAAATATCCAGGGATGAAGCAATCAGGGGGTTATCGTCCTGGTCCTCGTAATCAACGTATCGGCTCACCAGATCCATGTCGATTCGGAGCTGATCTGCCAGACCCTGAACCGTGCCGCCGACGCCGTAGCTGAAGTACGGGTTCTGAGTACTGAGTCCTTGATAGCCTACGGCGGGGACATAAGGAGGGCGCTCGTAGGAGTTGAGCGCGAACATTTTACGAATGGCTGTCAACGTATCAGAACCAACACCCATGCTCACCCTACCTCAAAAGGCATTTCGAAAACCTGACCACCATTATGATGCATTGCTGCCTCGGCGTTTTCTCGCCACAGCGGCTTGGACGACCGATCACTAGGCTCCTCAATCATATATCCACCATGGTCCAGAACCCAAGACTCGTCTTTTTCGGCTTCGGTGCGCAAGTATTCACTAGTCATGATCTCGTCATTGATCATGTACTGGGCCATTGTCAGGGTAGTCAGTGCGCCAGCCAAGGAGTCGCTTACGTCCTTTTCGCTACTCTCTGTGTGATCAACTTTGCCGGTTTTCCAGTTTTTCTGCAGCGCCTTCAGCTCTGTGATCAGCGGCTTGTAGTTGTACATCTTGAGCCGGTTTTCGTAGAACGCTGACTTGAGAAGCTCATACGGTCCACCCGGAGCCTCAACGGAAACGGTCTTTGTCTTATATCCCTGCTGGGCTAGGGTCTGCAGGATCATTCGGCTTTGGTATTGGTCAGCCGTAACCAGCTTGATGAAAAACCCGTGCGAGCTGAAATCGTAAATCAACTTCCGAATTGCAGTGTAGTTAATCTCTCCGGATTTAGGTGCCCGACACTTCAACATGAAGTCCACGACAATAATGGGAGCCATCTCAGCCTGATCGCTGCCGACCTTCTGAACAGGGGCGTATCCACCGACATGCCCCACGGTGAACCCTGTGCTGTCTTGCGTGGCCGACAAGTCGAGATGGATGTGTCTTGGAGCTTGAGGGTTAAGCAAGGGCTTCCAGGCCCCGTCCTTTTCCTGGCGACAAATCATCTCCCACTTCACGCTGGCTGGGTAACTCATCTCCCAGACATCCACTGTAAATGGATGCT
>JACCDG010437191.1_pt1 | contig 10062 bp, 9 predicted proteins | sample 7442471 | NCBI WGS metagenome assembly JACCDG01 (sample SAMN15323444, study PRJNA562643) | freshwater metagenome | isolation source: river surface water | place: USA:Blue River Watershed | collected 2017-08-17 | reverse complement strand
ATCTTTTTTGTGATTTAAGCTGCACAACGGATTATCGAGCATCGGTCGCAGCAAGAGCCATGTATACCACCAATATTTGGGATGTTGCACTTAATTCGTGGTGGCATATGACCCCACGCTGGGTAGACTATTTTTCCGTCTCTCTTCTGGGAGGCCTCCGTTATTTTAATGAAACCGAGTCTTTAAGTGACAAATTTTCAAATACCATCACAGGGTCATCCACTCTTAAACGGAGCACCCTCAAAACATGGACGGAAAACAACATCGGGGGGATCCAAGTCGGACTCAACCTCCAGATCAATCCAGCCCACTACTTTTCTTGGGAAATCAATGCTAAAGGCGGTTTGATGGAAAATCATGCCCGCTCGGGCAGTTTTGTGAGAGATCAAAATAACTCTCTAAGTTTGAATCATTGGAAAGAGACTAAGTGGCAATTTGGGCTATTTGCAGATCTTTCTGCAGCGCTTGTCTTTTCTTTTGCAAGGCACTTTGATTTTCATATCGGCTATGATTTTTTAATCTTGTCTAATCTCGCCTCAGCCAAAGATCAGCTTCCTAGCTGCGCCTTTAAAAGAACACATGGGTTGAACGTGGATAGCACGGTCTCTGTCTATGGAGTCTATGCGGGACTCGGCATCAGTTTTTAATGCTGAATCGGAAGAGAAGAAAAAAATACCGGAGATAACCCCCGACACACAGCAGACACTCTTAAGGCTGCTACCTTCCGGTCCTGACCTGGTTCGAGTCGCTGCATTTCGGGGGGTCCCCGGTAAAACGCTATTGTATACTAAATTCAGATTTATAGGTAGTTGCAAAACTCAGGGTTCCTCGATTTTTGCAACGACCTCTTAACTCTAGAATTCAACGTGCTTTTCAGTGCCCCTTGTCTGAAACTGTGCGTAAAGTTTCTAATTTAGTTTCTGGGAAAAACGTGGAAAGAATTTTAGGAGCTGTCTCCCCATGTTCTGCCATTCGAGAAGCGTTATAGAGGCAAAGACCTACCCCGTGCCCTTCTCCATAGCCGTGAAAGGTGATCTGCCCTGCATGGGACTGAATATTAAAATCATTACTACGTAGTCTTTTATTGCTAATCATCTGTTGGAATTTGAAAAAATCTAGATCGTGGGTTCCTTTTTTATCTTTGATCCGTACGGCATAGACTTTTTGGGTTTTAGGATCTTGATAAAGATCAATTCCACAGACCCCTTCACATCCTAATAATTTAGAGAGTTCCTGATGAGATAGACTAAAGGACCAGGAGCTTTTTTCTCTGTCGAGTTTTGCAAAAGGCGCATCCACTGCATGACATGCAGGAGAGTCTTTGCGGAAGATGACAGAAAAATCCGCTGTTTTTCCCGCACTATTTTTTGTCCAGGATGTTGGAAAAGTCGCATGATTATGTGTGAGGACAAGGTAGCGTGTGTTGTTAACAGCTGTTTCCACAAGAGAGTTTTGCAAGGCAAGGCCGTATCCTGTATAACCTACATCTTCTGCTTTCACATGCCAGTAGGCATGGCTTGTTTTAGAAGCTGCATGGTAGGCTTGCGTACGCGCTAAAATCGCAACAGCTTCCATCACATCGGGTTTCATGTCATGTGCAAATTCAGGGGTGAGGGTTGCTTTTAAGTATCTTTCGATGTCCACTTCATTCACGACGGAGAGTTTTCCATTCATGGCATAAATCTCAACACATCCTCTGTACTCGATCCCGTCGACAAGAAGTGTGCTCTTAGCATCTGTGGGTGTGATGCGGATCTGAAAAACCCCAGGAAATGCGCCATTCCATTCGAGCCCTTCGATGGAACTTGTGACAAAAGCTCTTCTTGTCATGACCCCACGGTCCAGTTCCATATTCCCAATAGGATTGTATACTTGATAGCGACCTCTTGCTTCTAGAAGGACTCTATCTTTTTTATCGGCGATTAAAACTTTAATTGTGGCAGGTTTTTCTTTTTGAGACAGGTCTGTCTGTATTTGCAAGACATCTGCAAAAGTAGGGCAGGCAGCGACCAAAGTAACAGCTAAAACGGAACTGATCCAGCGCATAATTAAACTCCAGATTGAAGAGATTGTTATAAAAGTCGGGACACTTGTTAAAAATGATTATTTTGCGATCTTTTGTTTTTCGCTCACCCCCTATGGGGCGTCCCGCATATACCCAAAACGATTCAAAGTGGGGCCGTTTTGAGTTTGGCCTCCTCGCAAGCGAGGATGCCGAACTCACAATGCCCCACCATTTTGAAGAAGCTTCGGTATATGCGGGCTCTCTCAAATCAAAATCTCATGAAAATGCTCTGTTTTTCTCAAGTATCCGGAGTTTTACAACAACCTCCAAATTTTAAAGGTAAAGGGTACCCTAAGTGTTCGTAAGCCAAGGCGGTTGCTTCTCGCCCTCGGGGTGTGCGTTTGATAAATCCTTGCATGATCAGGTAGGGCTCGTAGACTTCTTCAATCGTGTGCGCTTCTTCAGCCAGAGCAGCAGATAGCGTATTGATTCCCACAGGTCCACCCTGGTGATGTTGTAAGATGGTTTCTAAGATTCTCTTATCCATATCATCGAGTCCTAGATGATCGATATGGAGCATGTTAAGGGCTGTCAGAGCAGTCTTTTCACTGATATGACTTTCGGTGTGAATTTGTGCAAAGTCTCTGACCCATCTTAAAAGGTTATTAGCGATCCGGGGCGTTCCTCGTGCTCTTTTTGCAATCAGAATTGCGCCTTCCTCATCAATGGAAACCTGTAGTAACTTAGCCGAGCGCAGAATAATGTTTTTGAGCACCTCTATACTATAGTAGTCCAATCTAAATGTTCCTGCAAACCTAGAACGTAAAGGGCTTGTCAGGAGTCCAAGACGTGTTGTTGCTCCAATGAGTGTAAAAGGATGGAGTTTGACTTGGACGCTTCTTGCTGCTGGTCCACTATCGATCATGAGATCAAGAGAAAAATCTTCCATTGCGGAATAGAGATATTCTTCGACCGCACGATTAAGTCGATGAATCTCATCAATAAAGAGAAAGTCACCCTGTTTTAAATTCGTAAGAAGTCCTGCGAGATCTCCAGCTTTTTCTAGCACAGGCCCTGATGTCATCGTGATCTCTGATCCCATCGCTTTGGCAATAATATGAGCAAGTGTTGTTTTACCAAGACCTGGTGGTCCATGCAAGAGACAGTGTCCGAGCGCTTCTTTGCGCTGTTTTGCTGCTTGAATAAACAGACTTAAGCGATCGCGAATCAGATCCTGACCGCAGAAATCCACAAGAGACTTAGGACGCAGCGAGGTCTCCAGAGGTTCATCTTTTTCATTCCAGGAAGATTCAATGGTAGGATCAGACATGTTTTTGAATTCAGGATAGTTTGATTCGACTTTATACTAACGCGGTCTGATTTGTAAAGATTTATGAAACAAGAGCCTATCTGACTAATATTTTTGGTCGATTTGCTTAGGTTTTTTGACTGATTTTTGATTGAAAAAAACAAAGTCGACAGAAACTCGTGACTGGGATGGGTTCAAGGCTTGGCAGGTGATCAACGCGTGCCATTTTGATCGGATCAAAAACAATCCAAAATCATGAATTGACTCTATTCGTCAGAATAGAGTACCAAATGGAATGGATTAACTGTTTCCTTTTTGGGAGGAATGATGAAAAACAAAAAATGGATGTCTATTTTAGGAATTTTCGCTTTAGGAGTTTCTTCGCTGATGGCTGATAGCCCCAAATCTCAAGGAAATAAGCAACCTGGAATGTCTCAAGGAACGTCTCGAGATGTGACTCCCTGCGCCTATCCCTGCTCGAAAGACAAGACACTTTTTGTCTTTGGCGGTGATTTTATCTATTGGCAAGCCAGCCAAGCTAACTTACAATTCGCCCAAACTTCGCAAGATGTACAACACGGACAATCCCTGATTTCCGATCAAGTATCATCTAATAAGGGTATCAATTTTACGTACGCCCCTGGTTTTAAATTCGATGTCGGCCTGGATTTAAGCCATGATGGATGGGATACTGATCTGATGTATACGTATTTAGGAAGTACCCCTTCAGCTACTACGATCACTGTTGATCCTGAGCTGAGATCTTTAGGCCTTTTATTAGGGTTAGGCTCAATAGAATATCCAGATGTTGTTTCTGGAGAGTGGTCCTTGTATTTTAATGCAATGGATTGGGAGCTTGGGCGTAAATTTTTTGTCAGCCCTAGACTCACTTTGCGTCCTCATATCGGCATTAAAGGCGCCTGGAATCATCAAAGTTTTAATGTTTTTGAGACGGAAGACATTGCTATTACTCTTAGAGAGACCCCTTCTTCAGAAGCCGTATATCAACGGCAGTCATTTTGGGGTGTAGGGATGCGCGTAGGGCTTAATACCGAGTGGTTTTTCTGCGAGGGCTTGAGTCTTTATGGGAACTTTGCCTTTGCAGAGCTTTATGGACAGTTTACAGATCTCTTAAAAGACAAAATTTTGGGACCGCAAGCTTTATCAGAATTTGATGTTCTAAATGTGGCGCTTATTAGCTGGGAATCACAGGACATTCATCAGATGCAACCAGTTGTAGAGATTGCTTTGGGGTTACGTTATGAGCTCTCTTTTGGTCAGGAGAACTGTTATCGCTTTTTAGTGCAAGCCGGTTGGGAGCAGCAAATTTGGTGGCACCAGAATCAATTTCTTGATACATACCAAGGTTTGACAGGCGGAGATCTTACCTTGCAAGGTCTTGATGTCAAGATCGGTTTTGCGTTTTAACCTTAAGTTTACCGGTCATAGTGATCTAGCATATACCGGTAGGCTTCTAAAAGGGCAGGGCATAGCTGGCGTTTGACTTCTTCGAGGATGTCAGGCGCCACTTTACAAAAATGCTTACCCTTTGCCTTATGAGACTCAATCAGCGTGAAGGCTGGGTCGATAGGCTTTCTTGGAGAATACCAATACTCACTCAGGAAAGTAATCGCTGCTACCTTCTGCTCGTAGGACAATACAGCAATGATCCGCATCGTGCAATCGTAAGGAAGTCTTTCTTCCCCTAAATAGAGGGGGTCTGAGGGAATGAATTCTTCGACGATAAAATTACTGGACCGATCTAAAGCATAGTGGGAATACGAGCGTTCCATGGATCGGATCAGTATGTTTTTCGGAGTAGAGAAGATAAATTTTAGAGTTTTGAGTAGATCTTTTTTTTCTAGGATGATCACTCCGCGTCCCATTGTGGACGCGATCGGTTTAATCACGACAAGATTTCCTGGGATCTCAGCCATAATTCGACGGGCAAGAGTGGAAGAGTATCCTTTTTTGTATAAGCGCCAGACAGGTCGCAATTTTCTCATTTCTTCTATGTGATTACAAAGACGGTTCATCGTATATTTATTCTGACAGTAAGGAAGGATGGCTCTATCCAAAAAAAGAAGTTGGGGGAAACGGGTGGGATGGCCCTGGATAATAGGTCCTGGCTCGGAAGAAAACACACACGTCTGATAGTCGGAAAGGTTATCCGGATCTCTGGGAATCTCACTTTTAAGTTTGCCAAAGAGGTCTTCCCAGGAAGAGACAAAGCTCCATCCTCGGTCCGTTAACGCTTGTGTTACAGGTGGATAAAGACCTGAGGTAAAGTAGCCAGGACGCAGATGATGCTGCGCTAAAATATCGCAGTATTTTTTCGGGATGCTGTTAATTTCTTCGAGGGCATCGGCGCCACTAAATTTCGAAAGGGAGCCTGGCTGTATTTCACAGATTTTGACTCCTTGCTCTCTGTTATATTTGAGATCAATTACGACAAAAGAAAGGTCTGCCATGGCATAAAGAGCGCCTTGTTGGAGCAACAAAAGAGCTGTTATTGTAGACAAGAAAAGATGGGATTTTTGCTTGCGAATCATAGAATAGCCCCCTTGCATCGTAAGTCTTTTCTCAAAAAAACGAGTAATGTCATTGATCAAAAATAATCTTCATAATCGCAGGTGTCTTTTCACTGCGCCTTCGCTCGGGAAGGCTTGTTCAAGTTACCGTCTCGCTCTAGGCTTTGGTGGTTGGCAAGATACCGTGTGCGGTGATGAAGATCATTGTTGATAAATAGCATCAGACTTTCGATCGTATGCTTTACGTAGAGGAGACAACTGTACTAAAAATCATTGAAAAAAAGTATCAGAAATTTCATGAATCCTTTGCAAGGAGAGGGGAGATGCTCTATCAGTCTTTGATTGCAACACCGCTTGGGAAGCTGCGCGTCTTAGCGGATGAGCGCGTGCTGCACCGAGTGCTTTTTGAAGAGCAGAAGGGAAAGTATGCTCACTTGAATTCCATACCGGGAACATCGGCGCCGATAGCCTGTTTTGAGCAAGAGTTGCAGTCTTATTTTGCAGGAAATCTTAAAGAATTTACAACACCTTACGTCTTGCAAGGAACATTCTTTCAAGTCACCGTTTGGCAGGAGGTAGGGAAGATTCCTTGGGGCAAAACATTAGTTTATAGTGAAGTTGCTGAAGAAATCCAGCGGCCCTTAGCTGTGCGTGCGGCAGCCTCTGCGGTGGGAGATAATCCTCTTGCGATTCTCATACCCTGTCATCGGGTGGTGCGCAAACAGGCGTTAGGTGGGTATGCGGGAGGGGTGTGGAGAAAGAAATGGCTCCTAGATCACGAGACTGCTAGCAGAAAAAATCTCAAGTAGTGTCTAATTTGGAAAAACAGAACCGGAGGAGTATGTCGCTGAAATCGGATCGTTGGATTAGGAAAATGGCCAAAGAAAAGGGGATGATCGAACCTTTTGAAGAGGCGCAGGTACGCTACGTAGAAGGGGAAAAGGTCATTAGTTATGGTCTTTCTAGCTATGGATATGACCTGCGTGTGGCTAGAGAATTTAAAGTCTTTACCAATCTTTCTCATGCGATCGTTGATCCTAAGAATTTTGATGAGAATGCTTTTATTCACGTGGAAGCCGATACTTGTATTGTGCCTCCGAACTCGTTTGCTTTAGCCAGAAGCGTGGAATATTTTCGCATTCCTAGAGATGTGCTCACTATTTGTATTGGAAAGTCGACCTATGCCCGTTGTGGGATTATCGTCAACGTGACCCCTTTTGAACCAGAATGGGAGGGTTATGTTACCTTGGAGATTTCCAATACGACACCGCTTCCAGCCAAGATCTACGCAAATGAGGGATTAGCGCAGGTGATTTTCTATCAAGCAGCAGAGGTTTGTGAGACTTCTTATGCGGACCGCAAGGGCAAGTACATGAAACAGATGCACATTACTTTACCGGTAGCTTAGAATAGGTTTTATGTCTCAGTTTCCTCTGGCTAAAAGGGTTTCTTTCATTAAAGGGGGACTCTTATTTGTTTTTTTTTCCCTTTCTTTTTTAGTGTATTTAGGTGCTATGCAGAAAAAGAAAAAGGCAGAAAGCGAGCTCAAAGCGCGGTTTGAAGCGCTAGGTCAAGAAAAACAGGCGCTTTTAGAGATTCAGGAAGAGCTTAAATTACAAATTCAAAGTCAAAATGATCCCGAATGGATTCAGCTGACGCTGATGAAAGAAATTGGGGTTGTTCCCGAAGGTCAGGTTAAGGTGTATTTCGAAAAACAAGAAGAGGGTAAAGAGACAGAATGATTGTTGTTCTTATTCTCTCTCTTCTTCTTCTAGTCCTTTTATCAGCCTTTGTTTCTCTTTCAGAAGTGTCCCTATTTTCTCTATCTCCTTCCAAGGTTAGATCCTTTCGTCACACAGCAGATGCGCGTAAGCTTAAAGTGGCCCAGTTATTGGGGTCACCCAAAGACCTTTTGGTCACCATCATCATATTTAACGTGATGACCCACATTTTGATCCAAAACGTGACCTCGAATCTTTTTGCAACCTTTCCGGGGTGGACTCTTAGTGTCGGCGTGCCACTTGCCATCACCCTTGTTTTTGGGGAGGTACTTCCTAAATCGATTGGTTTATCCAATAATGCACGGGTCTCTTACCGGATCGCCCCTTTTCTTGGGTTTTTACAGAAGATGATGACTCCTTTGAGAGTCATTTTGACGTCGGTGACAAGTTACATTTCTCGGGCGATGTTTTTCTTTTTAAAAAAGGATAAGAATATTTCAACCGATGAGTTGCAACATGCGCTCAAAGCTTCAAGCTCCCAGGGCGTTGTTCAGGAAGATGAAGCCGAGCTTCTCAGAGGGTATCTGCACCTGCAAGAATCTCAGGTCAAAGATCTCATGCGCCCGAGAGAAGAGGTTCTTTTTTTTGATATTGAAAAACCTCTTGCGGAGCTCATCCACTTTTTTGTGGACAAGGAATGCTCGCGCATTCCTGTCTGTCAGGGTTCTCTTGATGAGGTGATTGGACTTGCAGTAGGCCAAGAATTGTTTATGCAGCGCGCACAGGTTGTAAAGCCAGAAGATCTCCTTCCTCTCTTGCGCCCCCCATTTTTTGTCCCTGAATCCACCGCAGCGATTCACCTCCTTCAGCAGATGTATGCGCAAAAAGAGTCCATTGCCATTGTCGTCGATGAGTATGGGATGGTCTCAGGACTTATTTCTCAAGAAGATCTCGTCGAAGCTGTTGTCGGTGAGATTATCGATGCACGCGATCTGACCTGTAGGTACACACGGTCAAACGAGGATGAAATCATTGCGAGTGGAAAGCTAGAATTGGCGGAATTTGAAGAGATCTTTGGGGTTGCTTTAGAAACTAAAAACCACATGGTGACCCTCGGTGGTTGGCTTTCAGAACAGATGGGAGATATTCCTAAAATTGGAGCCAAATACATGAAGGATAATTTCCTTTTTCATGTGCTCTCCGCAGATCCTACGAGGGTGCGGCGGATTTATGTTCGAAGACTTAAGTAAAGAAGGGAATAAGTTGTGACAGATCAAACCAAATTCTACCTTCTTTTAACCCTTTTATGCCTGATCTTACAGGGGACATTTGCCATGCTAGAGATGGCATGCGTTTCCTTTAATAAGATGCGTCTTCAGTATTACTTAAGCCAGGGAAGCAAGCGAGCGAAATGGCTAAGCTACCTGATCCATCGTCCCGCGTGGGTGTTTGGAACGACACTCATTGGGGTCAATGCCACGATGATCATCGGCTCAGAGTGTTCTAGAAGGCTGTATGAATCCTGGAATTTAAGCCCTGATCTTGCCCCCATCACACAGATTCTGATCGTACTTCTTTTTGCGGAGATTTCTCCGATGCTTGCCGGAAGAAAATATGCAGAGCATGTGGGACTACTAGGTGCTCCTTTTCTGATGGCTCTTTCCTTTCTCTTAAGACCTGTGATTTTTGCGCTCGATCTTCTGTGCCGAGGGATCAACTATCTCATTGGATCTCCTGTGGAATCGGGTAGTTATCTCTCACGAGAAGAACTGCAAAACATCATCGAAGAAAGGGATGAACCTCTTGTTTCTTCTTCTAAAACAGAGGAGTTTCAAACGATTGTTGCCAATATTTTCTCGTTTAAGACCAAGACAGCAAAAGATTTGATGCAGCCTTTGACCCAAGTGAGTTCTGCGCCTGTTTTCGCAACGGTAGGTGAAATTCGCAAAGAACTTGAAACAAAGCCCTTTCCTTTTGTCATCCTCTACCAAAGAACACCTCAGAACGTGCTTTCGATTGCCTATCCGAGAGACCTTCTGCGTCTTGCGGATCAGATCAAAATCAAAGATCACGCAAAAGCTCCCTGGTTTATTACAGAAAGCGCCTCGATCTTACAAATCTTGAAGCAATTTAGAAATAATAATCAAAGCGTAGCCGTTGTCTTAAACTCTGCAGGCGTTGTAACCGGTGTTCTGTCCCTTGATGAGATCACCGATGAACTCTTTGGCTTATCGGGAACTTTTGTCCCTAAAGATGTAGGGAGAAGTGTGGTTATCGATCGGACCTTTCCTGCCGATTATGCTTTGGAAGCTTTCAATCAGCAATTTCGTACCCATCTTTACTACGAGGGCGCCACCACCCTTGGCGAGGTCGTGGCACTCGCTCTGGGGCATATGCCCGAAAAAGGGGAGTCTGCCAAAGTTGGTGAGTTTGAACTCTTCGTCGAAGAAGCCTCGCTTCTAGGCGCCAAGGAAATTCTCGTCCGCACCCGCAGTT
>JACCDG010273507.1_pt1 | contig 10065 bp, 4 predicted proteins | sample 7442471 | NCBI WGS metagenome assembly JACCDG01 (sample SAMN15323444, study PRJNA562643) | freshwater metagenome | isolation source: river surface water | place: USA:Blue River Watershed | collected 2017-08-17 | reverse complement strand
GTGTCTTGAGGGTATGTCATCAAAAATCCGAGAATTTTAATAGTACGCATTTTTATCCTATTTCTGGTTTTGGTCTTGGTCTTTCTGTTGATTGTGGCTGCCATTGCAGCCGCAGCAGCTGCCTTGCCGATGCGCAATTTGTGCTGCATTATCTTGGCGGGAAGGTTGATTTTGCAGATGGTCCTGATTTTTGGGTTTTAATCCCATGGCCTTTAAGAAATTCATGTTGTCGTCTCCTTGGTTTGAGTTTATCCGCATCCGCCGCCGCAACTGCCACCACCACATCCGTTTTTACCGGTCGATGTTTTATCATAGAAGTCGCGTTCAAAAATTGTATTGACTCGGTTGTCTTTTGTGCTGGCAGATCTTCCCCGCGTTTGCTTTGGATGTTCAAAGAGATCAATGGCACTATTACTGTGGCTAGAACAACCATTACCGAATGAGAAGCCACAGCCGCCACTTTCACCGAAAGCATCTAGCGTTTCCTCACGATGACCTGTGGGAATAACATAGCGATCTTCATAATTGGCAATCGCCATGATCTTGTACATATCCTCAACTAGATCTGTGGTCAGTCCGACATCATCCAGAATACTAGCGTCAGGATTGCCTTCGAACATTTTTCCGCGCATATAATGGCGCATCGCTATCATGCGTTTTAGACCCAGGCGGATCGGTTCTTCTTTGCCGCCGGTCAATAAGTTAGCCAGGTATTTAACTGGGATGCGCATGTCATCTAGATCAGGCATGATGCCATCGGCGCGAGTTGGTATTTTGCCCTGCGCTGCCGCCGATTGCACGGGGGAAAGCGGTGGAATGTACCATACCATTGGTAAGGTACGGTATTCCGGATGTAGCGGGAAGGCTACCTTCCAGTCAATCGCCATTTTGTAAACAGGAGATTTCTGCGCGCCTTCGATCCAGTTTTCGGGGATTCCATCGCGGCGCGCCTGTGCAATGACTTCCGGATCGTGCGGGTCCAGGAAGATATTGCACATAGCCTCATAAAGATCTTCTTCATTTTCGCAGCTTGCTGCTTCCTGAATACGATCTGCATCGTACAGAATCACCCCCAGATATCGAATGCGGCCAACGCAGGTTTCGGAGCAGACGGTCGGTTCCCCATTTTCAATACGCGGATAGCAAAACGTACATTTTTCTGCCTTACCTGTGCTCCAATTGTAGTAGATTTTCTTGTATGGACACCCGGAAATACACATGCGCCAACCTCGGCATTTGTCCTGATCTACCAGAACGATCCCATCTTCCTCGCGCTTGTAAATGGATCCGGATGGACATGAAGCAACGCAAGTCGGATTAAGGCAGTGTTCGCACAGGCGGGGAAGATACATCATAAATGTATTCTCGAACTCACCGTACATTTCTTTTTCGATATCTTTAAAATTGTAGTCTTTTTTCCGGTGCTCGAATTCTGTTCCTAGAATTTCTTCCCAGTTTGGACCCCATTGCACTTTTTCCATGCGCTCACCGGTAACTAACGAACGCGGGCGGGCAGTGGGCATAGTTTTCATCTCTGGAGCTTTCTGAAGATGATCGTAATCGAAAGTGAATGGCTCGTAATAATCGTCAATTTCCGGCAAGCTTGGATTACCGAAAATATTAGCCAGAATGCGCCAGCGGCTACCCTGTTTGGGATGGATTTTACCATTTGAATGGCGTTCCCAGCCGCCCTTCCATTTTCTTTGGTTTTCCCATTCTTTCGGATATCCAACGCCAGGTTTCGTTTCTACATTATTAAACCAAGCATATTCAACACCTTCACGAGATGTCCATACATTCTTGCAGGTTACCGAGCAGGTATGACAGCCGATACATTTATCCAGATTAAGGACTTTTCCTATTTGTGCGCGTACTTTCATGTTATATTGCTGCCTTCATTTGAGACGGTTCATCCATCCAATCCACCTTGTCCATTTTGCGAACAATAACGAACTCATCACGGTTGGAACCTACCGTGCCGTAATAGTTGAATCCATATGACAACTGCGCATAGCCGCCTATCATATGCGTCGGCTTCACGGTTGCGCGGGTGACGGAATTGTGAATGCCTCCGCGCGCATTGGTGATTTTGCTGCCTGGCGTATGCACCAGCTTTTCCTGCGCGTGATACATCAGCATCATACCTTCATTGACGCGTTGTGATACAACAGCACGGGCAACGATGGCGCCGTTAGTGTTAAACACCTCCAGCCAATCATTATCTTTCACACCAATCTTTCTTGCATCTGTTTCACTGACCCAGACAATCGGTCCGCCGCGTGAGAGCGTAAGCATATGAAGATTGTCGCTATAGGTTGAATGAATACCCCATTTCTGGTGTGGTGTGATGAAGTTTAGCAGGATAGTCGGCGACTCTTTTCCATGTTTATCCAGCATATGCTGTACGGTGCGCGTATTGATTGGTGGACGGTAAGAAACCAAAGCTTCACCGAAATCGATCATCCATGGATGATCCTGATATAGCTGCTGGCGGCCTGTGAGCGTACGCCAGGGGATAAATTCATGGACGTTGGTATAACCTGCATTATAGCAGACATGCTCGGACTCAATACCGCTCCATGTGGGCGAACTGATAATTTTACGCGGCTGTGCTTGAATATCACGGAAGCGGATTTTTTCTTCTTCCTTAGGCAGTGCCAGGTGCGTGTGATTACGTCCTGTGATCTTGCTAAGCGCCGCCCATGCCTTGACGGCGACTTCTCCGTTAGTTTCAGGAGCAAGAGAAAGCACCGTTTCGCAGGCATCAATGTCGCTCTCGATCTTGACGCGTCCGTGTTTTTCTCCATTTAGTTTTTTTAGGAAATCGACTTCGTGTTGCGTGTTCCAGCCAATCCCCTTGCCGCCATTGCCCAATTTCTCCATAAGGGGCCCAAGCGTTGTAAATCGTTCATAAGTCGCAGGGTAATCGCGCTCGACCACTTTCATGGTTGGGGCTGTTTTGCCCGGAATAAGCGAGCATTCGCCCTTGCGCCATTCTTTTACATCGGGCTGAGATAATTCTCCAGCCGTGTCGTGCTGAATGGGGTTTAAGACAATCTCTTTTTCCACGCCCAGATGGCCAACACATAGTTCCGAGAACTTTTTGGCCAACCCTTTATAGATCTCCCAATCAGATTTGCTTTGCCATACAGGATCGATAGCTTTTGACAGCGGATGAATAAAAGGGTGCATGTCTGATGTGTTGAGATCATTCTTTTCGTACCAGCTTGCGGTCGGCAAAACGATATCGGAATACATACAAGTGGTGGACATACGGAAATCAAGCGTTACCACGAGGTCGAGTTTTCCTTCGGGGGCTTTATCATGCCAGACCACTTCGGAAGACCGACCTGGGCCTTCATCGCCTAAATCCTTGCCCTGAACGCCGTGCTGAGTGCCTAGGAAGTGTTTGAGGAAATACTCGTGACCCTTGCCGCTGGAGCCAAGAATATTCGAACGCCAGACAAACATATTGCGCGGCCAGTTTGCAGGATTGTCGGGATCCTCGCACGACATGCGCAAATCGCCACGGCTGAGGCGGTCAACGACATGCTCAACCGGATCGCGTCCTATGTCTTCGGCTTGTTTAACAAGCGAAAGCGGGTTTTCTTCCAATTGAGGGGCTGACGGCAGCCACCCCATGCGCTCAGAGCGGATATTGCAATCAATCAATGAACCAGCCCATTTGCCGCGATCCGCCAGTGGGGAGAGGATCTCATCCAACTCCAGTGTCTCATAGCGCCATTGATCAGTGTGGGCATAAAAGAACGAAGTTGAATTTTGTTGACGCGGTGGGCGGTTCCAGTCCAGCGCAAAAGCTAACGGTGCCCAGCCCGTTTGCGGCCGCAATTTCTCTTGCCCAACATAATGCGACCAGCCGCCGCCTGATTGGCCAATGCAGCCGCAGAATACCAGCATATTAATACAGGCACGGTAATTCATGTCCATGTGATACCAGTGGTTCATTGCCGCGCCGATGATGATCATCGATTTGCCCTTGGTAGTATGGGCATTCTGCGCGAAGGCGCGGGCCACCTGAATAACCTTTTCAGCCGGAACTCCGGTAATACTTTCCTGCCATTTCGGCGTATAGGGGATATTTTCTTTATAATCTGAGGCAACATGATCGCCGCCCAAACCAGCGCGGCAAATGCCGTACTGAGCACAGAGTAAATCAAAAACGCAGGCGACGGGAACCTTTTCACCGTTCAAATCAAGAATGCGGACGGGGATATTGCGTTCCAGAACATCTTCGCGTTTGTTCGGTTCAAAATAACCTGTCTCATGAACTTGTCCACCGAAATAGGGGAAGCCGACCTTCACAACATTGTCATGAACGCCAAGCAATGTCTTGCGCGGACGAAAGCTTTTTCCAGTTTGGGCATTGGTCGGAACGATATTCCACTTACCTTCTTCACCCCAGCGAAAGCCAATTGAACCGGTTGGGACGGTAATCTGATCGGTTTCCTCATCAAAGCAAACGGTTTTCCATTCAGGGTTGTTTTTCTCGTTCAGATCCCCTTTGAAATCTGATGCGCGCAACATGCGTCCGGGCACGAAACGTCCGCCATGTTTCACCAGCTTGACAAGGAACGGCATGTCCGAATATGTGCGACAATAACTGTCAAAATAGTCCGATGTTTTATCGAGGTGAAACTCTTTGAGAATCACATGCCCCATCGCCATGCCCAGTGCTGCATCGGTTCCCTGACGCGGATTAAGCCAGATATCACCAAATTTAGATGCCTCGGAATAGTCAGGAGTGATTGTGACAACTTGTGTGCCTTTGTAACGCGCTTCGGTCATAAAGTGCGCATCTGGTGTGCGGGTTTGAGGAACGTTCGATCCCCACATGATGATAAAACCGGAATTATACCAATCCGCACTTTCCGGTACGTCTGTCTGTTCTCCCCACGTTTGTGGGCTGGAAGGGGGAAGGTCGCAATACCAATCGTAAAAGCTCATGCAAACGCCGCCGAGCAAGGAGATATAGCGTGAACCAGCCGCATAGGAAATCATTGACATCGCCGGAATGGGCGAGAAACCAATAATCCGGTCGGGGCCATGCTCCTTAATAGTATATATATTGGACGCGGTCACAATCTCATTCACTTCGTCCCATCCCGCCCGTACAAATCCACCGCGGCCACGAACATTTTGATAAGATTGCCGTAAGGTAGGATCGGCCTGAATAGCGGCCCACGCTTTAACAGGATCCCCGCCAACCTGTTTCTTCATTGTACGCCATAGATCAAGAAGTCGTTTTCTGACCATTGGGTATTTGAGGCGATTGGCCGAATAGATATACCAGCTGTAGCTCGCGCCGCGGGCACAGCCGCGTGGCTCATGATTTGGAAGATCAGGGCGCGTGCGCGGATAGTCAGTTTGTTGTGTTTCCCATGTAATAAGACCGCTTTTAACGTAAATTTTCCAAGAGCAAGAACCTGTGCAGTTTACGCCATGCGTGGATCTGACAATTTTATCATGCGCCCAGCGATCGCGATAGGCTTTCTCCCATCCGCGATTTTCGTCCGTCGTGATGCCGTGCCCATCAGAGAAGTGTTCGTGTTTTTTGGTAAAATAGCTGATGCGGTCGATAAAATAACTCATAATGCAAGGCTCCTTATTCTCTTGGATAGTCGCGTGTAACGCGCGAGTCCCCCTTGATCTAAATCAAGGGGATAAAATTTTTAGCATTTTATTTCTGCGCTCTTTCTGGTGTAAAAGAACCAGGTCATCACCAAACACAGTGCATAAAATCCTGCAAAAACCCAAAGTGCCGCTTCGGGCGTTCCGGTCATAGCAATCGATGATCCATAGCTTTTGGGAATAAAGAACGCACCGAATGCCCCTATTGCAGAACTAAAGCCAATGACGGCGGCAGATTCGCGCTCTGAGGCTTTACGCACATCTTCTTCTTTTTGCCCGACCAGTGCCTTTTTACGATCTTGCCAGAAAATAACCGGAATCATCTGGAAGGTGGATGCATTGCCAACGCCCGTTGCCGCAAACAGCAAGATAAACATGGCAAAGAAGCCGTAAAATGCGCCTGGCTGATTTTTAATTCCAAGGAAATAAAGCACCCCAAATGTACCTGCGATCATGACCACAAACACCCAGAACGTCACACGCCCACCGCCGAACTTATCCGATATCCAGCCGCTACCCGCGCGAGCGAGTGCACCGACAAGCGGCCCCAAAAACGCCAGTTGCAGTGAATTCACATCAGGAAACTGCGATTTTGCTAAAAGCGGAAATCCTGCGGAGAATCCAATGAAGGAACCAAATGTTCCAATATAAAGAACACACATAATCCAGTTATGTTTGCGTTGAAAAATCGCAAACTGAGAAGCCAGGGACGCTTTCGCATCGGCAATATCGTTCATGTAAAGCCATGACAAAATTGCAGAAGCAGTAATAAAAGGAATCCAGATATAGGCCGCATTCTGTACCCAAAGTTGTGTCTCTCCCGTGCTTTGTGCACCGCCCCCCAGACCGCCAAAAAGATTAAAAGTAATAACAATCGGCACCAGAAATTGCACAGCACTTACGCCCAGATTTCCAAGACCTGCATTGAGTGCCAGCGCGTTACCTTTTTCTTTCTTGGGAAAGAAGAAGGCGATATTAGCCATGCTGGAGGCAAAATTTCCTCCGCCAAAGCCACACAACAGCGCCAGTATCAAGAATACCGAGTAAGGCGTGGTTGGGTCTTGCACGGCCGTACCAATACCAAAAGCGGGAATAAGGAGAGAAGCCGTGCTGAGTGCCGTCCAACGTCGCCCGCCAAATACGGGGACCATGAAGGCATAGAAAATTCGAAGCGTTGCCCCCGACAAACCCGGTAGAGCTGTCAACCAGAAGAGTTGCTCTGTCGTAAAAGTGAATCCAATCTTGGGCAGATTGACAACAACAACGCTCCACACCATCCATAGGGCAAACGCTAGGAATAGTGCGGGAACCGAAAGCCAGAGATTGCGCCGCGCGATTTTTTGTCCTTCGGTAAGCCAGAACTCCTGTTCTTCGGGTTTCCAAGCTTTGAGTACATGTCCTTTTTCCATTTCTGTGAAAAAAGCGGGTTTGGCAATGTCGGGGTATTTTTTCCTTTCCATCATTCTTATAGACACATGCATCCATAAGAATGCGATGGTCACAAGGACAAACATCAGCATGAAACAACTGGTCCAGACGCCAATCCAGTCATTCATCATGCCGAAAGCAAGAGGTAGAAAGAAGCCTCCCAAACCGCCGATCAGGCCGACGATCCCGGCCACGGAACCGACATCATTCGGGTAATATACTGGAATGTGCTTGTAGATCGCTGCCTTACCCAGCGACATGAAAAAACCAAGAACAAAAACGATAATACTGAAAGGAATAAAGCTCCATCCAAAGCTAAAGGCAATGTCACCCTTAATCCCATGGATCACATAATCAGTTTCTGGATAGGCTAGTAGAAAGCAGCAAGCCGCACAGACAAAGAATGTCCAGTACATAACAGCGCGTGCGCCATATTTGTCGGAAAGATAACCGCCAACAGCGCGGAAAAGGGATCCGGCCACCGAGAAAGAGGCCGCCAGCATACCAGCCATTTTAATATCCATGCCGTATACGCCGACATAATAGCGCGGTAACCAGAGAGCGAGCGCAACAAAGCCGCCAAATACAAAGAAATAGTAAAGGGAAAAACGCCAAACCTGAAGTTTCTTGAGAGGTTTGAGCAATTCCCACATGGATTTAGGGGCTGCCTTAGAAGCTTTTTGCGCTTGGATCTGTGGTTCGTCTTTTGTAAAAAACCAGAACAGGATAGCCATAACAACCAGTGCAATCGACCAGACTTGCGCAACCATATGCCAGCCATAGGACACCATAACAAAGGGCGCTATAAATTTGGTCACGGCAGCGCCAATATTACCCATGCCATAAACACCTAAGGCCGTCCCCTGATGTGCCTTGTCATAAAATTTCGAAAGATAAGCGATGCCGACTACGAAGCTGCCACCCGCGATCCCAACACCAAGAGCCGTGAGTAGCATCATTTCGTAGGTGTCGGCATAAGTCAGGCACCATGTGAAAAAGGCCGAGGAGAGCATGACCGCCATAAAAATGGGGCGTCCGCCATACTGATCGGCCCAGATTCCAAAAAACAATCTGACGAGGGAGCCTGTGAGAATCGGTGTTCCAATGAGCAGGCTGAATTGCGTGTCGCTCAACCCCATATCTTGCTTGATCTGCACGCCGATAATGGCAAAAATTGTCCATACCGCAAAGCAGGCGGTAAAAGCAAGAGTTGATAAGGAAAGTGCGCTGTTTTGATGGGTTTTAGTTATCATCGTATGTGGCCATAAATGTAATATTTGGTAAAAAATTATCAAAAATTCTTTATTTCTAACTATTTTCGCGCTACTATTACGCTGTAAAAGCCAAGCGAACTTGATTCAGATCAAGAGAAGAAACAAAAGCGCGCTGAAGGTGTGGATATAGTGATCAAATTACCCGAAACCATGAATGGCACAAAGAAACCCCAGTTGTTCGACAATTTGAGCGAGGAAAGCTTACAAAAACTACTTGGTTGCTCAGTGATGCAAGATCATGAGGCAGGTAAGCTCCTTGTCCAACAAGGAGATATGCCGGAGGGAATTTATCTTGTCATTGAAGGGACAATTAAAACTTTTCGTTTGAATGAAGATGGCGGAGAAGCGGTTATACGTATGTTAGAATCCGGTGATACATGCATGGATGCCGTTTTGTTTATGGGGGGGGCTTCCCCAATATCGGTTCAGACCATAACTAAATGTAAATTATTAATGATACCAGAGAGAATCGTCAAAACGCATGTGCTGACAGATTCCCATTTTGCCGTGAACATTATTCGTATTGTTACGCGGCATTATAGAAACGCGATGCATCAAATTGACGCTATAAACATCAAATCTCCGTTGCAGCGTGTTGGATATTATTTCTTGACCAAGCATCTTGAGGCCGGGCACGAGAATCTTGAATTTACGCTGCCTTTCAAGAAACAGACCATTGCCAATTATTTGGGGATGACACCGGAAACTTTTTCAAGAACGTTAAAGCAGATGAAGGCTATGGGAATAGATGTTGGGGAAGCTGTCATTCGAATGAAAGACTCTTTTTCGCTGTGCCATTTCTGCGATTCTGACACGGCCTCTTTATGTAACAGGCATAATAAGGATAATTGCGGCGATTGTCCGCTCCATTAGGCTGCTAGACTAGGTGACCGTAAGGGTGAGCAGGATAAGCTTCGATGACATCGCCGGTTTTGATATTTTCCTTGTTTTCCGGAACGTGTAACCAGCCATTCATACTCAAAAATGGGCTTACCATGAAAGATTCCTGACCATCTAGAACATTCGCGTTGACAGAGCCATCGTCTTTATACTCCAACCTTCCTTTCAGGATCATATGCAGGCCGGGTTTTTTGGGAAACTCATTCATGACTCTTGCAAAAATAGGACGCTCCGACTTTTCTTTTAGCATTGTGCGCAATGCCTCAAGCACAAAAAAGCGCAATCCAACAACTGTGGCAACCGGATTGCCTGGCAGACCGAAATAAAGGCATCCCGATGGCAGGATAGCAAATAGATTAGGTTTGCCGGGCTTGAGTTTAATTTTGTGATATAGAATCTTAGCGCCAAATGACTCCAATCCGTTTCTTACAAAATCATAATTTCCTGCCGACACTGCGCCGGACGAAATAATCAGATTTATCCCTTTCTTATCGGCAGTGTTTAAAGTTTCCAAAAAAATATCTTTGTCGTCTTGTATGGTATTGCACCCATGCAAGATTGCCCCACAGGCTGGCAGCAGCGCATGCGCATAAGTCTTGTTTGAATTATAAATCTGTCCGTCTTGCAGAGGCTGGCTTAAATCATCAACAAGCTCATCTCCTGTTGATATAAATAAGGCCTTGGGTTTTTTAAAGACGCGCAGTTTTGAGATTCCTAGGCTAGCCAAGGCGATCATATGTGCCTGAGTTATCCTGTCTCCAACGGACAGAACTGATGTTCCTTTTTTGAAATCCTCGCCAGTACGGCGAATATG
>JACCDG010114941.1_pt1 | contig 10065 bp, 7 predicted proteins | sample 7442471 | NCBI WGS metagenome assembly JACCDG01 (sample SAMN15323444, study PRJNA562643) | freshwater metagenome | isolation source: river surface water | place: USA:Blue River Watershed | collected 2017-08-17 | reverse complement strand
GCCCTTGAGGTGGGCCACCCCGAAAATCGTCAGCGCAACAGGATCAGTTGCGGGACTGCATCAGGTCCCACCCAAACGATGGCGTCTTGATCAAAGTGAATCCCAATTGTTTTGGCAGGCTCCAGGGCCAGACCCAACGCGAAGTAGCTCTTCTCCGCTGGCCATTCCGTACCTTCCTCGCTACCAGAACCCTCGACAGCTTGGAGCCCTTGGTCGCGCAGCAGGCCAGCCAGCTCGGCGTGGCCGCGCTCGTTGGCTTCATCAGACTGGATGGCCCCGCGCGGGTTGTAGGCGGTCAGGAAGGCGCCGCATGCGACGCCGCTGGAAGTGAACAAGGCAGCAAGGCGCTCCGAACGCCTGCCAATGTTCAAGACGATGTCTTGATCGGTGTGACCGAGTCGGTAGTCCGTGGCCAGGTAGGCGCGGACTTTGTCGGGATGGATCTGCGTCGTTTCAGACATAAAAAAGCCCTCCAGAGAGTCTGTGGAGGGCCGACGCATCTCCCGGTTGGTTGCTCCGTCTGGAGCCGCATCCGCTTTCGCGTCCACCTTGCCCGGGGGCAGGTTGGTAAGGCCGTCGGGCCTTGTCTTGATGCAAGACTCAACTGTAACCGAATCGTTCTGCCTGTCAAGCCCGCACAGGCTCATCCGCTGAGCCAGGCGACAGGAACAATATTTCAATCTTTCGACCGCAGATTGAAAATTTTGCACTATGCTGTTGTTTTCTACCATCCATCTGGCCAAGACCATGCCATCCAGCCGAGCTGAAAACGCCATCATGACTATCGGGGAAGTCGCCGACTACCTCAAGGTCACCGAGCGAACTATCTACCGGCTGGCGGGGGCCAAGCAGATCCCCGCCTTCAAGGTAGGCGGGAGTTGGCGGTTCTCTAAGGCGGACATTGATGGATGGATTAGCAGGCAATCAACTGCTGACCTTGACGGGGCGGGCAAACAAAAATGAGCAATTTCTTCTTTGAAAAGCCAATCCTGAACTCCCCATACGAGATTCCGACTCGTCACTGGGAACTTGACCCGTCAGGCCAGCCGACGCAGCAAGTCGCTCAGACGCGACGACGTGCGGAGTTCATCACACCAATCCCGAAGCCACGAAAGCAGAAAGGCGGCACAAAGCAGGACTCGCTTGTTTTCGATGAGGGGCATGGGCTATCGACTCAAGAGCAGCGCTACGACCACACTGCGATCATCAACGCCGTTCGTAACGAAGTAAACAAGTGGCGTGAACTGCCAGACCCTACGACATGGCGCGTAACGCCGGAGACCGCGCGACTGCTACAGCACTGGCGACATCACAAGTTCAGTGGCGTCAGACCATTCTTCTGCCAGGTTGAGGCCGTCGAAACGACGATCTGGCTGACAGAGGTTGCTCCTCAAATGGGTAAGGTCGGGCAAAACTTCATCGACCATCTGGCGGACGCGAATCGCGACGCCAACCCTGAACTATCGCGACTCGCCTTGAAGCTTGCTACTGGGGCCGGAAAGACGACGGTCATGGCAATGTTGATTGCGTGGCAGGCTATCAATGCTGCACGCAGGCCCACCAGCAAAAAGTTCACCCATGGATTCCTGCTTGTAGCGCCGGGTCTGACGATTCGAGATCGACTACGTGTGCTTCAACCCAATGATCCAGACAGCTACTACGCGAGCAGAGAGCTTGTCCCAAATGACATGCTAGAGGATCTGGCTCGCGCCAAGATCGTCATCACCAACTACCACGCGTTCAAGTTGCGCGAGCGGGTCGAACTGTCTAAGGGTGGCCGTCTGCTTTTGGAGGGCCGCACTGGGGAAGCGCTGAACACGCTTGAGACCGAAGGCCAGATGATCCAGCGGGTGATGCCAGACCTCATGGGGCTGAGCAACATCATGGTCATTAACGACGAGGCGCACCACTGCTATCGCGAGAAACCCGGCGAACTTGACGATGACCTCAAGGGCGATGAGAAGAAGGAAGCCGAGGAGAACAACCAAGCGGCCCGCATGTGGATCTCGGGTCTGGAGGCCGTCAACCGCAAGTTGAAGGTGGCTCGCGTGGTCGATCTTTCCGCCACGCCTTTCTTCCTGCGGGGCTCCGGCTACGCCGAGGGGACGCTGTTCCCTTGGACCATGAGTGACTTCTCACTGATGGACGCGATCGAGTGCGGCATTGTCAAGCTGCCGCGCGTGCCGGTGGCGGACAACATCTCCAGCGGCGAGATGCCCATGTTCCGCAACCTATGGGATCACATCGGCAAGAAGATGCCGAAGAAGGGGCGGGGCAAGGCGGACGCGCTGGACCCTATGGACCTTCCAGTGCAGTTGCAGACGGCTTTGCAGGCCCTGTACGGCCACTACGAGAAGACCTACGATCTCTGGGACAAGGCGGGTATTAAAGTGCCGCCCTGCTTCATCGTCGTATGCAACAACACCTCTGCGTCCAAGCTCGTCTACGACTACATCTCGGGCTTTACGCGTGACAACCCCGACGGCAGCAAATCGCAGGTAGCCGGCAGGCTGCCGCTCTTCCGAAATCAGGACGAGCACGGGAACGAATTGGGCCGCCCACGGACCCTGCTGATCGACAGCGAGCAACTCGAGTCAGGCGATGCACTCGATGAGAAGTTCAGGGCGATGGCTGGGCCGGAAATCGAGCGCTTCCGGCGGGAACTGGTGGAACGAACCCGTGACGCCCAAGCGGGGCAGAACATCAGCGATCAGGAACTTCTGCGCGAGGTCATGAACACCGTCGGAAAGTCGGGGCGTCTTGGCGACTCGATCCGCTGTGTGGTGTCAGTCTCCATGCTTACCGAGGGTTGGGATACGAACACGGTCACCCACGTTCTTGGCGTCCGAGCCTTCGGTACCCAGTTGCTATGCGAGCAGGTTATCGGTCGCGCTTTGCGTCGGCAGTCCTACGACCTGAACGAAGAGGGCTTCTTCAATGTCGAGTACGCCGACGTGCTCGGCATACCCTTCGACTTTGCATCGAAGCCCGTCGTTGCTCCGCCCCAACCACCGCGCGAGACCATCCAAGTCAAGGCGGTGCGACCCGACCGGGACGCATTGGAGATCCGATTCCCTCGGGTGCTGGGCTATCGGGCGGAACTACCCGAAGAGCGATTGACTGCCGAGTTCGGTGAGGACTCGTATATGGAGCTAACCCCGGAGCTTGTCGGAGCCACCATCACCAACAACGCCGGCATCATCGGCGCTGGCGTGAACCTCACGCTTAAGCACACTGAGGACGTTCGCCCCTCTCAGGTGGTCTATGAGCTCACCTCACACCTGGTCAACACCAAGTGGCGGGACGGTAACGGTGATCCGCAGTTGCATCTCTTCGGCCAACTGAAGCGGATTGCACGCCAGTGGATCGATACCTACCTCGTCTGCAAAGGCGGAACCTACCCTGCCCAACTGGTCTACAAAACCCTGGCGGACATGGCATGCGAGAAGATCACTGCAGGAATCACCCGGTCACTGGTCGGCAGCAATCCGATCAAAGCCGTTCTCGACCCCTACAACCCGACCGGTAGCACCGTTCACGTCAACTTCAACACATCCAAGACCGAGCGCTGGGAGACCGACGGCCAGCGGTGCCACGTGAACTGGGTCATCCTGGACAGCGACTGGGAAAGCGAGTTTTGCCGCGTGGCAGAAAGTCACCCGAGGGTGCTGGCCTACGTCAAGAACCACAACCTGGGTCTGGAAGTTCCTTACCGATTTGTCGCGGAGATGCGCAAGTACCGTCCGGACTTTATCGTGCTGGTTGACGACGGTAAGGGCAAAGAAGATCCGCTCAACCTAATAGTCGAGATCAAGGGATTTCGAGGCGAGGATGCCCGGGTCAAGAAGGAGACGATGGACGTCTACTGGATCCCAGGCGTGAACAACCTCGGAACTCATGGCCGCTGGGCGTTCGCCGAGTTCACTGACGTCTGGCAGATGGAAGCGGACTTCGCGACAAAGGTCGAAACGGAATTTAACAAGATGATCGACCGTGCTGCCGCAGAGCCGGTCAAGGGGAGAAACTGAACATGGCCAACAACTTCAAGTCTGTTGAAGCATTTAAGCACGACGACGCAAAGCGCAAGAACATCCCGTCGATCGAACAGCAGTCCTTCGTTCAGCAGGTGCAGAAGGATCCTAAGAAAGTGCGTTATTCGCGCAACGTTGACCTAGATCCCCAACTTGTTTGGAGTGGCAAGGACGAACAGGACTGGAGCGACCTTGTAGCCAATGCTCCGCCTCTTTACATTCAGGAAAAGGTTCACCCGAAGGCATTGGTGGATGACCTTTTGAGGCAGTCGCGGGAGAGCGAACACCAGGCGGGGATTCTCACGCCGGATTTGTTCTCAGACTTCAACGGCATCCCTAAAGGCGCTGACAAGACCGAGTTCTACACCCACGACCAAAATTGGACGAACCGGATGATTTTGGGGGACTCGCTACAGGTTATGGCAAGTCTAGCCGAGCGGGAGGGGCTGCGGGGAAAGGTACAGTGCATTTACTTCGATCCGCCTTATGGAATTAGGTTTAACAGTAATTTTCAGTGGTCGACGACCACACGAGATGTTAAGGACGGGAACAGAGAGCACATTACTCGAGAGCCAGAGATGGTGAAGGCGTTCAGAGACACTTGGCGCGATGGCATCCATAGTTATCTCACGTACCTTCGCGACAGACTAACCGTAGCTCGAGATCTACTTTCTGATTCAGGTTCAATCTTTGTGCAAATCGGGGATGAAAATGTTCACCGGGTTAGAGCGCTGCTCGACGAGGTATTCGGGGAGGTTAACTTTCAGTCAATGATTGCCGTAACTAAGACTGCAGGCGGTCTGACATCAACCACCTCTATCCCATCGCGCCTAGACTATATTTTGGCGTATGCAAAGAACTCAGCCACGGTGAAATACCGTCAGCTCTACTTTAGCAGGGGTAATGACGTCGATGCAGGGTTTACCATGGTTCAGTTGGCAGATGGGTCGATAAGGCCGCTTACGTCGGACGAAAAGGCGGGCATCGAACCACTATCCGCTGGGTCTCGGCTCTTTCGGTCTGACAGCCTTACTAAACCTGGACCGGGGTCAAAGTACGAAATAAAGTTTCTTGGGCGTACGTACACCTCTGGGAGCAGGTGGTGGGGCTCTCCCAGAGAGTCAATAGAAAAGCTTTTACGCATAGGGCGCGTGCGACCTTTTGGCAATACTTTGCGGTTTCTGAAATTCCTTGATGACTTCCCGTTCAAGCCTTTGAACAATCTTTGGGATGGACTTGCAGGCGCCAAGGACATTGTTTACGTGGTCCAAACGAACGAAGAAGTGGTCAAGCGCTGCCTATTGATGGCAACTGATCCAGGCGATCTTGTGCTTGACCCCACTTGTGGATCAGGGACGACCGCAACCGTAGCGGAACAATGGGGCCGTCGGTGGATAACGATAGATACGTCTCGTGTTGCTCTCGCCCTTGCGCGCGCGCGCTTGATGGGTGCACGCTACCCGTTTTTTCTGCTCGCTGACTCAGTAGATGGGCAGCGTAAAGAGGCTGAAATCAGCCGCGTTGCGCCTAGCGTCAAGCCGGTTCATGATGATATTCGCCTTGGATTTGTTTACGAACGAGCCGCTCATATTACCCTCGCGTCGATTGCTAACAACAGCGAAATCGATGTTATCTGGGCTCGATGGCAGGAGAAGCTTGAGACGCTTAGGACGAGGCTTAATGCGATCCTTGGGCAAGAATGGTCTGACACAGACATCCCCCGCGAAACTGACTCGAGGTGGTCTGTCGAAGCAAGGACTGTCCATATGTCGTGGCTGAAGGTGCGGCTCGATTGTCAAGCCGAAATCGACGCCTCAATCACCGCTAAAGCGGATTTCGAATATCTTTATGACAGGCCGTACGAAGATAGGAAGAGAGTCCGCGTTGCGGGCCCGTTCACAGTAGAAAGTCTGAGTCCGCACAGGATGTTGGGCGTGGACGAGAATGACGAACTAATTGACCAGGTAAAAGAAAAAGGCGGGGAGTACAACGCTACGCAAACGTTTGAACAAATGATTATCGAAAACCTGAAGTCAGCAGGCGTCCAGCAGGCTCACAAAGAGGATCGGATCAATTTCACGTCCCTGGTTCCCTGGCCCGGTAATCTGGTCTGCGCCGAAGGGCGCTTCTTTGAGGGTTCCGAGGAGGAGGGTCGCGAGCGCCGCGCCGCAATCTTCATCGGGCCTGAATTCGGCACGGTGCAGCGGGCGGACCTTGTGGCTGCTGCCAGAGAGGCTGGGGATGCCGGATTTGACGCCCTAATTGCCTGTGCCTTCAACTACGAAGCGCATGCAACCGAATTCAGCAAGCTCGGCCGTATCCCTGTTCTGAAGGCACGAATGAACGCCGACCTGCATATGGCGGAGGATCTGAAGAACACGGGCAAGGGCAACCTCTTTGTGATCTTCGGAGAGCCGGACATCACGGTCCTGCCGCAGAATGACGGGCGCATCTGCGTCAAAGTGAACGGCGTCGATGTCTTCAAGCCTCAGACCGGCGAGGTGGTCAGTGACGGGGCAGACGGCATTGCATGCTGGTTCATCGACACTGACTACAACGAGGAGAGCTTCTTCGTCCGCCACGCCTACTTCCTTGGCGCCAACGATCCGTACAGCTCGCTCAAGACAACCCTCAAGGCCGAGATCAATGCGGACGCATGGGCGACCCTGAACAGCGACACGTCGCGCCCCTTCGAAAAGCCCAAGAGCGGGCGTTTCGCGGTCAAGGTCATTAATCACCTTGGCGATGAGGTGATGAAGGTTTTCAAGGTGTGATGGGCCATTCCGCTATTGATCAATTTCTTGACGTGCTTAGGGCCGAAGGGCGATCGAGTCCCTCGGGCCAGCATTGGCAGCGGTTTTGGAGCTGGCTCGCTGAGCGCGCCCCGGCAGGTGCAGGAAGACCACCGGTTCCGCTGATCCTGGCGGCTGCCGGAGAGTCGGACGCTGTCAAGCACGAGCGCCTCCGCGCGCAGCTGGAGTTCGCACATGAACATGGGTGTGCGGCGGAGGCCATTGATTGGTTGTCGGCGCTGGCGCCGGAGCAGTGGAATCTTGGTTCAGCGGCCACCTGGCACTGCTCGAATCAGGCTTGGGATTGAGGCCCGCATATGGAATTTCGGATCGCAGACACATTCACGGACAGCCTCGCGCGCCTCACGGGCGATGAACAGAAGGCCGCAAAGACGACGGCTTTCGATCTGCAATTGAACCCGGCCAGCCCGGGGCTTAGCTTTCACAAACTCGACAAGGCCAAAGACAAGAATTTCTGGTCGGTAAGGGTCAGCGGAGACCTTCGCGTCATCGTCCATAAGACACGGCACAGCTTGATGCTCTGCTACGTCGACCACCACGACAAGGCTTACCGTTGGGCTGAGCGCCGGAAGTTAGAAACCCATCCAAAGACCGGCGCAGCGCAATTTGTCGAAGTGCGCGAGAGAGTCGAGGAGATTAAGCCACCCACACCACCCTACGCGCCGGCACCGACAGGACAATTTATGCCTAGCCCGGCTATCAAGTCCAAAGCAAAGCCTCTGCTATTTGAAGGTCGGTCTGCGGATGAGCTTCTGAGCTATGGCGTACCACCAGAGTGGTTAGGGGATGTCATGCTCGCCGATGAGGACTCGGTGCTGGTGCTGGCTGGGCACTTGCCTGCCGAAGCCGCTGAGGCATTGCTCGAACTTGCGGTTGGCCGAACTCCGGTACTTCCCGAATTCGCCGTCAACGGTGCGGATCCCTTCAGTCATCCTGACGCGCAACGTCGTTTCCGAATCATGAACGATGTAGAGGAGCTGGAGCGCGCGCTCTCCTTTCCTTGGGATAAATGGACGACCTTCCTTCATCCTGCCCAGCAGCAATGGGTGGAGCGCGAGTACTCCGGCCCAGCTCGAGTTTCAGGGTCGGCAGGCACAGGCAAAACGGTCGTCGCCCTGCACCGCGCAGTGCATCTTGCCCGAAGGGCCCCGGATGCGCTGGTTCTGTTGACCACTTTTTCCGACACCCTGGCCCATGCGCTTCGGCAGAAGCTCCACCGGCTGATCAGCAACGAGCCCCGCCTGGCGGAGCGACTCGAAGTGCAGGCCATGAATGCGGTCGGCATGCGCTTGTACGAAGCGCAGTTCGGCAAGGCCAGGACGCTGTCGCGAACTCAGCTCCAGGAGTTCTTAAGGGAAGAGTCCGCAAAGGTTCCTGGTTGGAAATTTTCTCCGTCTTTCGTTTTGAGCGAGTGGGATGAGCTCGTAGATGCCTGGCAGCTCAGCACTTGGGAGGAATACCGCGACGTCAAACGCTTGGGACGAAAAACCCGATTGAGCGAAGCCCAACGAGCCATGCTTTGGGGCGTGTTTGCTGGGGTTCAGAAGCGGGTGACTGATGCTGGACTTCTGACGTATGCCGAGATATTTACGCGCCTCGCCAGTGAGATGGGTAAGCGAGCGTCGCCTGTATTTGACTTTGTCGTGATAGATGAAGCTCAGGACATTAACGTTGCCCAGTTGCGTTTCCTTGCGGTGCTGGCGGGTCAGCGACCAAACGGACTGTTCTTTGCAGGGGATCTTGGGCAGCGAATCTTCCAGACTCCGTTCTCCTGGAAATCTGTAGGCGTTGATGTTCGAGGCCGTTCCCGTAGTCTCAATATCAATTACCGCACGTCGCATCAGATCCGAATGCAGGCCGATCGGCTACTCGGACCGGAGGTTTCGGACGTGGATGGGAATGTCGAGACGCGCAAGGGAACGATTTCGGTTTTCAATGGGCCAGCACCTTTTGTTAAAAGCTTCAGTTCGGAGGCAGCCGAGGCAGAGGCGGTAGGCGCCTGGCTTAAAAAATGCCTCAGCACAGGAGTACCCCCTCAGGAGATGGCCATCTTTGTCAGATCGGACGCACAGATCGGCCGGGCTTGCAAGGCGGCTGAGCATGCTGGCCTGTCGTATACGGTGCTGGACGATAAGGTGGAGAGCTCTCAGGCATCGGCATCTATTTCGGTCATGCATCTTGCCAAAGGCCTGGAGTTTCGCGTGGTAGCAGTTATTGCCTGCGATGACGAAGTAATCCCGTTGCAAGACAGGATTGAATCGGTTTCAGAGAGCTCCGATCTCGAAGAGGTTTACAACACAGAGCGGCATCTGCTTTACGTTGCTTGCACAAGGGCACGAGACCAACTCTACGTGTCCGGCATCGAGCCGACGTCAGAGTTTCTTCAGGACCTGGGGGGCTAGCCTTGCTTGAAAAGCGCTGGTCACAAATGCGCGAATTGCGGGCTGAGCTCAATCTGCTTCCAATCGATGCTCAAGACTAATCCGACCGAAAAATCATGTCACGTTTGCGCTGATAGGCTGATTGAATGACTGCCACCAATTCATTTGAGATCTTCAAAGAACTGTGCGATCTCGCCGACAGCGAGTTGGATGATCGACTACCCGAAAGAATTCAGCAGTTACAGGAACAGGGAATTGAAATAAAGGTCGAGACGAACCTGGAGGAACCTGAATTCATCACGGACCCTAACCCCTACACCGAAGTTGTCCAGAACTGTGAACTCTGGATCGGGCAATCCAAGGTTTACGAGTGGCAAGAGACATACTGGGGTAGTTTCGGGGGTATGGACGCTGGCTGGTGGATCGAGCAAGGCGACACATCGATCGACTTCGACGTGCGGTCGCTGCTAGAACTTCTTGACCTTTTACCTGAGGCTCCAGAGGTACCGAAGCCCGATGTTTCAGGCGACGACGACTAGGCCAGGAGCGAAAGATTGCCTCGGAATCATTCAATCGGTACGGCACCAAAACGCCGATTTTTTGTCACACCCCTCCCGCCGTACCACGGACAAAAAGTCAGGAGGTTCTGAGACAAAACGGGGTTTGAGACGGATTTTGGGGGTGGGTGGCGATGGGGTCAGTCAGGAGCCCAAAGCAAAAAGCCCTGCGTGGTGCGGGGCTCTGAGCGCCTGACAACCCGGCTGAGCGAGTTAGCAGGACTTGTTTTGGCGGAGAGGGTGGGATTCGAACCCTCGGCGAACTTGCGCCCACGCCTGATTT